>Ga0116153_10000480_pt1 | contig 49930 bp, 40 predicted proteins | sample AD_UKC028_MetaG_FD_89896 | JGI IMG/M metagenome (GOLD analysis project Ga0116153, IMG submission 89896) | Active sludge microbial communities of municipal wastewater-treating anaerobic digesters from USA - AD_UKC028_MetaG | ecosystem: Engineered > Bioreactor > Anaerobic > Digestate | place: USA...
GGCGGTGGATTCCTGGGCTTCAAGAGCAAGGTCGACTACCACCGGGCGGCGGGCTGGACCTCCTCGGGCCTGTTGTTGGCCGCCGGGGTGGTCGGGGCGGTGCGGGCCTACGACCTGATGGATGCGGCGCACGACTACCGGGACGCTATGGGCATCACCGAGGATACGATGGATCCTGTCTGTTACGACATGATCCGGGATCTCTGGTCCGGAGACCAGGCCCTGCGGTGGACGCACGTGAGCCTGCTGGCGGCGGGGGAGACCCTCTACCTGGGCAACGCGATCACGGGGATGTCCATGGCCCGCAAGGCCAAGCCGGGCCAGGTCAGCAAGTCCGACATCCACCGCTGGGCCTTCTTCACCCACGCGGCCCTGATGGCCTCGGAGATCGTGATGGGCCTGTTCACCACGGACGCCCTCAAGAGGGGGGACCATGAGACGGTCGCGAACCTCGGCAGAGCCCACGCTGCGGTGGGACTCGCCATCCCCCTGGTCATGATCGGGGCGGGCATCGTGATCGAGCTGCCGGCCCGACCGAAGACCGCCCCCCCGGCGGAGTAGAAATCCGTGGGTTTCAGGAATCACCACGGAGGACACGGAGCTCACGGAGGATACGAAGAAGATTCGGCCTTGGGACACTAGATCCAACAAGATGGACAAGAAAAAGAATAGATGAACAAGATAGGATTAGGAATAGAATCGATTCCTTATCCCCATCTTGTTCATCCTGCATCATCCTGTAGATCCTGTTGGATCTATGGTTCCAAATCTCTTCTCCTGAGCAGGGTCACTGCCGGGAGATAAGCTTGTTCATCCTTTTCACGAAGTCCGCGGGATCCGCGGGGGAGGCGCCTTCCACAAGGAGGGCCTGTCCCAGGAGGACCTCCGCGGTGTCGGCGACCAGGTCCTCGTCCTCGGTCCCCGCCAGGCGGGAGACCATGGGGTGAGACCCGTTGATCTCCAGGATGGGCTTCACGTCGATCCCCTCCCCCCGGCCCAGGGCCTTCATGAGCTTTTGCATCTGCAAGGACGGGTCCGCCTCGTCCACGACCACGCAGGAGGGGCTCTCCGCCAGGCGGCGCGTCAGGCGCACGTCCTTCACGCGGTCCCCCAGGGCCTTCTTGATCCGCTCCACCGCGGGCGCCAGGTCCTTCTCGGCCTTCTCGGCAGCCTCGTCCCCCTTGGCCTCGGGCCCCAGGTCCTCCTCGGCCCCGGCCCGGTTCACGGCCTTGAGCTCGAGGTCCCCGTAGCGGCCGATGGAGGGCACCACGAGCTCGTCGATCTCGTCCGCGCAGATCAGGACCTCCAGGCCCTGGCGGCGGTACATCTCAAGAAGGGGGCTCTTCCGGAGGCGCTCCTCGGAGTCGCCGCTGATGTAGTAGATCCCCTTCTGGTCCCCGGTCATCCGGACCTTGTAGTCCGCCAGGCTCGTCCAGCCCTCCACGCTCGTGCTCTTGAAGCGCACCAACTCCAGCAGGGCATCCCGGTTGGCGAAGTCCGAGTACAGCCCTTCCTTGAGGGGGCGGTTGAACTCGTCCGCGAACTTCTCGTACTTCTCCTTGTCCGATTCCGAGAGGGTCTTGAGCTCCCCGAGGATCTTCTTGACCGAGGCGTTGCGGATGTTCGTCATGACCCGGTTCTGCTGGAGGATCTCCCGGCTGACGTTGAGGGGCAGGTCCTCGGAGTCGATGACGCCCCGGACGAAGCGCAGGTAGGTCGGCAGGAGCTCCTTCTCGTCGTCCGTGATGAAGACCCGGCGGACGTAGAGCTTGACCCCGGGCTTGTAGTCCGCGTGGTAGAGGTCGAAGGGGGCCTTGGCCGGCACGTAGAAGAGGGTCGAGTACTCGATGGTCCCCTCCGCCTTGGTGTGCATCCAAAGAAGGGGATCCTCGTCGGTGTCCGCGAAGTTCCTGTAGAACTCGACGTAGTCGGAGTCCGCCAGCTCGGACTTGGGGCGGAGCCAGAGGGCGCTGGCCGCGTTGACCTGCTCCTCCTTGCGCTCGGTCCCGGTCTTCTTCCCCTTGTCGTCGTAGGTGTCCTGTTCGTAGGCCAGGACGATGGGATACGCCACGTGGTTGGAGTACTTCTTGAGGACCTCCTCGGTCCGCCATCGGGACAGGAACTCCTGCCCCTCCTCGTTGAGCTTGAGGGTGATGGTGGTGCCGTGGCCGTCCCGGGAGGCCGGGGCGATCTCGTAGCCCTCCTTCCCGTCGCTGGTCCACAGGAAGGCCGCCTCCTGCCCCGCTTTCCGGGTCAGGACCTCCACGGTGTCGGAAACCATGAAGCAGGAGTAGAAGCCCACCCCGAAGCGGCCGATCAGGTTGGTCGTCCTCCGGACGTCCTCGGCCAGGGCCTCCAGGAAGCGGCGGGTACCGGACCGGGCTATGGTCCCCAGGTTCTCTTCCAGGTCCTTGTCGTCCATGCCGATCCCGTTGTCCGAGACGGTCAGGATCTTGGCCTCCTTGTCGAAGGAGACGCGGATTCCCGGCTCGAAGGCGATGGCCTTGTAGGCCTCGTCGGACACCGTGAGGTATTTGAGCTTGTCGAGGGCGTCGGAGGCGTTGGATACGAGCTCTCTTAGGAAGATCTCCTTGTGGGAGTAGAGGGAATGGATGATGAGGTGGAGAAGCTTGCTCACCTCCGCCTGGAACGCTTTCTGGGCCATGGTTCACTCCTAGGGATGCGTGGGATCTCGGGTATGAATAGGAAAATACTGATCGGGATCCCGGGGCGGCAAGGGAGGCGTCGCGCGAGGAATCGGCGGGCGGGAGCTCACGAGCCCGGGACCTCCCGGCGCCGCCCCATCGTCGCCGGTTTCCGGCTGGCGCTCCCGGACCGGGAGGGCGTATACTGGACGGATGCCGGAGTCCCCCGCGATCCCCGCGCCCACCCTGCGCCGCCTGCCGGAATACCTCGGGGTGCTCCTGGACCGCGAGGCCGCGGGGGAGGCCTGGATCTCCTCCGAGGCGATCGGCCAGAGCCTGGGCTTCGGGGCCGTCCAGGTCCGCAAGGATCTGGCCGCCCTCGGAGCCCCGGGAAGCCCCCGGCGCGGGTATCCCGTTTCCGCGACGATCCTGCGGCTCCGGGAGTACCCGGGTACGGGCGGAGGCTCGGACGCCTTCCTCGTGGGCGCCGGGAACCTGGGACGGGCGCTCCTGGAGGACCCCGGGATAGTCCGGCACGGCTTCCGAATCGCCGGGGTCTTCGATCTTTCGCCGGACCGGGTGGACCGGATCCTGGGCGGCCGGAAGGTCCTTCCCCTGGGGGCGCTCCCGGACCTTGTCCGGCGCACGGGGTGTCGTCTGGCCGTGCTGGCCGTGGACCCCGACCAGGCCGGGGCCGCATCCCTGGCCCTGGTCCGCGCCGGGATAACCGGGATGCTCGACCTCACGGGATCCGCCTGCCCCTTCCCCCGTACCCTGATCGTACGGCGGATCGGCATCGGAGCCGGATTGGCCGCCCTGGCCGGGGAACTGGAAGCCCGGGAACGAGAAAAAAACCTTGACGGCTTTCCAAGGCAGACATAGACTCCTGATATATTTGTTGGTTTTTCGGGCGGGGATGCCCGAAATGAGACAAATGGATTGACGGCAAAGGAGGCCGTTCAATAGACTCGGAATCGGTTTCTCTTTATAGAAACCAAATCGAGCGTTGGACGATAGTCCGCCGTCCTTCTGCAGCGTGCGTACCACGGCTCGGCGGTCATCACTCAGGCGACCCACCCCAAGGAGGCGGCCGGAGATCGAGAGACCATCCATCTCATCAGCTCACCCAGACGACAGGAAGAGCGCGCGTCGCGCGCAAACGGAGTCCAGAACTCGTTGTATCGTTCCGGGAGGATTGTGTATGAGAAATCGCGCAGTGTGGATCATGGCGGCGCTTCTGGCGATCGGCCTTCTCCTCGCAGGCTGCGGGGGCAAGAAGGAGCAGGTGATCAAGATCGCCACCCAGAGCCCGCTCTCCGGCGGCATGTCCGCGGTCGGAACGGACATCAAGAACGGCGCCCAGCTGGCCATCGAGCAGCTTTCCGGGCCCCTCACGGCCATGGGCTTCAAGGTCGAACTGGCCGCCTTCGATGACCAGGGCAACCCGGACACCGGCGTGGCCAACGCCAAGAACATCGTCTCCGATCCGGCCATCCTGGTGATCGTCGGCCACTACAACTCCGGCGTCCAGATCCCCTCCTCCGAGGAATACCACGCCGCCGGCCTGGCCAACGTGTCCCCGGCCAACACCAACCCCAGGGTCACCGAGCGCGGTTACCTCGAGGTCAGCCGGATCTGCGGACGCGACGACGTCCAGGGAGCGGTGGGCGCCCAGTTCGCCAGCACCAAGGGCATCAAGAGCGCCTACGTCCTCCATGACAAGACCGCCTACGGCCAGGGCATCGCGGAGTACTTCAAGCGGGAATCCGAGAAGCTCGGCATCAAGATCCTGGGTTTCGAGGGCACCGAGGAAAAGGCCAACTTCGACTCCATCCTGACCCCCATCCTGGCCTCCAAGCCCGAGACCATCTATTTCGGCGGCATGTTCGACCAGGCGGCGGTCCTCTTCAAGCAGGCCCGCCAGAAGGGCTACATGGGCATGTTCCTCTCGGATGACGGCTTCGACTCCTCCGACGCGGCCAAGATCGGCGGCGACATCCTCCTGCAGGGCGCCGGCACCTTCTTCTCCACCGTCGCCGGACCCGCGGCCGCCTACCCCGGAACCGCCAAGTTCCAGGCGGACTTCAAGGCCAAGTTCGGCGCCGAGCCCCAGCCCTTCGCGGCCCAGTCCTACGACAGCGCCGCCATCGCCCTCAAGGCCATCGAGAACGCCGCAATCGCGGCGGGCAAGAAGATGCCGGCCCGCCCGGACGTGGCCAAGGCCGTCCGCGCCCTCAAGGACTTCCCGGGCATCACGGGAACCTTCACGTTCAACTCCAAGGGCGACTTGGAAAAGGCCAAGTACTTCATCATCCAGGTGACCTCGGGCGACCCGGCCAAGTGGTCGGAGAACAAGATCGACAAGATCCTGGACATCGCCCCCCCGCAGTGATCCCAGCCTGATTCAATCCCTTCCCCGCCCCCGGGCAACCGGGGGCGGGGACTTCATGGAGGCCTTATGAGGCGCTTGATCAAAGCCGACGCCCTGAGAGAGATCCTCCTTCCCCTGGGACGGATGGCTATCTTCGTCCTGGGAGCGGGAGCCCTTCTTTCCGTCGTCATGGTCGTCTTGTCCCTGCTCTTCCGCGGTTCGGGAGCCGACAAGCTTCTTCAGACGACCCAGGGTGTCAACATCTTCACCTATACCATGGCCAACCTGCCTCAAGTCCTCATCGACGGGGTGACGCTGGGCTTCGTATACGCCGCCATAGCCCTGGGCTACACCATGGTCTACGGCGTACTGGAATTCATCAACTTCGCGCACAGCGAAATCTTCGCCCTGGGCGCCTTCGCCGGGGTGGAGTTCCTGATCATCCTGGACCAGACGGGAGTCCTGAAGACCGCGGGCGGCATGAGCCCCTACCTCTACCTGGTCCTGGCCCTCATCGTGTCCATGGCCGCCTCGGGAGGGACGGCGGTCTTCATCGAGCGCGTGGCCTACCGGCCCCTGAGGAACGCCCCCCGGTTGGTGCCCCTCATCTCGGCCATCGGAGTGTCCTTCGCCCTCCAGGACATCATCCGCCTCACCGAAAGCCTGACCACCGGGCAGTTCTACCGGGTCATCCCGACCTTCGGAAACTTCGACGACCGGATTCCCCTGTTCTCGATTCCCACCGGGGGAGCTCCCATCCGGGTGGACATCCAGGTAAAATCCCTGGTCGTCATCGCGGCGGCCATGTTCATGCTCGTGGGGCTCAACTACATCGTGAACGCCACGAGGATCGGCAAGGCCATCCGCTCCGTGGCTCAGGACCGCAACACCGCGGCCATCATGGGCATCGGGGTGAACGGGATCATCTCCTTCACCTTCCTGCTCGGCGGTTCCCTGGGCGGAGCCGCGGGCGTGCTCTACGCCCTGAAGTTCACCCGCATCGACCCCTTCGTGGGTTTCATGCCGGGGATGAAGGCCTTCACGGCCGCCGTCCTGGGAGGCATCGGCAACCTCACGGGAGCCCTCCTGGGAGGCATCGTCCTGGGGATGCTGGAAAGCTTCGCGGGCGCCTACCTCGGAACCTTCACCATGGGAAACTTCGGATCGGAGTACAAGGACATCCTGGCGTTCCTGATTCTGATCATCGTCATCATATTCCGCCCCTCGGGCCTGCTCGGCGAGCAGGTTTCCCAGAAGGCGTAGGGGAGGTCGTCTATGAAGATCCAGATTCGGGACGCCCTCCGGAAAGCGGCCGTCTTCGCGAACCGGGGAAAGATCCCCTACATCCTGAGCCTGGCCCTCCTGGCCCTGGGCTTTATCCTGGTGTACCTGAGCCCGCGGTCCATACCGGCCTTCCTGGTCTTCGCCGCCGCCGCGGCCCTGCCCTATTTCCTGGAAATCCGCAAGCCCGTGAAGCTGGCCCTGGCCGTCCTGGTGGCGGTGGTCCTGGTGCCCATCCTGGGAGCCCGGAACATCTTCTACCTGGAGGTCATCTTCCAGATCGCCGTGTTCTCCGCCCTGGCCCTGGGCCTGAACATCGTCGTGGGCTTCTCGGGGCTCCTCAACTTCGGGTACATGGCCTTCTACGCGGTGGGCGCCTACCTGTGGGCCTTCTTCGGCTCCTCCCAGCCCTTCCTGCTCAAGGCCATCCCCGGGACCGTTCCCCCGGGCACTCCCTTCTTCATGGCCGCGGACTGGTTCTACCTCTTCATCTTCCTGGGTATCATCCTGGCCGCCGTGGTTGGCCTGGTGCTGGGCCTGCCGGTCCTGCGGGTCCGGGGAGACTACCTGGCCATCATCACCCTGGGTTTCGGGGAGATCGTGCGCCAGCTGGCCAACAACCTGGACAAGCCGATCAACCTGACCAACGGCCCCCAGGGCATCTCGCCCATCCAGCGGCCGACCCTGGGTCCGGAGACCGTCAAGTTCTTCAACAACATCTTCGAGCCCCTGGTGGGACGGCCGGTCACGGTGAACCAGTTCTACAACATCCTGTTCTACCTGATCGCCCTGGTCGTGGTGGTCGCCGCGGTGGTCATAACCTACCGCCTGGACGACTCCAAGGTGGGACGGGCCTGGACGGCCATCCGGGAGGACGAGCTGGCGGCCAGCGCCATGGGCATCCCGGCCAACAAGCTCAAGCTCGGGGCCTTCGCCGTGGGCGCCTCCTTCGCGGGCGCCATGGGGGTGCTCTTCGCGGCCAGCCGGACCTTCGTCAGCCCCGAGTCCTTCAGCTTCCTCCAGTCGGTCAGCGTCCTGACCATGGTCATCCTGGGCGGCATCGGGAGCATCCAGGGGGTGATCATCGGGGCCTCGGTGGTCATCATCCTGAACCTCCAGGTCCTGCAGAGCTTCTCCCTCTTCCTGTCGCGCCTCCGGCAGAGCGACGCCTACATCCCCATCATCAACTTTTACTGGAGGGACCTGTCCAACCAGCTGGACCCCTCCAAGTACCAGCGGCTGGTCTTCGGGATCATCCTGATCCTGATGATGATCTACCGCCCCGCGGGCATCTTGCCCGCGGCCCGGCGCAAGCGGGAGCTCAAGGCCCATGTCTCGGAGGACGGAGGGACCCTGGCCATGAACGGGAACGGCGGCGCCGCATCCGGGACCAAGGAGGACGACCATGCCTGACAGCGCGAACATCCTGGTCGCGGAAAACGTAGTCAAGCGCTTCGGGGGCCTGGTGGCCGTCAACAAGATGAACTTCAACATCGAGAAGGGTCGGCTCTACAGCATCATCGGCCCGAACGGTGCCGGGAAGACCACCTTCTTCAACGCCATCTCCGGGCTCTACCCCCCCGAGGAGGGGGCCATCACCTTCGACGGCCACCGCATCGAGCGGCTGGTTCCGGAAAAGATCACCGCCCTGCACATCGCCCGGACCTTCCAGAACATCCGCCTCTTCGGGGGCATGACCGTGGTGGAGAACATCATGGTCGGGGCCTTTACCCGGCTCAAGCAGAACCCCGTGCAGGCGGTCCTCCGGACCAAGGCCTTCAAGGAAGAGGAGAAGCGTGTCGAGGCCCGGGCCGAGGAGCTCATGGAGTACGTGGGCCTGCGGGGCGTGGGCAACGAACTGGCGGCCAGCCTGCCCTACGGGGCCCAGCGCCGGGTGGAGATCGCCCGGGCCCTGGCCTCGGAACCCAAGCTCCTCCTCCTTGACGAGCCCGCGGCGGGCATGAATCCCGCGGAGAGCGAAGACGCCATGAAGCTCTTCCGCCGCCTACGGGACGACCTGGGGATCACGATCCTCCTGATCGAGCACGACATGAAGGTGGTCATGAACATCTCCGAGCGGATCTCGGTCATGGACTACGGGGAGAAGATCGCCGAGGGCACGCCCAAGGAGATCGCCTCCAATCCGAGGGTCATCGAGGCCTACCTGGGCCGGGGCGCCGCCTCCGCCATGAACGATTAAGGAGAAGCCGATGAGCCTGCTCGAACTGAAGGAAATCCACAGCTACTACGGCAACATCCACGCCCTCAAAGGCGTCTCCCTCACCGTGGAGGAGGGGGAGATCGTCACCCTGATCGGCGCCAACGGGGCGGGCAAGACCACCACCCTCCGCTCCATCTCCGGCCTGCTCCACCCCAAGTCCGGCAAGGTCCTTTTCAACGGCAAGGACGTGACCCACCTGGAGGCCCACCTGATTCACAAGGAGGGGATCGGCATGGTCCCCGAGGGCCGGGGGATCTTCCCGCGGCTCACGGTCCTGGAAAACCTCGAGATGGGCGCCTACCTGGTCAAGGACAAGGCGGAGATCCAGCGCGGCGTGGACCGCGCCTTCTCCCTCTTCCCCCGGCTCAAGGAGCGGTCCTCCCAAAAGGGGGGGACCCTCTCCGGCGGGGAACAGCAGATGCTGGCCACCGCCCGGGGACTCATGTCCAACCCCAAGATCCTCCTCATGGACGAGCCGTCCATGGGACTCGCGCCGGTTCTGGTGGACCAGATCTTCGACGTGATCAAGGAGCTCAACTCCAAGGGCACCACGATCCTCCTGGTGGAGCAAAACGCCCTCATGGCTCTGTCCATCGCCCACCGGGCCTACGTCCTGCAGACCGGCAGCATCGTCCTGTCCGGCACGGCCAAGGAAGTGTCCCAGGACGAGAGCGTGCGGAAGGCGTATCTGGGAATTTAGCGCCGGGCCGCGCGCGGCCCGGCGGCCCGGAACGCTTCGCGTTCCGCGAGTCTCCGTCAAATTAAGAAGCGCCGCCCGGGTCTCACCGGGCGGCGCTTTTATTTGCCGGGAGTACCTTCTTCCCGTACTGCTCCCTCCCCCGCGATCTCCGCAAGCTCCCGAAGGGCGTTTCCCCCGTCGCGCCAGGTGTAACAGGAGTCCCGGAGAAACAGCGTCGCGGAGCCGGCCCGTCGCCGGGCATCGTCGGGTTCCGTGCGTTCCCGGTCCGAAAGGGCCCACCAGCCCTGGAGGATGGCGGGAGCCATGACGGCCAGCAGGTGGGCCAGGTGGGTACATCCCGTCCCGCGGCCCGCCAAGGCCTTGGCCTTCTCCGTGAACCCGGGGCCGATGTTCAGCCCCACGGCGCCGTCCAAGGAACGTTCCAGGGACTCGCAGTCCGGCCGAGGGACGGCCCGGATCCGGACCTCCACCTCCTCGATCGTCAGGTCCGGCGTGTGCAGGAGCAGGATGATCTCCAGGTCGTGCAGGGAGCCCGCCGGATGGGGGCGTCCCGTGAAGCCGTAGCTGGGAGCGTGCCGGGTATCCGTGAGCCGACCGACGCTGATCACACGGTTTGTATCATAGGGATAGGTCGATGTCGTGATGGACCGGGTATGGATCCGGAAACGGCCGGACCCGTCCGCCCAGTCCGAAAGCCTGCCCATGTTCGCCCCTCCGAGGAATCGGGATGGATCATGATGACATGGAACCGCGGATCCGGGCCAGGAGCCAGTCGGACTTGTGGATTTCAAGCGCTTACTGGCGCTAAAAATCCCGACTATCCGTCCGCCTAGGAGTTTGTCGGGCTTGCCCGGGCGGCGGTCTTAGGCTTCCGGTTGACAGTTACTGATCAGTAGAGCCGCATGCGGATTCCCCGGGGACGAACGGTTCCGCCGATCCATTGCAAAGGCGTATCGTCATCGTTTTTGATCCAGCATTCTTCGCAGCCGAGATAGACGTCCGTGCCTCGGGCGCCCACGCCGATGACGGGCGGAAGCGATAGGGAAAAGGTCCCGGCGTTCCATTTGAAACCTAGATAATCCCCTTTGTAGTAGTTTCCCCCGAGATAGAGTTCGCCTTCATCCACGGAGACGGCGGTCACGATGAAATCCGAGGCTCCGGCGGGAAACTCGGTAGTGTCTTCGAATTCGTAGATATTGCCATCGATCCAATAGCACGCGTACGAGGCGGACTTTCCCCCAACGTAGACCTTACCCTCATCCACGCACAAGGACTCCGCCCAGCTTCCGTTTCCATCGACTAAATCCACCCGTTCATCGTTCTTCCAATAGCAAGCGCGACGGATTCCTTCATCCCAATAATAACCGCATACATACAGGTCCGAGCCGTCGGAAGAGATATCCCGGGCCGCCCCGAAGCCGCCGTCCGTGGGAAGATCATGCCGGATGATTTGCCTGGTACTTACGACATAACCGCTGTCCACGATCATCCAGGAATCCCGAACTTCCCAGACGCAGGGCCGGTCGCCCGAACCATCCGGATTCCGCCAACCGGCCACGAAGACCTTTCCGTCGTGCAGGACCGCGGAGAAGGCGAAGGAGGGCTTGTCGTCCAGGAATTCCCCCTTCCCGTTGAACCAGAGGATGGCGTGTTCGATCAGTATCGGATCGACGAAATCCGTCCTGGCTCCGGCTACATAGTCGCCGAAGGTCGTGGGAACGACGCAGGCGGCCTTCGTAGCGATGCCCAGGCCGGCTTCTGTGATGGTCTGGAGTTGGTCATCCACCCAGTAGTAGGCTCGGATGGTTCCCGTCGAATACCCGGCTGTGTATACCCGCCCGAGCCTGGAAAGCTCGATGCTCGTATCAAGCTTAACATCGGTGGGACAGCCCGTGATAAAAAGGGAAACAACAAGGAGTGTCAGAACCGTGAGGCAATCCTTTTTCGATATCATGAAAGCTCCTTTTATGCCGGAACTGCCCGCCTTCGCGGGAAGCCCTGCGGCGTTCAAGGAGACTCTAGCACCCGGCGCGCCCGGGCAACTCACAAGGTATTGTGAAAACAGGCCGGTGTTTCCGAGCCTTAATTCAGGACGCCCTCGGTTCCCCCGATAAAGCCCGCGCCGACGGCGCGATAGAGGCGGTAGGCGGCCGTCGCGGACAGGGCGGCCCGGGCGTTCTCGAAATTCCACACCGTGTTCGGATGGACCCCGGCGAGATGCGACAGGTCTTTCAGGGTCAGGCCCGCGGACAGTCGGCAGGTCCGGAAACTGAAGCTGTGGACCCTCACCGCCTCGGGCGTCCAGACCAGGTCGCGGAAGACCCTGGGAGGAAGCCGGGCCGAGGGATCGAAGCGGGGCACCAGCCCGGAATCGGCCAGCTCGATCCGGGGACAGCCCAGACCGAAGCACAGCAATCCGACCGCGAAGATGGACGGGTCCGTCCGGCCCCTCTCGATGTTCGAGATCGTGTTGACGTGAAGACGGGTCGCGGCCGCGAGTTCGGACTGGCTCATCCCGGCGGTCTCGCGGATCGCGGCGAAGGCCGCTCCCATTCGGACGAGGAAATCCCGATCGGTCCGCACGCCCGCCCTCATGGCTGCATCGATTCCTTCCCGGTGGATGATAGGGACGAGACCACGGGTTCGAGTATACCACGGGACCCGGCTTAGCTCCATTCGGCCCCGGAGCCGCTCGGACTTAAAAGTGCAGGGTGAACATCGCCGAGAAGAAGCCCCGGCCGCCGTCGGGGACGTAGACAGGGAACAGCGGATCGTCGCCGGGGACGAGGATCCCACCGTAGACCCCCCCGTGGAAGCCCGGTCCGATGCCGAGGGCCAGCCCCCCTCCGGCGGAGGCCAGGGTGCCGGAAGCGTCCCCGAAGGTCGGGGATTTGTGCAGCCCGGAATACCAGCCGGCGTCCAGGAATCCCAGGACCACGGGAGCCGCCGGACCGAGGGCGGGGCCGAATACCCGGAGCTCCAGGTTTCCGTAAGCCTTGAGGGAGGCGTCGTAGGCTCGGGTGGGATAACCCCTCACCTCTCCCGCCAGAGCCCGGCCTTCGTAGCGGCCCCCGAAGCCCTGGAGCACGAAGAGGGGCTGGTCCGGTCCGAAGGCGGCGTCCGCGGAGACCCGGGCGGAGAGCTGGGGAGCCAGGATCGGGAAGAGCGCGGACCGCTCCGGAACGAGGGGAAGGTAACCCCGGACCGACGCGTTGAACCGGATGTACTCCACGGGGCCGAACCCGGAGGCCAGGAACGCGGGCCCCCATTCCACGGAAGCCTCCGCGGCCGCCCCTCTGTCGAGGCCGCGGCCGAGGTCGCGGACAGAGTCGTACCCCAGGCCCGCCAACAGGGCCGTGCCGAAGAGTCCCCGGGCATCCGGGAAGACCGCGGTGGAAAAGCCGCCGCGGTAGACGTCCCAGCGGCCCCGATACAGCAGGAAAGCCTCGAGCCGGTTTCCGACGGAGCCTCGAATCCATCCCAGCACCACGCCGATGTCCCATTGGGCGTTCGGGGCGTCGAACCAGGCCGGATCGTCGAAGGTTTCCGGCGCCTGTATGGGGTCTCCGGCCGCGGGATCCCGGACCAGCTTGCCGTCCTCGTATCCGGCCCCCAGGCGCAGGGACAGGGCCAGGGGAGCGCCGCCCGCCTCGGACAGGGGGAAGCGGATCTCGACATCCGCCCCCGTCGGGACGGGCGGGCCCCCGAGGAGACGGAAGTTGAACCGGGGGGCGATGAAGGTGAAGTTCGAGAATTCCGCGTGGACCGGGGAAAGGAAGGAGGCGGCGATCAAGAGTACGACTGCGGTGCGCTTCATCGGCTGCCTCCGGGGGCTGAATAACAATAGTAAAATAGTAATGTTCCCCGGAGGCGCAGGCAACAGGTTTCTAATCCTCCTCTTCAACCGGCACGATCGCGGTCCGGGATACGGCGGCCCGCGCGGGCGCCGGGGCCCGTGCCTCGACCGTCCCGTCCTCGTCGCTCCGGAAGAAGGCCAGAGCCTCCAGCATCAACCGGGACTGGGAGGAGAGCTCCTCGGCCATGGAGGCGAGTTGTTCGCTGGCGGAGGCGTTCTGCTGGATCACCGTGTCCAGCTGGCCCAGGGCCTTGTTCACCTGCTCCACCCCCCCGGACTGCTCCCGGGTGGAGGCGGCGATCTCCTGCACCAGCTCCGCGGTCTTCCGGATGTCCGGGACAATCCGGCGGATGATCCCGCCCGCCTTCTCCGCGGCTCCGACCGTGCGGGACGAGAGCTCCGTGATCTCCTGGGCGGACTTCTGGGAGCGCTCCGCGAGCTTCCGGACCTCGGAGGCTACGACCGCGAAGCCCTTGCCGGCCTCACCGGCCCGGGCCGCCTCGATGGCCGCGTTCAGGGCCAGGAGGTTGGTCTGCCGGGCTATCTCCTCGATGACCCCGATGCGGCCGGCTATGTCCTTCATCGCCGCGACGGCCTCGTCCACGGCCCGGCCCCCCTCCTCCGCGTCGACCGCCGTCTTTCGGGCGATGACCTCCGTAGTCTGGGCGGAATCAGCGTTCTGCCGGATCGACGCTCCCATCTCCTCCATCGAGGAGGAGACTTCCTCCCCGCTGGCGGCCTGTTCGCTGGCCCCCGAGGAGATGGTCTGGGCTGTGGAGGAAACCTGCTCCGATCCCGAGGCGACCTGCCGGGCCGCAGCCGTGACCCCCGACGTCGCGGTTCCCACGGCCCCGGCCGCCTCGTCCAGGCGGGCGGCCATCTCGCCCAACTCGTCCCGACGGAGGGCCAGGGCGGCCAGGGCCTCTCCCCCGGTGCCCGACCGGCGCAGGTCCCCCGAGGCGAACCGCACCGCCGCGTCCCGGGCCGCGGTCACGGGCCGGACGATGGCGTTGGCGGATACCAGCAGGACGAGGACGGCGAGCGCGATCCCCGCCCCCGAGGCACCCAAAAGGACGATCGCGAGCCGATCGACCCCGGACAGGAGCTTGTCCAGGGGGAGGACGACGGCCAGGGACCAGGGGCTCTTGTCCGCTCCCACGACCACGGGGGCGTAAGCCAGGTAGGAGACCGCCCCGGTGGCCAGGTTCTTCTTGACCAGGTTGTACGGTTTGCCATCCCGGATGGCCCCGAGGAGGGCGTCCTTCAGGAGGGGCGTGTCGTCCCCGACGGGCTTGCCGATCAGGTCCGCGTTGGGATGGGAGATCCGTTTGGCCTGGTTGTCCACGAGGATGGCGTAAGCCTCCTCCATCGGCTTGATCCCCCCGACGAGCTCCCGGAGGGGCTGGATCCCGACGTCGAATCCGCAGACCCCGATGAACATTTCCTGGTCCACGATCGGGACGCAGACACTGGTCATCCAGACCGGGGGCTTGCCCTCCGCATAGGAGAACGGATAGGGCTCCAGGAGAACCTCGCCCCGGGACGACTCGGGCAGGGCGTAGAAGGGCTCGGCCTCGTAGGCGTCCACCCAGCCGGAGCGCTCCAGGCCGCCCTTCTCGTCCCGGGCCCAGGCCAGGGCCAGCCGGCCGGACTCGGTCCCGTACAGGGTGCCCGAGAATTCGGCCTCCCGGTCCCCGAAAGCCCCGTTTTCCCACATGGTCCAGGCCGCCGAGTACAGGGTATTGCCTTCCAGGGCCGCCTTGAGGACCGAGGCGTAGGCCTCCCGGTCTCGGATCCCTGCCCTCCGCATCCCCAGCAGGGCGCGGGAGAGGGCCCGGGCCTCGTCCATGGGCACCTCGAGCCAGGCGTCCAGTTCGGCCGCGTACTCCTTGGCGAGGGCGTCGCCCTCCTTCTTGGCCATCTCGGTGATGATCCCGGTGGAAACGAAGTAGGCGACGGCTATGACGATCCCGAGGGTCAACAGGGTGACCGTCAGGGCCGGAATCAGGATGCGGGCACGGACGCCGAACCGGATCTTCATAGGCGGCTCCTTCGGATCAGGATCTCCGTACATTCTTTACCGTCCAAGTATAGTGAATCGTCCCGGAACGCAAGCCCATATCGTTGACAATAGGCCGGGGGGGGGTACAATTTCCCGGACACGTACGGATTCCGCGCCGCCGGCGGCGCGGACGAAAGGCGGATCCTGCGGTGGAGTTGTCCCGCGGCCACGGGGGCGTGCGCCCGAGATTCTGTTTCCTCCTGGCCGGCGTGCACACCGGCGCCTCCGTGGATCTTTGGCACGGGGTGGCGGAGGAGGCGGAAGCCCGGGACATCGACCTGCTGGTCCTGCCCGCGGGCCGCCTCGGGGCCCGGGATGAATTCGAGTACATGCGGAACGGACTGGCCCGGCTCATCCGTCCCGGGTCCGCGGACGGTCTTCTGTCCTGGGTTTCCAGCCTCTCCGGCGCCTGCGGCCCCGAGGACCTCCTCGCCCTGCACGAAGGATTCGGTCCCGTCCCCCTGGTGACCCTGGCCCAGCGAGTGGGAGGGGCTCCAGTGGTCAGCCTGGACGCCTATGGAGGTATGCGCGCCCTCCTGGACCATCTCCGGGACGTCCACGGCTACGAGCGGATCGCCTTCCTCCGGGGTCCCGAACTCCACGCCTCCGCCGCGGACCGGTTCCGCGCCTACCGGGACTTTTTGGCCGACCGCGGCCTGCCCTACGAGGAACGCCTGGTCTCCAGCCCCCTGCCCTGGGACGAGGGGGGCCGGGCCCTCTCGGAACTCCTGGACGTCCGAGGACTGGTGCCCGGACAGGACTTCCAGGCGGCCGCCGCGGCCAGCGACCTGCTGGCCTTCTGGTTCCTCCGGGGCCTCCAGGACCGGGGCTTCCAGGTCCCCGCGGACGTGGCGGTGGCGGGTTTCAACGACAGCCCGGAGAGCCGGCTCCTGGCTCCCCCGCTGACCACCGTGGCCATGCCCTTCCGGGAACAAGGACGGCGGGGCCTGTCCGCCCTGGCGGACCTCTGGCAGGGCGCCCGGAAGATCGAGGACGCGGTCCTGCCCGTGTCCCTGGTGGTCCGGGAGTCCTGCGGCTGCCCCTCCCGGGAAGTCCTTCTGGCGGGCGGCGATTCCGGGCCCGGACCGGGGATGGCGGGCTCGGGAAGGCGGCCCGGGATCGATGAAGCCCCGGGATCGCCCGCCCCGGAGCCCTCGGGACCGATCGAAGGCCCGGACTCCCTCGACCCCGCGGTGGAAGCCGTCGCGGAGGCCGCCGGGGCCGACGCCCGAGCCCGGGAGGCTTGGGTTCTCCCCCTGGTGCGGGCCTTCCGGGTCGAGGGGGACTCTGGGGAAGACCGCTTCCTTCCGACCCTGGGGCGCATCCTGGACCGGATGGTCCACGAGGAGGGCCCGGGGCTGTCCTGGCAGAACGCGGTGTCCGCCCTCGAGCGGCTTGCCGGGGAAGGCGGGGCCCGAACGGCCCGGATGGAGGCCCGCGCCCTCATCGCCCAGGCCCGGGTCATGATCGGCCAGGCAGCGGCCCGGCACAGCGACTTCCGCCGGTGGACCGCGGAGGAAGCCGACAAGCGCCTGCGCTCCCTGGGCCGGGCCCTGCTGACGACCTACACGGTGCCCGGCATAGCGGGGGCCCTGGCGGAGCGGCTCCCGGCCCTGGGGATGCTCCACGCCTACCTGGTGCTGGACCGCCCGGGCGAAACACCCCTCCTGGTCCTGGCCCTCCGGGACGGCCTGCGGGAGGACCTGCCCGGGGACGGCCTGCCCGTGGAATCCCCGGCGGAGCTCCCGGCGGACCTTCTCCCCCCGGGGCGCTTCACCCTGGTCCTGGAACCCCTCTTCGTGAACGAGGAGTCCCTGGGCTGCCTGGTCCTGGACGGGCGTCTGGGCAAGGGAACCGTATTCGAGGAGCTCCGGGGCTTCGTCTCCGCGGCCCTCCAGGGCGCCCGGCTCTTCGCCCAGGCCGCGGAGGCCCGGGCCCGGGCGGAACGGGCCGACCGCCTGAAGACCCGCCTCCTGGCGAACGTGAGCCACGAGCTGCGGACACCCCTCGGCATGATCCAGGACGAGGTCCGGGCCCTGGATTCCGCCGCCGGCCTCCCGGACGACGGGCGCCTGGTCCGGGGCCTGGCGCGGATCTCCTCCCACGCCCGGTACCAGGCCCGGGTGGTCAACGACCTATTGGACCTCTCCCGGGCGGACATCGAGGAACTCGACCTGGCCCGGGAGTATGCGGATCCCGGCGTCCTGGCCCGGGACTGCCTGGAGTCCTTCCGGGGCGGGGAAGGGGACGGGGGGTCGGAGGTCGCATGGACCGCGGACATCCGGGAACCCCTGCCCCTGGTCCGGATCGACCCGGTCCGGATCCGGCAGATCCTGTTCAACCTCCTGGAGAACGCCCGTCGGCACACGGCCCGGGGCGAGATCCGCCTGACCGTCCGCGCGGACCCTCCCTGGATCTTGTTGGAGGTGTCCGACACGGGGAGCGGGATCCCCCCGGAACGCCTCCCGGAGATCTTCGAACCGTTCTCCGGGGACGGCGAGGCGGGCGGGATCGGCCTGGGCCTGGCGATCTCCCGTCGCCTGGCGGCCCTCCACGGGGGAAGGATCGACGCGGTCAGCGCCCCCGGGACAGGAAGCCGCTTCACCCTCCGCCTGCCCCTGCCTGCGCTCGGGGCGCGGATCCCGTCCGTGGAGCCCGCCCGGACCTGGGCGGCCTGGGTGGGGACCGGATCCCCGGATCCGAAGGTGGTCGAATCCCTCCGGGCGGCGGGCTGGGAAGTCCGGAGGGCGGACACCTTGACCGACGAACTTCCCGGCTCCGGGGACCCGGGCCCGGACGCCCTGGTCCTGGATCCCCGGGCCATGGATCCCGCCTCCTGGGCCCTCCTCCGCGGCCTGCGCAGGAACCCCCGGCTTCTGGAACTGCCCGTCCTCGTATACGAGTCCGCAGGGGACGCCGGGCCCGCGGGCGGCACGCCCCCTCCCCGGGAGATCCTGGCACGCCTCCTGGACGGCGCTTCCGAGGACCTCCTCAACCTACTGGGCAGCCCGATCCTGGCGGTGGACGACGATCCCGCCCAGCGTAGCCGCCTCCGGGACTTCTTCGCCCGGGAGTTCCCGGGCTTCGAGGTGATCGAGGCCGCCCGGGGCGACGAGGCCCTGACCCTCCTGGCGGAGCGCGTGCCCGCCCTGGCGGTCCTGGACCTGGGCCTGCCCGGCGCTTCGGGCGAGGGGATCCTGGAGTTCATGAAATCCGAGGAACGCCTCCGACATGTCCCGGTCATCGTCCTGACCGGGCGGCTCCTGGATCCCGAGGAGCTCCTGAGGCTGGATCGCCACCTCCGGGTGGTGGTCCAGGTCAAGGGTATCTGGACCGACGAGGAGTTCGGCCGTACGGTCCGGCTGGCCCTGCGGGACGAGCTCGGGGCCGGAAACCCCGCGGTCAAGCGGGCCCTGGCGTGGATCCTGGCCCAGTACGGCCGGCCCTTCACCCGGTCCCGCCTGGCCGAGGCGGCGGGGGTCAACGAGGACCACCTCTCCCGGCTCTTCCACCGGGAGCTCGGGATCGGGATCTGGGACTTCCTCAACCGGTTCCGGATGCGGAAGGCCAAGGAGCTCCTGGCGGCCACCTCCCTGACCGTCTCCGAGGTGGCGGACCGTGTCGGCTTCACGGACCCCTCGTACTTCTGCCGGGTCTTCCGCAAGCTCTGCGGCGCCACCCCCCAGGCCTACCGGGAGTCCGACGGAGGTCGGTAAAATCCTATAGGGCGCCTGCATCTTCTCCCGGAACGGGTCTACCCTGAAGGCGAGATGCTCAAGAAGGGCGGCGGGGGGAGAGTCGAAGTGCGAGGTACCAAGGCCGATCGACCGAAGATCCCGGGCAGGACCTTCCCGGAAACTCTGTCACACGCCTGGAAGTTCCGGGGCATCTACGCCCTGGGGATCCTCCCCTTAGCCTTCTTCCTGGTGATCCGGTACCTCCCCCTCTGGAACGCCCAGATCGCCTTCAAGGAATTCTCCCCCCTGGACGGTGTGTGGGGCAGCCCCTGGAACGGCCTCGCGAACTTCTCGGCCTTCTTCCGCAGTCCCTACTTCTGGCCCCTCCTGCGGAACACCCTGATGTATTCCCTGGCCAAGCTGATCCTGGGCATACCCGCGGCCGTCCTCCTGGCCCTGGCCCTCTACGAGACGGGGCGTCGGGCCCTGCGGAAGGTCGTCCAGACCCTGGCCTACCTGCCCCACTTCCTGTCCTGGATCATCCTGCACGGGATCCTCCTGGGGCTCTTCTCCGCCAGCGAAGGGCTCTTCAACGAGATCAACCGCGCCGCCGGGGTCGGGACGGTCAACTACATGGGCGATCCGGCGGTCTTCCCCTTCATCGTGGTCCTCTCCGACCTGTGGAAGGAGATGGGCTGGAGCGCCATCATCTTCCTGGCCGCCCTCATGGGCATCGACCCCGCCCTCTTCGAGTCCGCCCAGGTGGAGGGGGCCAGCCGCCTCCAGCAGGTCCGGTACATCACCCTGCCCGGCATCCTGGAGGTGGTGGTCGTGGTGGCCCTGCTCCGGATCGGGACCATCCTGGACGCGGGATTCCACCAGCTCTTCGTGCTCTACTCAGTGCCCGTCTACGACGTGGGAGACATCATCGATACCTGGGTGTACCGACAGGGGATCCTGAACGCCGACTACAGCGTAGCCACGGCGGTGGGGCTCTTCAAGGGCCTGATCGGCCTGGGCTTCCTGGTGGCGGCCAACCGCCTGGCCAAGCGCATAGCCGGCAGCGGGCTGTATTGAGGAGGCCGAGGGTGGGCAGGATGCGGAAAAGCCCGGGGGACGCGGTGTTCCAGTTCCTGGTGGACAACTACCTGGTCGTCATCCTGATCCTGATGGTCCTGCCCCTCTGGCGGGTCTTCATGCTCTCCGTGACGCCCCAGGTGGATCTCTCGGACCGCACCTTCGGCATGCTGGTTCCCCCGAGCCGCTGGTCCCTGGCCGCGTACAAGCAGTTCCTGACCCACCCGAGCTTCCTGGTGGCCGCGGGGAACAGCTTCCTCATCCTGGGCATGGGGGTGTCCCTGAGCCTCTTCCTGACGGTTCCCCTGGCCTACGTCCTCTCGGTCCGGAACCTCCCGGGCCGGCGCTTCCTGCACACCCTGGTCATGATCCCCTTCCTCTTCAACCCGGGACTCATACCCAGCTACCTGGTGGTCACGGGCCTGGGGCTCTACGACCGCCTCCTGGCCGTGGTGGTTCCCGGGGCGATCAACGTCTACAACGTCTTCGTCATGAAGAACTTCTTCGAGGGCTTGCCCGAGGAACTCAAGGAGGCGGCCCGGATCGACGGGGCCAGCGAGCTCTATATACTGTTCAAGGTGGTGATCCCCCTGTCCAAACCCATCCTCCTGACCATCGGGCTCTTCTACGGGGTGCACTTCTGGAACGACTTCTTCAACGCCATCCTGTACCTCGGGGACGCCCGGCTCCAGCCCCTGCCCATCCTCCTGCGGAACATCCTGCAGGCCGCCAACTTCAACGAGTACGTGGACATCGACGTCTTCAGCGAGGCCCGGATGGAGTCCCTGAAGGCCGCCAGCGTCTTCCTGACCGCCCTGCCCATGCTCCTCATCTATCCGTGGATCCAGCGCTACTTCACCAAGGGAACCCTCTCGGGGGGCCTCAAGGGGTAGCGGCGTTCGATATGTATTCGGGACGACCGGCGGAAACCGAGTCCGCCGGGTCCCGGCCCGGGGCCGTCCGGTCCCGAACAGGTTCCGATCGCGTTCCTGAAGGAGGTTGCCATGAAGACGAATGCGTCCCGCGCGTTCCTCTCGCTCGCCCTGGTCCTGTGCGTCGCCCTCGGCGCCGGCGCCCAGGCCAAGCCCGTGGAGATCGAGCTTTGGATCACCGGCACGGCCAGCGAGGCCGGCCCGCCCCCCGCCGACTGGGCCGGGTACCGGATCGTCCGGGAGACCCTGGGCATCGAGATGAAGATAAGCCTCCTGCCCACGAGCTTCACGGACCAGGACACCAAGATCGTGACCGCCGCGGCGGCCAACCGCCTGCCGGACATCCTCCACGTCAACCGCGACGTCTTCATCAAGCTTACCAAGCAGGGACTCCTGGCCCCGGTGGACGAGCTCATGAAGAAGATGCCGACCCGCACCAAGACCCACTACGACGATCCCCTGCGCAACAAGCTGGCCATGTACAAGGGAAAGATGTACGGTCTCCCGGACCCGGGCAAGATGCCCATGACGGACGGCTGGGTCATCCGCAAGGACTGGCTGGACAAGCTCGGCCTTCCGGCTCCCAATACCATCGAGGACTTCTACAAGGTGGCCAAGGCCTTCACCCAGAACGACCCGGACGGCAACGGGAAGAACGACACCTACGGGTTCGGCGCCTACATCGAGACCTCGGACATCACCAACTGGGGCCTGGGAGTCCGCTTCGACCCCATCCTGGGAGCCTACGGTGTGACGGGGATGTGGGACGTGACGAGCGCCAAGTCCTTCGGCCTCAACGTCCGCAAGCCCGAGTTCTACGACGCGATGACCTTCGTGGCCCGTCTGAACAAGGACGGCCTCATCGATCCCGACTGGACCACCCTCAAGAAGGACGAGTTCCGGGCCCGGTGGAAGCAGGGCAAGTACGGGATCATGCGGGAGAACTTCGCGGCTCTGTCCACGGTGGCCAACTACCCCGCCTTCGACAAGAACTTCCCGGACGGGGAGTGGATCCCCATCCCGCCCCCCGTCGGGCCCAAGGGCAAGAGCTCGGAGGGCATGCTTTACGTGGACACCCGCATCCACGTGGTCTCCAAACGTGCGATCGACGCGGGCAAGGGCGATGCGGTGGCCAAGCTCCTGGAGTGGTTCGCCACGGACGGGTACGCCCTGGCCATGTTCGGGGAGAAGGGAGTGAACTTCACCCTGGACGCGGAGGGCAACGTCTCCACCGCGGGCCTGCCGGATCCCGAGAAGTCCTACGCCAAGGCCGCCAACGTCCCGGTGCTCCAGCTGAGGAACCTGGCCTCGGTCAACTCCGACTGGGAACTGCTCCCCCGCTACGTGCCCCACAAGACCATCAACGGCCGGACCATAAGGCCCCTGGACATCTGGCGCTACTTCACCAAGCAGCCCTGGACCGAGGCGACCGCGGCCCTCCTTATCGAGCCGCCCGCCAACAAGGCGGACTTCGAGCGCTACTACACCGAAAACCTGGTGAAGTTCGCCCTGGGCCAGCAGGAGCTGAGCCCCGCCTCCTGGAAGGCCTTCCTCGCGGGCCTGGACAAGCTGGGGGCCAAGGAGCTGGAGAAGTCGGCCAAGGCCAAGGTCGAAGAAGCCGGCCTGCTCAAGTAGGATCCGGCCGGCAACCCGGACCCCGGCGGCGCGCGACGCGCCGGGGCCCCGGGTACCCGTGGGGCGGTCCGGCGGTCCCGGGCCGCTCCGCGGGCATCGAGGGAGAACGCATGACACCTAGGGTGATGGACGCCCCGGGGGCGGTCGGGACGGCAGCGTTCCGCGTCCCCGGGTCGGTACGGTGGGCCCGGACCCTCCTGGGGAGGACCCCTCCGGAAACCCTCTCCTGGCACTACGAGAACGCCCTCCTCCTCCTGGCCGCCGACCGGGCGGGACGGGTCCACGGGGACCCGGACCTGGGGACGGCGGCTCGGCGCTTCGTGGACGCCCGGGTGGACGGCGAGGGCCGCATCGAAGGGTACCGGGAGGGCGAGTACAACCTGGACCAGATCAACCCCGGACGCCTTCTGCTCCTGCATCCCGAATCCGGGACTCCCCGGCTCCGGACCGCCTCGATGCGACTCCTGGACCAGCTGGACCGGCAGCCCCGCTGCCCCTCCGGGGGGTACTGGCACAAGAGGATCTACCCCGATCAGATGTGGCTGGACGGGCTCTACATGGCCGGGCCCTTCGCGGCGGCCTGGGGCCTGCGGTACGGACGGCCGGAACGCTTCGACGAGGCGGTCCGGCAGTTCCGCCTGGCGTGGGAACGGACCCGGGACGAGCGCACGGGCCTGCTCTACCACGCCTGGGACGAGTCCCGGCGCCAGCTGTGGAGCCGGCCGGACACGGGATGCTCCCCGAATTTCTGGGGTCGGGCGATCGGCTGGTACGCCATGGCCCTGGTGGACGTCCTGGATTACCTGCCCCGGGACCACGAGGGCCGCGGTATCCTGACGGAATTTCTCCGCCGCCTGGCCGCCGCGGTGCTCCGGTACCAGGATCCCGAGAGCGGGCTCTGGCACCAGGTGGTTGACCAGGGCTCCCGGGCGGGCAACTACCCGGAGACCTCGGCCTCCGCCATGTTCGCCTACGCCTTTGCCAAGGCCTCCCGCAAGGGCCTCCTCGCGGGCCGGGACGCGGAGGAGGCCGCGGCATCCGCCTCCCGGGCCCGGGCGGGCATAGGCCGCCTCATGGTCCGGGAAGGCCCGGACGGCCCCGTCCTGGAGGGGATCTGCGCGGTCGCCGGCCTGGGAGGGGATCCCTACCGGGACGGCAGCTTCGAGTACTACGCCTCCGCCCCCCGGAAGCCCGACGACCCCAAGGGGACGGGGCCCTACATCCTGGCCCTGCTGGAAGCCGAGGCCCGGGACGATCCGGACGCGGCGGCCGCCCTGGTCCGGGCCGAGGAGGCCGTGGAATGAGCGAAGACTTCGCGCGGGGCGGCGGATACATCGACGTCGCCGGGGCTCTCCGCTCTCGGGCGGCCGCGCCGGATTCCGACCCGGCCTCAGTCCGCCTCCTCACCCGCCCCCTCCAAGCCCTGATCGACCGGGCGTCGGAGCGGGGCGGGGGGACCCTGGTCTTCGGTCCCGGGACCTGGAGGACCGGAGCCCTGGTCCTCCGGGACGACGTGGGGCTACGCCTGGAGCATGGAGCCCGCCTGGTCGCCTCCGCCGACCCCGCGGACTTTCCGGTCCGGGCCCAGCGTTGGGAGGGCCGCACCGTCCCGGTCCATGCCCCCCTGATCGGGGCGGAGGGGGCCCGGCGCATCTCCGTCACGGGACCGGGCCTCGTCGACGGGTCCGGGGAGTCCTGGTGGACGGCCTTCCGGGAGGGCACCCTGGACTTCCCCCGCCCCCGGCTGGTCGCCTTCCAGGACTGCCGGGACGTCCTCCTCGAAGGGTTCACCGCCGTGGACTCCCCCTCCTGGACCGTGAACCCCGTTCGCTGCGAGCGGGTCGAGATCCGGGGAATCCGCATCGAGAATCCCCCGGACTCCCCGAACACCGACGGCATCGACCCGGATTCCTGCCGGGACGTGCGGATTTCCGGGTGCAGCATCTCCGCCGGGGACGACTGCATAGCCGTGAAGTCCGGGACGGAGGACGAAGAGCCCCGGCTGCGCCCCGCCTCGGAATTGATCGTTATAACCGGTTGCGTCTTCGAGGCGGGCCACGGGGGCGTGGTCCTGGGATCCGAGATGTCCGGGGGTATCCGGGACGTGGTCGTCTCCGCCTGCGCCTTCCGGGGCACGGACCGGGGCATCCGCGTCAAGACCCGCCGGGGCCGGGGCGGATCGGTGGAGGGGGCTGTGTTCTCGGACCTGGTGATGCGGGACGTGCCCGTGCCGGTGGCGGTGAACTGCTATTACGGCTGCGGGGCCTGGGGGGATCCCGTCGTGGCGGACAAGGGCCGGCGTCTCCCGGACTCCGGGACGCCCGGGGTGAGCCGTCTGCGCTTCGCCGCCCTCCAGGCCCGGGGCGCACGGTACTGCGCGGCCTTCCTCTACGGCCTTCCCGAGGCCCCCCTCGATGCCCTGTCCTTTTCGGACTGCGACTTCGAGATAGACCCGGACTGGACCGAGGCGGGCCAGCCGGAGATGGGGGACGGCCTCCCGGATCTCGGAAGGGCCGGATTCTTCGCACGGAACGTTCGGGACCTGGAACTCCGGTCCGTCCGGATCCGGGGCCACCGCGGCCCCGAGTTCGACCTGGGGGACCCGGAACCTACCTGAGCAGGCCCCGCTGGATCAGGACCTCCGCGATCTGGACGGCGTTCAAGGCCGCGCCCTTGCGCAGGTTGTCCGAGACCACCCAGAGGTTGAGGCCGTTGGGCACCGTCGGGTCCAGGCGCAGGCGGCCCACGTAGACGGCGTCCTTGCCGTCCGCGTCCAGGGCGGTCGGGTAGACCAGCTTGGAAGGGTCGTCCATCACCTGCACCCCCGGGGCCTTCTCCAGCAGGGTGCGCACGTCCGGCAGGGTGAAGGGCCGCTCGGTCTGGACGTTGACCGCCTCGGAATGGCCGCGGTATACGGCCACGCGGACCGCGGTCGGGCAGACCTCGATGGCCGGATCCAGGATCTTCTTGGTCTCGTTGACCATCTTCATTTCTTCCTTGGTGTACCCGTTGTCCAGGAAGACGTCGATGTGGGGCAGGGCGTTGAAGAGGATCTGCCGGGGGTAGACCTTGGCGGCGATCGGCTTGCCCTCGGTGAACTGACGAGCCTGGTTCGTGAGCTCCGCGATGGCGGCCCCGCCGGTGCCCGAGACGGCCTGGTAGGTGGAGACCACCACCCGCTTGATCCTATAGGCGTCATGGATGGGCTTCAGGGCCACCAGCATCTGGATGGTCGAGCAGTTGGGGTTGGCGATGATCCCCTTGTGGCCGTCCAGGGCCTGGGGGTTCACCTCCGGCACCACCAGGGGGACCGAGGGATCCATGCGCCACTGGCTGGAGTTGTCCACCACGATGGCCCCCTCCGAGGCGGCCAGGGGCGCCAGGACCTTGCTGGCGTCGGCTCCGGCGGAGAAGATGGCCACGTCCACCCCTTGGAACGCCCCCGCCTGGGCCGCCCGGACCTGGACCGGGGCGCCCCGGAAGGTGACGGTCTTGCCGGCGTTGGCCGGTATATCCAGGGGAACCAGCTCGGAAACCGGGTAGTTGCGCTGTTCCAGGGTCTTGATCATCTCGGTGCCCACGGCGCCCATCGCCCCGACCACGGCCACTCTATACTGCTTCACGGTATTCCTCCTGCGATCCTATAGGATATAGGCTACTCATCATATGGTGAGCTATAATATCGCGACTTCCGTCAAGTGGCAAGAGAAATAAATCTCAGGACTCACCACGGAGCTCACGGAGGTAAGAAGAGGAGCAGAATAAATCGCCGAAGCTAGCTTCGGCGCCGTGATGCCGGCGCTGCCGGCATCACGCCCTCTGTGTCTCTGTGGTTCATTCTTGGGAAAGGCGTTGATCAATCGTCCGCGGAAGCCGAGAATATCTTGATCCCTTCCTTGGGGTACTTCCGCTTGACCGCCGCCACGACATCCTTGACCGCGGTGCGGTCCTCGTCCCGGACGTAGGCCAGGAGCAGGAAGTTCTCCTCCGGCCAGGTGGAGGTGCCCAGACGACGCTTCTGGCGGCCCCGCCCGTGCACCACGGGCACCACGGTATAGAAGAAGTCCGGAAGGGCGTGCTCGAGAGCCTCGATCAGCTCCTCCTGGACGGACCGGTTCGCGATGACCTCGATGCGCCGCATCAGGCTGCCTCCCCCTTCTTGTGGCCCCGTTTCTCGTTGAAGAAGGTATACATCACGGGGATGAAGAACAGTGTGATGAAGGTAGAGGACACGAGTCCCCCGATCACGGTCAGTCCTATGGGCTGGATCATGCTGGAATTCTCCCCCGGGAAGAAGGCCATGGGGCAAAGCCCCAGGATGGTCGTCAGGGTGGTCATGAGCACGGGGCGGAGCCGGGCCTCCCCGGCGGCCGCGCAGGCCTCCCGGACCGGCATGCCCCGGCGGACCAGCAGGTTCGTGTAGTCCACCAGCACGATGCCGGTGTTTACCACAAGCCCGACCAGCATGACCACTCCGATGGCCGTGAAGGTGGACAGGGGCTGCCCCGTGATCAGGTACACGGCCACCACCCCGATCACCAAGAGGGGAATGGTGAAGAGGTTGATCAGGGGGTCCTTGAAGGATTCGTACTGGCCCGCCATGACCCCGAACACCAAAAGCAGGGCCATGGTCACGATCAGGATGAAGGTCTGGCCGGTCTCGGATATGCTCTTCCAGGATCCCTCGTAGCTCAGGGTGATCCCCTCCGGCAGTACCAGGGCCCCCGCGATGGCCTGGCGTATTTTCGCCTCCACCCGATCGGGCCGCTCGTCGCTCACGATGTTCGCGGTGACGTGGATCACCCGGCTCTGGTTTTCCCGGGTTATGCTCACCGGACCCAGGCTCTTGCCGAGGGACGCGAAGTTGGCCACCGGGACCCGGCCCGCGGAGCCCCGCACGAAGATCCTCTGGAGGTCCGGGACCTTGGACCGGTCCTGTTCCCGGAGCATCAGGACCACGTCGTACTCGTGTCCGGCGGTCCTGTAGGTCGTGGCGGTGTACCCGTTCAGGGAGGCGCTGATCTCGGAAGCCGCGGCCTGGACGGAGACTCCGAAGGAATATGCCCGATCCCGGTCGATGGCCACCTCCACCTGGGGCAGACCCTCGGTCAGGCTGATGGAGGGCTCGGCGACGTCCGGCACCTCGGCTTTCAGGATCTCCACGATGCTCCGGGCCGTGGACATGCCCTGCGCGAGATCATGGACGCGCAGGACGAGATCGATGTCGGAACCCCCGCCGCCTCCGAACCTTCCCGCGGAGAAGGAGAACGAGGCGCTGGGGTAATCGGGGAAATACGATCGAAGCTTGTTCCGCACCACGTCGGAGGAATCGATCCGCTGGGCGAAGGGGGGAAGCTGGATCGTGAGCTGAGCCCGGTAGGAACTGCCTCCGCGTCCCGCGGTCGCGATCATGGTCCGGACCCCCCGGATCTCGGCGGCGGCCCGTTCCTGGATGTCCAGGAGCAGGGCCTTCGTCTCCGACAGGGCCGTGCCCACCGGGAGGTTCACGTTCAGGGAAACCGAGTCGTCCGTAGACTGCGGCATCAGGGAGATGTTCATCCGGGGGAGGAAGGCGACGCTGAGGGCCAGGAATCCGACGACCAGGAGCACCGTCGTGGGCCGGTGGCGGATGGCCGCCTCCAGGGTCCGGCGGTAGGCCCGGGTCAGGGATCGCAGGGCTCCCTCCGTGGCGTCGTCCAGGCCCCGGAGCACGGGGTTCCTCAGGGGCTTCTCCTCCCGGGTGGACAGGGGCAGGAACCGTCCCGCCAGGACGGGGATCAGGAAGACGGCCACCAGGAGACTGGCCAGCAGGGCGATCACGATGGTGAAGATCATGTGGGAGAAGAGCTGCCCGAACATCCCCAGGCGGTCCTTGAAGAAGAGCACGGGGATGAAGACGAAGACCGTCGTCAGGTTGGAGGCCAGGATGGCGGAGATCATATCGTGGCTTCCGAGCACCGCGGAGACGCTCGGCTTGGCCCCCCGCTCCCGGTACTGGTGGATGTTCTCCAGGATGACGATGGAGGCGTCCACGATCATCCCCACCCCCAGGATCAATCCCGTCATGGTCATCATGTTCAGGGTGATCCCGGCCAGGAACATGGCCAACAGGGTGACCAGCATGGACAGGGGAATGGCCAGGCCGACGATCACGGTGCTCTTCAGGCTCCGCAGGAAGAGGAAGAGGACCGCCATGGCCAGGGCGGCGCCCCAGTAGGCCGAGGAGACCAGGTTGGAGATGGTGTCCCGGATCTGCTTGGTCTCGTCGGAGATGATCTGGAGGTCCACGTCGTCCGGAAGGAGTCCCCGGATCTCTTCGATCTTGGCGTAGACCCCGTCCGCGGCCTGCACGGAGTTGGATCCGCTGGCCTTGGTCAGGGAGACGTACACCCCGGGCTGTCCGTCGATGTACACCGCCTGGGTTTCGTCCCGGTAGCCCTCGACCACGGTCCCCAGGTCCGAGAGCCGGACCCCGTACCCGCCCTTGTCGGCCACCACGGTATCCGCGATCTGTCGGAGGCTCCGGTACTCCCCGGTCGTGCGGACCAGGTAGTTCCGGGAGCCCTCCGATATGGTGCCTCCGGAGAGCTCGAGGTTCTGGCCCGCCAGGGTGGAGGCGACTCCGGTGAGGGTCAGGTTGTAGGCGTCCAGCCGGTTCTGGGAGATCTCGACCCGGACGATCTTCGAGCGCCCTCCCGTCACCTCCGCCTGGGCTATACCGTCCACCTGCTCGAACCGGGGGGCGATGTAGTCCTCGGCCAGCTCCTTGAGCTCCTCGGAACTGCGCTTGCCGCTCACGGCGATCCGCAGGATAGGCATGGCGTTGGCATCGAAGCGGAAAATCCGGGGGCTTCCGGCCCCGTCGGGCAGGGAGTTCCGCACCCGGTCCAGCTTGTCCCGGATGTCGTTCGTCGCGTCCTCCAAATCCGTCCCGTAGTTGAACTCCAGGGTGACGCGGCTGGACCCCTCGCTGGAACTCGAGCTGATGCTCTTGAGCCCGTTCACGTTGATCAGGGCGGATTCCAGGACGCTGGTCACCCCCTTCTCCACGGACTCGGGGCCGGCCCGGGAATAGGAGGTGGAGACCGAGAGCCGGGGCATCTCGCTTTCCGGCATCAGGTCCAGGGCGAGGTTCCCCATGGTATAGAGGCCCACGATCGCCGTCAGGGCGAAGACTATGGAGATGAGGACGGGCCGGTCGATGACCCTGCCGGCTACGCTCACGGCCTGTCCCCTTCCCGGGTCCCGATGTCCCGGACTGCGGCCCCGTCGGCCAGGGCGGCGGCCCCCTCGATCACCACGGTCTCCCCCTCCTCCAGGCCCGAGACGACCTCCGCCCTCCCGTCCACGGCCACTCCCCGGACGACCCGGCGCTTGGAAGCCGTCCCGTCGCGGACTACGAAGACGAAGGATCCCTCCGCGTCGGACCTCAGCGCGGCCTCCCCCACGATCAGCCGGTCGGGATACGCGAGGGTGTTCAGGCGGATCCGGGCGAACATGCCCGGATTGACCCGGGAGTCCGGCCGGTCGAAGCCCAGCCGGATGGTCTTGGTGCGGGAAACGGGATCCACCACGGGGGATACCCGGACCACGGAGGCGGGGAAGGTAACGTCCGGGTAGGCTTCCAGGGACACCGAGGCCCGAAGCCCCGTCCGGAGCACCCCGACGAACCTTTCCGGTACCCGGGCCTCGACCTGGACGTCCTCGATTAGCCCGATCTCGGCGACCGCGATCCCCGTGCCCACCAGGGAGCCGACCGCGACGGGCAGGGAGGTCACGGTGCCCGAGATCGGGGCCAGGACGGGGTTCAGGGAGAAGGCCGAGCCCGGGGTAGAGGGGTCCACCTCGGCCAGGACCTCGCCCTTGGAAACCCTCCCGCCCAGGGGGACCTTGAGGGACACTAGCCTTCCGGCGATGTAGGGGTACACCTTCACCGCCGAGTCGCTGACCACGTCCCCGTTGGACTCGATGTAATCCTGGATCGTCCCGCGCCGGACGGGCTCCGTGCGGACCGAGAACGCGGTGGTCGAGGCGGACCGGCCCGCTCGGGCGCCCGAGGGACCGGCCGCGGCCGGGGACCCTCCCGCGGCCGCGGAGGATCCCGCCGCTCCGGGGCCGCCGGATCGGGCGCCGCCGCCGGGACCCTGTCCGGCCGTACCGGCGGCGGCCGAGGGAGCCCCGCCGGACACCGCGGCCCCGGCCGCGCCGGCGGCCTTGGGCTTGGGCAGGAGCAGGACCAGGGCGACCGCCGCGGAAAAAAAGACCAGCAGGACGATGTTGCGTATCCTCACGATCACCTCCCCAGGGTCCCGAAGGGAAGCCCCAGCGCGTATTCCAGGTCCAGAAGGGCGGAGACCAGGTTGTACGCCTCCTTGAGGAGGTTCGCCCGGGCTTCCTGGAGGTTGTCCCCCGCCTTCTGCAGGCTCAGGATGTCCTTGGTTCCGAAATTGTACGCCTCCTCGGTCAGGCGCCAGGAACGCTCCGCCATCTCCACCGTCAGGCGGCGGGCCGCCAGGGAGGCCAGGGACTGCTCGATGGATCTGCGCAGGGACCGTACCGAGATCTCCGCCCCCGTCAGGGCTTCCTTGAGCTGGCTTTCGGTCTTGACCGTCGTGTCCCGGGCCTTGTCCGCGGTTTCCCGGGCGGAGGACCAGGGCATGAGGTTGTCCAGGGAGAAGGAGAGCGTGGCGCTCAGGGAACCGTTGTCCGTCCAGGGTCCGGAATTCACCGATTGGGGGCCGTAGGAACCCGAGAGGACCAGGGACGGGGACCGGGTCGCGGACCGGGCCGCGGCCTCCTGGACCCGGGCGCTCTCCAGGGAGGCTCTCAGGGCGGCCACGGAGGGGGCTTCCCCCGAAAGTCCGGAAAAATCGAGCGCCGAGACCGAGGACGCCTCGGCCAGGCTGCCGACCAGGGAGATCGGGGCACCCTGCTCAAGGCCCAGGGTCTGCTTGAACCTCGCCTCCTGGGACTCGTAGGCCGTCAGGGCGCTCTCCAGGGAGGGCTTCAGGTTCTCCAGGTTGACCCGGGCGGACAGGGCGTCCAGCTCCGAGGCCAGGCCCGCCCTTCGCTTGGCCTCCACCTGATCGTACCCCTTCTGGGCGGTGGCCAGGGACTGGCGCAGGACCGCCAGGTTCTCCCGGGCCAGGATCAGGGAATAGAAGGATTTGCGGACCTCCAGCTCCAGGGAACGGGCCGCGGTCTCGTAGGCCAGGGACTGGACGTCCCGGGAGGCCCGGGCCTTCCGCACCTCGTGAAGGGTGCGGGGCGCCAGGGTGACGGACACCCCCGCGGATCCGGACAGGGTTACCGCCTCCGTCGCGCTGGACCGCCGGGCGCCCGCGGAAAGGGTGATCCCCGGGGCCGCCCCGTTCCATGCCCGGGACAGGGCCCGCTCCGCGGCGGCCAGGTCCACCCGGCTCCGGGCCAGGGCGAGGTTGTTGGCCAGGGCCAACTCCACGGCGGCTTCCGGAGTCAGGGCCGCGGCGCTCTCCGGGGCCGCGGAGGACCAGGGCTGGGCCGCCTGCGCCCGGGCCGCCCCCACGGCGACCGCGGCGGCCAGGATCAGGATCGCGAATCTCTGCATGCCGCAAGAATACGCGATCCAATAGGCCTTGGACTATATATCCCGCATGAAGGGGGCATAATTTTTTGTTATATCGGGAGGGTCCGGGCCCCTTCCCGTTGTCCCCGCCGGGAACCCGCGCCTATACTCGAAGCCGAGGTGATGTTCGGCATGAAGGCCCGGGTTCTGATCGTGGAGGACGTGGCGGAGCTCTCCGACCTCGTCGCCCTGTACCTCGCTAAGGAGGGCATGGAAGCCCGGCAGGCCGAGACCGCGGAGGCGGCCCTGGCCCTGATCCCGGAGTGGACCCCGGACCTCATCGTCCTGGACTTGAACCTCCCCGGGATGGACGGATTCGAGTTCCTCCACGAGTTCCGCAAAGGCGGACGCTGCCCGGTCCTGATCGTCTCCGCACGGGACGCGGACGAGGACATCATAGCCGGCCTGGGCTACGGGGCGGACGAGTTCGTCACCAAGCCCTTCTCCCCCCGGGTCCTGACCGCCCGGGTCCGGGCCCTCCTCCGCCGGGCCCAGGACGGAACCGCGTCCCGGGAAACCCCGGGCCTCGTCCGCTTCGGTCCCTTCACCCTGGACACCGAGTCCTGCCTGCTCAGGAAGGAGGGGCGGCGGGTCCCCCTGTCCGCCAAGGAGTACGCGGTCCTGGCCTTCCTGGCCGCCAATCCGGGCCGGCCCCTCGCCCCCCAGTCGATCTATGCCTCGGTATGGAAGGGCGCCTACGGGGACCCGACCGCCGTGGCGGTCTATATCCAGCGCCTGCGAAGGAAGCTGGAGGAGGATCCCGGGGATCCGAGGTTCCTGGAGACGGTCCACGGCATGGGATACCGGTTCAATCCCTCGGGGGAGCCGGCATGAGGATACGGACCCAGTTCTACCTTCTGGCCGCGGGGATCGTCATCATACCCCTGGCCGTCATGACGGGCTTCTACTTCGCCTGGCGCCTGCGGGAAGCCCCGGCGCCCCGGATCCCCGGGTACGAGGAGATCCTCAACCTCGCGGGGGAACCCGTGGACCGGGCGGCCTGGGAGGAGTTGGCGAGGTTCATGGAACGCAAGCCCCCCACGGTGGAGTATACGGTCCTGGATCCCTCCATGCGGGTCCTCTTCTCCACCATCGAGGACTTCGGGGCGGGCGAGGCCGTCCCGGACGCGGAGGTGCTGGACCGGGTTCGGGGCACCGGCGAGAGGTACCTCTACCAACTCGATTCCCCCGTCAAGACGGAAGGGGGACGCCTCCTGGTCCTGACCCGGATCAGCCGGGAAGGCCGGCGTCCTCCCAGTCCCTTCCAGCGCCTGTTCACGACCTTCGCCACCCTGCTGGCCGCCCTCTTCGCCGTTTCCGCCGCCGGATCCGTCCTGATCGCCCGGTCCCTCACCCAGTCCGTCCTGGCCCTGGAGGCCGCCACCCGGCGCATCGCCGCGGGGGAGCTGGACGCCCCGGTCGCCGTCCGGGGAGGCGGGGAACTGGCTTCCCTCGCGGCCTCCCTGGTCAGCATGCGGGACGCCCTGAAGGAGGACCGGACCCGCCGGAGCCGCTTCATCATGGGGGTGTCCCACGACCTCAAGACCCCCCTGGCCCTGATCAAGGGCTACGCGGAGGCCATCGGGGACGGGATGGCGGACGCCCCCGGAGAGCGGGAACGCTGTGTCGAGATCATCGGGGCCAAGGTGGACCAGCTGGACGGGATGGTGGACGACCTGATCGACTTCGTCCGCATGGACACCGCCGAGTGGAGGCGGCACCTCCGGTCCGTGGAGCTGGCCCCCTTCCTGCGGGACCTGGTCCGACGCACCCGGGCGGACGCGGAGCTCCTGGGCCGCCGGGTCCAGGACGAGGTGGAGCTTCCCGAAGGGATTTCGGCGCCCATGGACGAACGCCTTGCCCAGCGGGCCCTGGAGAACATCCTGAACAACGCCCTGCGCTACACCGGTCCAGGAGGCCTCGTGCGCCTGGCCGCCCGGGCGGAGCCGGGACGGGCCGTGGTGACGATCTCCGACGACGGGCCGGGCATACCCGGGGAAGACCTGCCCCGGATCTTCGACCTCTTCTACCGGGGAACCGCCTCCCGCCGGGAGCAGGGCCTGGGCCTGGGCCTGGCCGTCGTGCGGGGAGTCGCGGATTCCCACGGCTGGGAGATCCGGGTACGGTCCGAGCCCGGCCGGGGCAGCGAGTTCGAGATTTCGATACCCCTATCCGCACGGCCCGGCTCAGGGACCGCTAGGAGATTGTCGGGCTTGCCCATCTAAATAGTAGAAAAATCGCATCCATGCGATTTTTCTACTTTGCAAACTCCAAAGGAGCCGGATAATCGGGATTTTTGGCGACTTAGGCGCCAAAAATCCACAAGTCCGACAGGCTCCTAGCTCTGCAGGAAGTCCTCCCGCTGGGGGGTGAACATGTCCACCACCACCGAGTCCTCCAGGAACTTCACGCCGTGGGACACGTTGGGACCCGCGTAGAAGGTGTCCCCGGGACCCAGCACTTCCTCCCGGCCGTCCATGGTAAGGACGAGCTTCCCGGAAACCACGTAGCTGGCCTGCTCGTGGGGGTGGGCGTGGGCATCCACCACGGAGCCCGCCGCGAACCGCACCTCCACGACCATGAGCTTGCCCCCCCGGGCCAGGATCTTGCGGCTGGCGCCGGGGAACAGGTCCTTCTTCTTCACGTCCGCGTTCCTGATGACCATGATGCCTCCTAGAAGTACAGCTCGTATTCTTGGGGAACCGGGGCGTTGTACACGTACTCCGCTTCCTTGATCTTGGATTCGATCCAGTTGGACAGCAGCTCCTCCGGGAAGGCGGGAGCCAGGTAGTCCCGGTCCTTCTTCAGGCCCCCGAGGACGTGGTACAGCCCCGTGGGGAAGGTGGTCTTGGGGCTCGGCTTGGCGGAGGAGAAGCCGAGCCGGACGGGATCCAGGTTCCGGCGGACGCCGTCCAGGCCCGCCAACAACATGGCCGCCAGGAAGTAGTAGGTGTTGGCCGTGGCGTCCCCGGTGCGGAACTCCACCCGGGCGTGTCCCTTCTTGAGGTAGCCGGGAATGCGGACGGCCGCGGCCCGGGAGCCCTGGGCGAAGGTGGCGGATACCGGGGCCTCGTAGCCCGGGACCAGGCGGCGGTAACTGTTCGTGCTGGGATTGGAGAAGGCCAGGAGGGATCCCGTCCGGGCGTGGGACAGGATGCCCGCCGTGTAGGCCAGCCCGGCTTCGGAGAGGCCGTACAGCCCCTCACCCGGGAAGATGCTCTTCCCGCCCTTGGTGACGTACTGGTGCACGTGCATACCGCTGCCCGCGATCTTGTACATCGGCTTGGGCATGAAGGTGAGCTTGAGCCCCAGCTCGTCCGCCGTGGACTTGAGGATCCACTTGGCCAGGACCACCCCGTCCGCGGCCTTGGAGAGGTTCATGAAGTCCAGCTCGATCTCCATCTGGGAGGCGCCCACCTCGTGGTGGTGGTACTTGACGGGGATTCCCGCCTCCAGCATGGCGCGCACCGCGCGGTCCCGGAGGAGACCGTACTTCTCGTCCGGGCCCATGCGGTGGTAGCCCTTGGACAGGCCGAAGCGGTCCCGGTCCTCGTGCTCCTCCCCCAGCCCCTCGGCGCTCTCCACGAAATAGTAGGACTTGTCCACGGTGGTGTGGTAGCGGACGTCCTCGAAGACGTAGAACTCCAGCTCCACCAGCATGTGGGCTTGCTCGCCGATCCCCGTGGTCCGGAGGTACTCCTCCGCCCTGCGGGCCACCACCCGAGGGTACTGGAGGAAGGGCCGGCCGTCCGTGGAGCGGACGTCGCAGAAGGCGTGGAGGACCCGGAACTCCCCGCGCTCCTCCAGGAAGGCCGAGGCCATGTCGGGTACCGCGATCATGTCGCTGGCGTGGACCTGGGCGAAGGAGAAGTTGGAGGCGTCGAAGCCGATACCGTCCGCCAGGACCTTGTCGGACACGTAGGACCGGGGCAGGGAGACCGAGCGCAGGGCGCCCTGGAGGTCGACGACCAGGAGGGACAGGTAGTCGAAGGAATCCATGTCCCCCGTGTACGGGGCGATTTTCATAGGATGCTCCTTTTGTCGCGCTAGGGGGAGGATATCCTATCCCGGCGGGCGGCTTTGGGCAAGCGAGCCCCGGCCGAGGCCGGAGGCGCGGCCGCTGTTTCGGCCTGCGGAAGGGCCGCGCGGAACCGGGGCGGCGATCCCGCTTTACAATCCCGCTCGGGCCCTGTATGGTGAAAGCGTCGGCCGTACGGTCCAATACCCTTAAAAACCTCGCAAGGAGGTCCCCATGAACCCCGTCGAGACTTGGCATGCCGAAGCCCTGGGCGCCCAGGCCGTCAAGGCCCTGCAGAAGAACGGCTTCGACGCCGTCTACGTCGCCACCGCCGCGGAAGCCGCGGACAAGGTCCTGTCCTACATCAAGCCCGGCGCCTCCGTCGGATTCGGCGGCTCCATGACCGTCAAGGCCCTGGGCATCCAGGAGAAGGCCGCGGCCAAGGGCGCCGTCCTCCTGGACCACAACGCCCCCGGGCTGGCCCCGGACAAGAAGCTGGAAATCCTGCGCAGGCAGCTCACCTGCGACGTCTTCGTCTCGGGCTCCAACGCGGTCACCCTGGAAGGGGACATCGTCAACGTGGACGGGAACGGCAACCGCGTGGCGGCCCTGACCTTCGGTCCCTCCAAGGCCGTCGTGGTCGTGGGTGCCAACAAGATCGTCCGGGACCTGGACGAGGGCTTCGCCCGGGTGGAGACCTACGCCAGCCCCATGAACAACAAGCGCCTGGACAAGCCCAACCCCTGCGTCAAGACCGGAACCTGCGAGGACTGCCAGGGCGAGACCCGCATCTGCCGGGTCTACCAGATCCTGCGCCGCAAGCCCAGCCTCTCGGACTTCACCGTCGTGATCGTCGGGGAAAACCTGGGGTTCTAGACCCTATCCGGATAAAGGAACGGGGTCCCCGCGGGGACCCCGTTCCTTTATGTAGTTCGACGAAGCCCGCAGGGCTTCGTTGCCGCGAGGCGTACCCGAGTCCGCCTCGCGCGGACTCTGTGTCTCTGTGGTTAGTTCGTGGACTCGGCCGTGGTTTCGGCCGGCTTGCCCATCTTTTCCCGCACCGTCGGAAGGACCTTCCGGGCCAGGATGAGGTACCGGGGCGGGAGGGAAGCCCCCTCGGGGGACTCGTACTTGGCGATGAGGGCAAGGAACTCCTCCTCCGCGAGGGCGTACTTCCCCTGCTTGTAGTGGATGAAGGCCGTCTCGTACTCGCAGGTGACCAGGACCGAGGGGTCCGAGCCGAAACGCTCCCGGGCGGTCTCGTAGTAGACGATGGCGGCGGCCCAGTCGGACCGGTCCGAGGCCTCCTGGGCGCGCTGGATCAACTCCATGGCCGTGGCGTCCTCGGGGATGACGGGGGGCTTGGAGGCGCAGGACGCGATCAGAAAAAGAGCGGTCAGGACTGCGAGAATAGGGAAAAAGCGCTTGGTCATCGGGATTCCTTCGAACGGTCAGGCCGTGTAGATTTCGTCCTTGTCGGGCAGGGACTTCTTGAGATCCCGCATGTACTCCCGGGGATCCCCCATGTCCTCGTAGGCGTCGCAGGACTCAATGGCGCGCCGGGCGACGGTGAAGTATTTGTAGATCTTCTCCTCCCCCAGCTTCTTCTTCCATTTGCCGGCGTCGCAGCGGACCCGGAGGTAGTACCGCCCCGTCCCGTGGGCGGGGGTCGGCACGAGCTTGCAATGGACGCAGTTGGCGCAGTAGATGCGCGCCGCGGCGTGGTCGGCGGTTTCGGATTCCCGTAGTTCCGTGAGGGTTTCCATGTCCCTTGCCCCCCTTGCGGGTTCGATAGTATATAATCGGGAATCCGCGGTCAAGCCTTGACCCTTAGCCGTCCCGCGTCGGAGCCGCCATGATAGCCACCGTAGTGAACGCCGTCGCCATAATCCTGGGCACCCTCGTGGGGCTGGTCCTGCGCAAGGGATTCTCCGAAAAGATGAAGGACACGGTCTTCACCGCCGCGGGCTGCATCACCCTGGTCCTGGGGATGCAGATGGCCTTCAAGACCGGCCACGTCCTGGCCCTGGCCCTGGCCCTGTTCATCGGGGGGATCTGGGGCACCTGGATGGACGTGGAGGGGGCGGTCTTCCGCTTCGGGGAGGTCTTGAAGCGCCGCTTCGCGAAGGGCGAGGAGGGATCCTCCTTCGCCTACGGCTTCCTGAACGCCTCGGTGCTCTTCTGCGCGGGGGCCATGGCCCTGGTGGGATCCTTCCGGGCGGGTGTGGAGGGAGACTACTCCATCCTCCTGACCAAGAGTGTCCTGGACGGCTTCATCTCCGTGCTCTTCGCCGGGGCCATGGGGGTGGGCGTGGCCTTCTCCGCCCTGGCGGTCTTCGCGTACCAGGGAGCCCTGACCCTGCTCTCCGTCCGCATCGCCCACCTGGTCACGGAAACCATGCTCTCCGAGCTCACCGCCGTGGGCGGGGTCCTGGTCCTGATGATCGGTCTCAACCTCCTGGACCTCCGCAAGGTCCGGACCGGGGACTTCCTGCCGGCCCTGTTGGTGACGGTGATCTTCGTCCTGTTGTTCCCTTACGTGCCGTTCCTATGACGAAGCGGCAACCGATTTCGCGTTCCAAGGTCGAATTCGGGTGATGTCCACCAACGTCGCGAACATACGGATGGCCCGGACCCTCTTCCAGTCCGCCTCCGACCAATACTACATGCTGGACAACGCGGCCATCATCATGCCCGCCATCTCGGACCTGGTGGCCACCAGCCTCTTCCGGATCGCCCTGGTCCTGGAGCGCCCGGTGGACCTTCCCCTCCTCCAACGGGCCTTGGCGAACGTGGCCCCCCGGTTCCCCTACTTCCTGGTGGAGCTCCGGCGCGGGTTCTTCTGGTACTACTTCCAGCCCTCCCGGAAGCCTCCGGCGGTCATCGCGGACCTCGGATCCCCCTGCCAGGGCTTCGATCCCCGCAAGACCCGGGGGCACCTCTTCCGGGTCCGGGCCCGGGGCTCCCGCATCGCCTGCGAGTTCTCCCACATCCTGGCGGACGGGTACGGGGGCCTCATCTTCGCCAAGACCCTCCTGGCCGAGTATTTCCGCCTCCAGGGGGTGGCCAGCGAGCCCGCTCCGGACGTCTTTCCCCCCGGCTCCGAGCCGAACCCCCACGAATGGGAGGACGCCTACCACCGGTATTTCCGGGAGAACTGGCCCCATCCGGATCCCCGGCCCCGGGCCTTCCGCCCTCCGGGTCCCACCCTCCCGCTGGGGCAGTACCGGGTGCTGACGGGGAGCTTCGATCTCGCCGCGGTCCGCGAGGCCGCCCAGTCCCGGGACGCCACGGTCACGGAACTCCTGACCGCAGCCCTGATGTTCGCCTACCAGGGGATCTGGGAATCCCTGCCCCCCAAGGCGCGGCGGCGCAGGGAATGCATGGCCGCCGTGGAGATCCCGGTGAACATGCGCCGCTTCTATCCCTCCCGAACCCTGCGGAACTTCACCCTCTTCATCCTGCCCGCCGTGGATCTCCGGCTCGGGCCGTACACCTTCGAGGAGCTCGTCCGGATCGTGCACCATCGGGTGGCCCTGGAGAACGAGGAGAGGGAGATAGCCCGGCAGATCTCCCGGAACGCCGGGGGCGGGCGCAAGCTCCTGGTCCGGCTGGTGCCCCTGGTCCTCAAGAACTTCTTCGCCCGCCTGCTCTACGACTCCCTGGGGGAGGGGCTGATCACGGGACTCCTGACCAACCTGGGATCCATGACCCTGCCCGCCCCCCTGGACGAGCGGGTCCGACGCTTCGAGTTCGTCCCGGCACCCAGCCGCTCCCTGAAGACCAACGCGGCCGTCTCCAGCTGGAAGGGCGAACTCCACGTCACCTTCGGCAGCCGCGCCCGGTCCCGGGAGGTGGAGCGGAGGTTCTTCTCCGTGTTGTCTTCCATAAACCTGCGGGCGAGAATAGAATGCGATGCGGATCCGACGGCTCCCGGAGTTCCGGAGCCCCGGCCGGCAGAATCCCGAACGAGGGAAGGCTCATGGAAGCCGAGAGACTGAACCAGAAGTACGCCAACGCCGCGCGCTCCGACGAGTTCGGCCCCTGGTACGTCCTGGACAACGCGGCCATGATCTTCCCGGTCATGTCCGACCGCGTCGCCACCTACCTGTTCCGCCTGGCCGCGACGCTCACGGAGCCCGTCCACCTCCCTTCCCTCTCCGCGGCCCTGGCCCGCATCGCCCCCCGGTTTCCGTACTACATGGTGGACCTGCACCGGGGCTTCTTCTGGAACTACCTCCAACCCCTGAACAAAACCCCCTCGCCGGTCTCCGACCAACGGTATCCGGTCCAGGATTTCGACGTGCGCAAGCGCGGGCAGTTCCCGTTCCGGGTGCGGACGCGGGGCCGGAGGATCGCCCTGGAGATGCACCACGCCCTGTCCGACGGGGGCGGGGCCTTGATCTTCTTCAAGACCCTCCTGGCCCAGTATTTCCGGTACCGGGGGATCGAATCCGATCCGGCCCCGGACATCTTCGATCCCGACGGGACGCCCCACCCGGAGGAGTACGAGGACGCCTACAACCGGTTCTTCCAATCCGAGCTTCCCGTACCCGAAGCCCGCCCCAACGCCTTCCGCATCGTATCCCCCCTGCTCCCGCCCTACCAGTTCCGGGTGACCACGGGGATCCTGCCGGTGGACAAGGTCAAGGAGGTATCCAAGAGCTTCGGGGTCACGGTCACCGAACTCTTCTGCGCCTCCATCATGGACGCCCTCCAGGAGATCCGGGCTTCCTACCCCGCCTGGATGCGGCGCCGCAGCGGCCCCATGGCCACCCTGGAAGTGCCCATCAACATGCGCAAGATCTACCCCACCCGGACCATGCGGAATTTCAGCCTCTACTTCATGCCCTCCGTGGACCTCCGTCTGGGCCGCTACGACTTCGGGGAACTTGCGGAGCTCGTGCATTACCGGATCAAGAGCGAGAGCCCGGAGCGGGAAATACCCCGCCAGATGGCCCGGAACGTCGGGATCTCCCGCAAGCGGTACGTGCGCCTGCTTCCCCTGGGGATCAAGGAAGTTGCCATGCGGGCGGCCTACAACAGCATGGGAAAGCGGTTCATGTCCGGGGGAGTCTCGAACCTCGGGCTGCTGTCCCTGCCGGAACCGCTGGGCTCCCGGGTGGAGCGAATGGAATGCCTCATGCCCCCCAGCCGGGTCACCTGCGGCAACCTGGGAGCCGTGACCTGGGGGGACAGGATCTACGCCAACTTCGGCAGCCTCATGAAATCCCGGGAGGTCGAGCGCCTGGCCTTCAAGCGCCTGGTGTCCCTGGGCATCCCCGTCCGCCTCGAGTGCAACATGGAGGATCCGATATGAACCTGTGCCCCAACTGCGGAGTCGACCTGGGAGACGAAGCCCGAGCCTGCCCCCTCTGCGGGGTCCGGGTGGGGCCCGATGCGGACAAGCCAGGCCCCGTGATCCATCCCCTGCCCCGCATGGAGCCCCTCTTCGATCCCGACGGGAAAGGCAATTTTTCTCCTCGGGAGAAGCTCTTCATCACCCGGGAGGTCATCACCGTGTGCCTGGCCATCGCGGCGGGCTCCGCGGCGGCCATCAACTACCTCGTCTCCGGCCACCTGACCTGGTCCCTCTACCCGGTGGCTTCCATCGCCTTCGTCTGGCTCTGCGTGGGTTTCCCCCTGTACGTGCCCAAGCGCCCCGGACTGGCACTGACCGCGGCCGCACTGGGCCTCGTCGGATTCCTGGGAGCCCTGGATCTCATCGACGGCCCGGAGTACACCTGGTTCATGGCCCTGGGACTCCCCCTGGCCCTGTGCATCGAGGTCTTCGGGATCGGCACCGTCCTGGCGGTGATCAAGGCCCGTCGGAAGGGGCTCAACATCGTATCCCTCATCCTCTTCGGAGTCACCGCGATCTGCCTGTCCATCGAGTACCTGACCGACCGGTTCCTCCGCGGCGAGGTCCACCTCCAGTGGTCCTCCATGGTGGCCTTCGCCCTGGTGCCCGTGGGGATCTTCCTGGTGTACATCCACCTCCGGATCGCCACGACCACCTCCCTGCGGAAGTTCTTCCACGTTTGAGGGTTCTGCAATAGACCGGGTCTATTGACATTTTCTCTCGTTTCTTGTAGTTTATTCTCACATCGACGCAGGGTAGAGCAGTTGGCAGCTCGTCGGGCTCATAACCCGGAGGTCGTAGGTTCGAGTCCTACCCCTGCTAAAAAGAAAGCCGGTCCTTCTATGGACCGGCTTTCTTTTTATCTTTCGGACTCGAAGGGTTCCGGCCGCCGAGCGGCAGCGAGGGAAAGGGGCCATGGAAGGCCCCGACAGGCCGGAACCCCGGCCCGGACTGAGACGGCACGAAGCCGTCGAATGAAGGGCGAGTCCTACCACAGGGGTAGGACTCGAACGGTCCTACCCCTGCCAAAAGCCGGCCGATCCATTCACAGGTCGGCCGGCTTGTTTCATTATTCGACATACAGGATTGACTTCCCGCCGGGGGGGCGTATAATCGAATCGCCCCAGCGCATCCCTCCCCGAACGCCGGCCCTACGAACAAACGACCGGAGCGAGGCTCCTGGAATGCGCCGTGCGACGAGCGGCTCCTGGAGCCGCTTGAAGTTCGTGCGCCCTGCGAAGGAGACGAGATCATGGCAAAGGAGAAGAACCGCCGGTTCCCGCACGTCTACGTGATCCTGTTCATCGTGATCATCGCGGCCGCCCTGCTCACCTACGTGCTCCCGGCCAACCAGTACGACAGGCAGATCAAGGACGGCAAGGAGACCAAGCTCATCGATCCCAACTCATACCATCCCATCGATCCCAATCCCGTCGACCCCTGGGAGACACTCCTGGCGATCCCGAAGGGCCTGCAGGAAGTGGCCAGCATCATCTTCTTCATCTTCATCGTCGGAGGTTCCTTCAACATCATCCAGTCCACGGGAGCCGTGGAGGCGGGCATCCGCAGCCTGGTGAACGCCCTGGGAGGCAAGGGATCCGGGGGCGCCTGGAAGGACGGAATGCTCCTCTTCCTGATCGTGGCAGCCTTCTCCTTCGGAGGAAGCAGCTTTGGCATGGCCGAGGAAGCCCTCGTTTTCATACCGATGCTCGTGCCCCTGGCCATCGCCATGGGCTACGACTCCCTGACCGGCCTGGCCCTGGCCCTGGTCGGACCCTGCGCCGGGTTCACGGGCGCCTTCATCAACCCCTTCACCCTCCAGGTGGCCCAGGGCTTCGTGGGCCTGCCCCTCCTCTCGGGCATGGGATACCGGATCATCATCTTCTCCGTGCAGACGATCCTGGCCTTCCTCTTCATCTTCTGGTACGCCCAGAGGGTCAAGAAGAATCCCAAGCTCAGCGTCATGTACGAGGCGGACCAGAAGCGCGAGAAGATCGACCTGGACGCCAAGAGCCCGTTCACGGGCCGGCAGAAGCTGGTCCTGGTCTTCATGGTGGCCTGCTTCGCCCTCCTCATCTACGGCGTCAACAAGTGGGGCTGGTACATCGACGAGATCGCGGCCCTCTTCCTGGCCATGGGCGCGATCAGCGGCTTCATCGGCGGCAAGGGTCCCAGCAAGGTCGCCGAGGCCTTCGTGGAGGGCTCGACCGCCCTTACCGTGGGCGCCCTCGTGGTCGGCGTGGCGCGGGCCATCCTGGTCGTCCTGACCCAGGGAGGCATCCTCCACACCATCGTCCACGCCATGGCCGCAGCCGTGCAGGGGCTCCCGCCCTTCCTCTCCGCGATCGGGATGTACGTCGTGCAGATCCTCATCTCCGTGATCATCCCCTCCGGCTCCGGCATGGCGGCGGTGACGATGCCGATCATGGGCCCCCTGGCCACCCTCCTGGGCATGACCCAGCAGACCGCGGTGCTGATCTACCAGTTCGCCGACGGTTTTACGAACATCATCATCCCGACCTCGGGCTACCTCCTGGCGGGCGTGGCCCTGGCCAAGGTGCCCTACGAGAAGTGGGTGAAGTGGTACGCCCCCCTGTTCGGCATCTTCCTGGCCGTCGGCGCGGTGTTCGTCGTCATCGCCCAGGCCATCGCCTTCGGACCGTTCTGACCCCTCGCGGCGGGGACCGGTTCCCCGCCGAGCGAGCCTCGCCCCCGCCCGCCGCGGGGGCGTTTTTTTTACCCCCGACGCGGCGAGGCTGACAAGGCGCGCGAGACGGGATACGATGCTCCTCGGCGGCCGCCGAGACCGCCCAAAAGCACCGCATCCACCGGAGGTCATCATGTCGAAACGTATCCGCAAATTCGGTTCCCTGTCCGCCTTCCTCCTCGCCCTGGCCGTCGTCTTCGTTCCCGTCCCCGCCGTCGCCCAGGGAGGCTCCCGGCTGGCCGTCACCGCCCCGGCCGGATGGAGCCCGCATCCCTCCAACGCCTCCATGATGATGAAGGGCACGGGCACCTACACCCTCAAACCGGAGAACATGCCGTCCGAGGCGAACACCCCGGACTCCTTCACAGCCTTCGCCCAGAAAAACTTCGCCAAGAGCTTTTCCAACTGCAAGTTCAGTACCGTCACGAGCCTCAAGGTCAGCGGAAACGAGGCCCGGTGCTTCGAGTTCACCGGGGAGGTGTCCGGCATGAAGATGACCTACCTCGTGCTGTACGTCTTCCAGGGCGGCAGGGCCCACAGTCTGGTCTGCGGATCCCTGGCGGACGGGTTCGCCGCCCTGAAACCGGACTACGAGAAGGTCATCGCCTCGGCCCGGATGGAGTAGACCGCGGCGCACCTTGCGCCGCCGAGCCCTCCCGGGGTACCCTCGGGTATATCCCTGTTCTAGGAGGCTCCCATGCCCGGACTCTTGCCCGACGTCGATCCCGACGGTCTTCTCGAATACTCGGTCGTCTACACCGACCGCTCCGTGAACCACATGTCCAAGCTCTTCCAGGGCGCCCTACGGGACATCTCCCGCGTCATGAAGGAGGTCTACAAGGCCCGCTCCGCGGTCATCGTGCCCGGGTCCGGAACCTTCGGCATGGAGGCCGTGGCCCGCCAGTTCGCCACGGGAAAGAAGTGCCTGGTCATCCGGAACGGCCTGTTCAGTTTCCGGTGGAGCCAGATCTTCGAGGTCGGGAAGATCCCCTCCTCCGAGACCGTCCTCAAGGCGCGCCGGACCGCGGAGGCCCCGGAGTCCCCCTTCGCCCCGGTCCCGATCGCGGAGGCGGTCGAGACGATCCGGCGGGAGAAACCGGACCTGGTCTTCGCCCCCCACGTGGAGACCTCGTCGGGCATGATCCTTCCGGACGGCTTCATCAAGTCCCTGGCGGATGCCGTGCACGCCCACGGGGGCATGTTGGTCCTGGACTGCGTGGCCTCCGGCGCCATATGGGTGGACATGAAGGCCCTGGGAATCGACATCCTGGTGACAGCCCCCCAGAAGGGTTGGAGCGGCCAGCCCTGCTGCGGCATGGTGGCCCTGGGCGAGACCGCCCGACAGCGCATCGACTCCACGGTCAGCACGAGTTTCTCCTGCGACCTCAAGAAGTGGCTGGAGATCATGGAGACCTACGAGGCCGGGAAGCACGCCTACCACGCCACGCCGCCCACGGACTCCCTCCTGGTCCTCCGGGACGTGATGAAGGAAATGGAAGCCTTCGGATTCGAGAAGGCCCGGACCGCCCAGGCGGAACTCGGGCGCCGGGTACGTACCCTCCTGGCCTCCAGGGGCTTCAAGAGCGTAGCGGCCCCGGGTTTCGAGGCCCCGGGAGTGGTGGTCAGCTATACCACGGATCCGGACATCCAGTCGGGGAAGAAGTTCCTGGACCTGGGGATGCAGGTGGCCGCCGGGGTGCCCATCAAGTGCGACGAGCCCGCGGACTACAAGAGCTTCCGGGTGGGCCTGTTCGGCCTGGACAAGCTGGGGAACCTGGAGCGAACGGTCAAGACCTTCGAGGCGACCCTGGACAAGGTACTCGGCCGCTGAGAGAGCTTCCAAAGATGGAACGGCCGCCCCGAAACGGGCGGCCGTTCCACTTGAGGATCCGCGGGTCGAAGAGGCGCGCCGCCCGGACCGGAAGCGGGGAACCTACCGCCAGACGGCCAGGATGCCCCCGAAGACGGCGTACGTGAGCAGGTAGAGGGCGTTGTTGATGATCAGGACCGAGGGCTTCCGGCCTTCGAACTGGGTGTTGAGGCTCTGGGTCACCGCGAAAGCCGCCCAGAGCGCGATCCCGGTCAGCGCACCCTGCCCGAAGGTCTCCGCCCGGACGGAGCGTACGAAGACCTGCAGGCCGTAGGAAAGCAGGACCGAGGCGACCACGGCCCCACCCATCAGCCGGGGCATCGCCCTGCGGTCCTCCTCGGACATCTCCCGGCGGTCGGGATCCATCCCGACGCCGGCCGCCCAGGTCCGGAACCAGGGAGCGGCGGGGGAGTAATAGAGCCAGGAAAGGAAGAAGTTGGCCAGCGCGATCGCCGCCAGGGGAAGAAAGGCGACACTCAAGTCAAGCATGTAGGGCTCCTTGTGGTGTTAAAATTACGATTTTACTCATAAAAAGGCAAATCCCCCTCGCGACCGCGCGGTTTCCGTTGCCCCGCGGCCGGCCGATCGCTACCTTCGAACCATGGCGACCATCCTTGAAGCCGCGGGGCTCCGGAAACGGTACGGCTCCGTGCAAGCCGTGGACGGCGTGTCCCTTCCCATCGAGGAAGGGACCTGCCTGGGCATCCTGGGCCCGAACGGCGCGGGCAAGACCACCACCATCGAGATGATGGAGGGAATCCTCGCCCCGGACGAGGGAACCGTCACGTTCCGGGGCGAACCGATCGGGAGGGAATTCAGGCGGAAGGTAGGGATCCAGTTCCAGACCACGGCCCTTCCGGAGTTCATCACCGTCCGGGAGACCCTGAAGCTGTTCTCCTCCTTCTACCCCTCCCCCCGCCCCTTCGACGAGGTGGTGGACCTGTGCTCCCTCTCGGACATCCTGGACCGGGACAACCGTAAACTGTCCGGCGGCCAGCGCCAGCGGATGCTCCTGGCCCTGGCCATCGCCCCCCGGCCGGAGGTGGTTTTCCTGGACGAGCCGACCACGGGCCTCGATCCCCAGGCGCGCCGGAATTTCTGGGACCTGATCCGGGGTATCCGGGCGGAGCGGACCACCGTGGTCCTGACCACCCATTACATGGACGAGGCCCAGACCCTCTGCGACGAGGTGGCGATCATGGACCGGGGAAGGGTCCTGGAGCGCGGGAACCCCGCCCGCCTCCTAGCCCGGCATTTCCGGGGAGCCCTGGTGCGCATCCCCCGGGGCTGCGTGGAAGGGGACGGGATTCCGGGCAAGCTGGTCGCGGACCACCTGGAGATCCAGTCCGAGAACCTGGACCGGACGATGCGGGAACTCCTGGCCGCGGGAGTGAACCTGGAGGGATTGTCCATCCACAAGCCCGACCTCGAGGACCTGTTCATCGAGCTCACGGGATCGTCCCTGCGGAACTAGCAGGCTGTTGACAAAGGCGATGGCGCCTTTGTCAACAGCTTCATTAATGTCGCAATTGCTTAGAAAAGCGCAAGCTTTTCGAGCAATTGCATAGCAGGGTGCTGACAAGCTTCGAGTTTGTCAGCACCCTGCTAGGAAGGCGCGCGATGAAACAATTCTGGACCATGGTGTACGCCCGCACGATGGAGTTCGTCCGGGACCGGGGAACCTTCTTCTGGAACCTCCTGTTTCCCGTCCTCCTCGTGTTCGGGTTTTCCTTCGCCTTCTCCGGGGAGGGCCAGCCCCTCTTCAAGGTCGGAGTGTTGGACTCTTCCCCCGCGGCCCTGGAAGGCCCGGCGTCCTTCCTGTCCATCGAGCAGGGCCGGTTCATCGTCTACGGTCCGGAGGAAAGCCGCACGGCGGTCCTGGACAGGCTCCGGCGGCACGAGCTGGACATGGTCCTGGATCCCGCGGACCGGAGCTACTACCTGAACGTCCAGGGCCGGACCGCCAGCCTCCTGCGCAGGCTGGCGGCCGCGGATCCCGTGCTTCGAGGCTACCTCGAACGGACGGTCTCCGGTGCCCCGATCCGGTACGTGGACTGGCTCGTCCCGGGGGTCATCGGGATGAACATCATGTTCTCCTGCCTCTTCGGCGTCGGCTTCGTCCTGGTTCGGTACCGGAAGAACGGGGTGCTCAAGCGCCTGAAGGCGACCCCCGTGTCCGCCGCGGCCTTCGTGACCGCCCAGGCCGTATCCCGGTTCCTCATCGTCATCCTGACCAGCGTCGTCGTCTTCGCGGGCACGAACGCCTTCCTCCGGTTCCGTATGGAGGGGTCCTGGGCGGCCCTCCTGGCGATCGCCTCCCTGGGGATCGTCAGCATGGAAGCCCTGGGGCTCGTCTTCGCCGCGCGGCTCCGGAGCGAGGAGCTGGTCAACGGCCTAATGAACCTCGCGACCCTGCCCATGCTGGCCCTGTCCGGGGTGTTCTTCTCCCTGGAGGGTTCCCCGGAGATCCTCAAGACCGTATCTCGGGCCCTTCCCTTGACCCACGCGATCGGAGCCGCCCGGGCGGTCATGCTGGAGGGGGCCGGCCTGGGCAGGATCGCCCCGGACCTGCTGTTCCTGGGGCTCTTCAGCGCGGCAGCCCTGGCCCTCGCCTCCGCCCTCTTCCGGTGGGAGTGAGGAGGATCAGGCCCCGCCCCGCTCCGCCCGGACCGCGCAGACCTTGAGCTCCGGGATCTTGGCGTGGGGATCCAGGGCGGTCCCGGTCAGGATGTTCGCCGCGGCCTCGGCATAGTGGAAGGGCACGAAGACCGTGTCCGGGCGGATCCCCTCGGATACCCGGGCGGTCAGCTCGATGGAGCCCCGCCGGGTGGAAAGCCGCAGGATCTCGCCGTGCCGGACTCCGGCCCGGACCGCGGCCTCCGGGTGGAGCTCCGCATAGGCCTCACCGGCCAGGATCGAGAGCCCCTCTTCCCGGCCGGTCATGGTCCGGGTGTGGTACTGGTAGAGGTTCCGACCCGTGGTCAGGACCAGGGGATATTCGGCGTCGGGCTCCTCCGCGGGCGGCCGCCAACGATAGGGGATGAAGCGTCCCGGGCCCCGGGTGAAGCGCCCGACGTGGAGGATGGGGGTGCCCGGATGGTCCGGGGCGGGGCAGGGCCACTGCAGGCCCCCGTCCTCCAGCCGGCCCCAGGACATCCCCGCGTACTGGGGCGCCAGGCGGGCCAGCTCCGCGAAGACACCCGCCCCCGTCCGGTCCGCCTGGGGCAGGCCCAGCCGGGCCAGGAGCTCCGCCAGGATGTCCAGGTCCTCCCGGGCCCGCCCCGGGGGCGGGATCGCCTTCCTGACCCGCTGGACCCTCCGTTCGGTGTTCGTGAAGGTGCCGTCCTTTTCCGCGAAACAGGCGGCCGGAAGGACCACGTCCGCCAGGGCCGCCGTCTCGGTTAGGAAGATGTCCTGGACCACCAGGAACTCCGCCGCCTGCAGGGCCTCCCGGACGTGGCCGATGTCCGGGTCGGAGACCAGGGGATTCTCCCCCATGACGTAGAGGAAGCCGATGTGCCCCGTCTCGGCGGCCCGGATCATCTCGGTCACCGTCAGCCCCGGCTCCGCCGGAGGCTCCCGGCCCCAGACCGCCGCGGCCGCGGCCCGGGCCGCGGGGTCGGAGACCTTCCGGTATCCCGGCAGGACGTCCGGCAGGGCCCCGACGTCGCAGGCTCCCTGGACGTTGTTCTGGCCCCGCAGGGGGTTGATCCCGCAGCCGGCCTTCCCGAGCTTTCCGCAGGCCAGGGCCAGGTTGGACAGGGCCATGACGGACTCGGTGCCGGCGGTGTGCTGGGTGACCCCCATGGCGTAGTAGATCCCCGCGGCCCGGGCCCCGGCGTAGATCCGGGCCGCCCGCCGGATGTCACCGGCGTCCACCCCGCAGATCTCGGCGGCCTTCTCGGGGGTGCA
>Ga0116153_10000481_pt1 | contig 49924 bp, 37 predicted proteins | sample AD_UKC028_MetaG_FD_89896 | JGI IMG/M metagenome (GOLD analysis project Ga0116153, IMG submission 89896) | Active sludge microbial communities of municipal wastewater-treating anaerobic digesters from USA - AD_UKC028_MetaG | ecosystem: Engineered > Bioreactor > Anaerobic > Digestate | place: USA...
AGTTCCTATCTGTGTTACAACTCTCCTGAACCAGGTTGTCTGTGTGAGAAGACCGGGGGAATAATCTTTTGATGTTGCACCAGAAATGTCTGACCAGTCAGCATCAGCAACTGTTGGATTCGCCAGAGTCGATTTCTGCCACTGAAAAGTACCGCCAAAGGGTATTGTTCCTGAGATTATTCCGAAGGGTACATTAGAACAAATTGAGTCTGTCTGGTCGCCTGTAACTGCCGAGCGTATTGAATTATAAAGAAAACCATTCAGAACAGGAGAATAAGTAAGTAAAGCTTCACCATCTGTTCCAGCTGATCCTGTGGTTGTACCTGCTTTAAAACCTCCCTTTCCTCCTTTAAAGGATTTTGTAACATAAGATGGCGCTGCAATATTGTTTGTAAGTATCAATCCACTTCCTCCGCCACCACCTTCTCCCCATGCGATCAAATTGAAGACGTTCATATTGCTGCCGCCCTGGCCGCCGTCAACTGAAATAGTAAGTGTTCCCGTGGTGCTGGATGAGTAACTCTGAAGATATATTGCAACAGAACCACCACCACCACCGCCACCTGCTCCGGCATTTGTTCCGTTTGTAATGGCAGGGTAAAGAGTATTGGGAGATCCACCGGCGGCAGTTATTTTTCTTCCGTTTCCCTTGATAGTATCGCAGATAATTATTATAATTCCTCCACCGGCAGCTCCCGGTGTTGCTGTAGTCACGCCTGCAGCATAGGTCGAACCGCCGCCGCCGCCACCCATAATGAAACCGGCATCAAACTCAGTGTTTTTAATAGTCTGGCTGCCATTTCCACCAAGTACTGGGGATGAACATGTGCCAGATTCCTTGCCTCCCTGCCCGCCGGTACCCCAGTTTGAACCGCCGCCTCCTCCTGAGTATCTGCCGTTTCCGCCGCCGCCGCCTGTAAAACTGTCGCCTTTTCCCTTTGCATAATTTGGAAAGAAGGGAGGATAATTTCCAACGTCAAGAAATGCCCTCTGTGCTACAGACTCTCCCTTGTAACCTGAATTGTCGTAACTCGCAGGATAACCGAAATTATCAAGTCCGGCACCTGAGCTTGTGCATAAACCTGCACCTTCAGCTGCCATGCCTCCTTTGAAACCCTTGCCTTCTACATCAATATTTGCATTAAGCGACAGGGTTCGTCCTACTATCATCACAAGCACGCCGCCTGTTTTTGAAACAGAATCCCAGGGCTGACATGTAAGAGTGGAAGTTACAGTAGCAGTATTATAGAACGGAACCTTAACAAGCTGGACCAGGCCTTTCGCGTCGAAGTCATTAAGGATTATTGCAGTGAATTTTACATTTTTTGTACCTGTATCAATTGATTCAATTATCAGGAACTCGCTCTGACCTGGTGCACCGAAAAAATCCTGGTATATCCCAAAAGCAGATGCCTCAGGAACATTAATTATTGCTCCCTTCATCTGGATTAGCAGCACGGTATCACCCGCCACAAGACCGGCAACATCGTTCAGTGTAACATTATCCTTAGGTGAAGAACCTATTGCTTCAACCCTTTTATAACTGTTTACTATTCCACCTATTTTCTTGTCCTGTGAATACAGGGAGACAAGCTGTCCGACAATGACAAACAGACCTATGAAAAATGATTTAGTATAGAAGACAGACTTCCCGGTCATTTAGCATTAATGAACTGCTAATATAACGAATAAATTGAATTATTCAACTGTATTTTTTCATTAGCAATTCAAAGTGGCTTCTCAACTGTAAATTTAACAGGAAGCTCAACAAAAAACAGGGTTCCCTTACCTGTCTCTGACTCAAACCATATATTTCCTCCTGCATTTTCCACATATCGTTTAACAATCGACAGACCCAGACCCATACCTGAGGATTTTGTAGTGAAATTAGGGGTGAACATTTTCTTCCTGATTTCCTCAGGAATGCCGGTGCCATTGTCTGAAATTGTAATAAGCACCTTATTCCCTTTTACATCTATCCGGACCCCGATAATCCCCTCAGCCCCTGGAGGTATCGACTGCATGGCATTCTTTATCAGGTTTGAAAAGATCCCGTTAAGGTGTTCCCTGTCAGCAAACACAATTACCCTGCTTTCAACAGGCCATATAACATCAAACCTGATATTTTCCGTATTTCTGAAAAGCTCCAGGGATGTCCTGATCTGCTCGATAAGATCCAGCTCGGTGGGATTGTTACCGGGCATTTTTGCAAATGATGAGAATGCCGTGGCAATTGTTGAGAGATTGTCAATATACTCAACCTGGTTATTTGCAAATGTTTCAATCTTTTTGTCAAAGCCGGGCGATTTATCGTTCCATGAACGAAGAAGCTGCTGTACATTAAGCTTCATTGGGGTCAGCGGATTCTTAATTTCATGCGCTATCTGCTTGGCCATTTCCCTCCAGGCATATTCCCTTTCAGAATTAGCCAGTTTCTTGACGCTCTCGTCGAGTTCATCGAGCATTCTGTTATACTGGCGCACAAGGTCACCGATTTCATCATTCCCGCTGTATGTAAGATGCTCGGTTTTTTTCCCAAGCTCTACAGAGGCAAGGCCCTCACTTAACATCGAAAGCGGAGCTGTCAGTCTTCCGCTTATAAAAACTGAAAGTCCCATTGTAATCACAACAAGAAGCAGTGTGAAATTAATAACAGCAACTATCAGGTTTGAAATTTCATTCGTCAGAACACTCTGCATCCTGAAATACGGAAGGTTAAGATAGGCCATCAGCCTGCCTTCCTCATTGTAGAAAGGCACATAGGCAGAAATATATTCAAGTTTACCGATCTTTTCATTCTGATAGAACTCACTCCTGATGAAATCCTTCATATTTATAAGGGCCATATTGTTGATCCTTCTGCTGAGCAGATCATTGAAAAAGATCTCCTGCCGTGAAGTTGCCATAATATAGCCGTTTAGATCATACAGGTTTATATCGGTGTTGAAGATGTTCGAAAGCCTTACGAGAAGAGAGTTCAGATTTGCAAACGACTGATTCCGCCAGTCTGATGAAAGTCTTACCTCCTGCCCCAGCCTCGACTCAAGCTCAAGGTAAACGGAATTAAGTTTCTCCTTCATGTTATCTGAATGCCTCTGACGGTATTCATAAATTGTCAGAAGTGAAACAACAACTCCTATCAGTGTGAAGGATATAAGCAGAATACCTACATAAGACACCTGCAGTTTTTGTCTGAATGTCAGCGATATAAGTTGCCTGAAAGAAGGCTTTCTGATTGTCAGCAATACCAGATTTGAGAAAATCAGTATGAAGGCAAAGAGATAGGCAAATGAAATAAGAAGATTCCCGGCAGTTATCAAAGGCCTGGAAATCATTACAGTAGCCGAACCATTCTTGTACAGCACATGCCTGTAATTGTCATAACTGAAGATCCTGTAATCGGAAAGCTTGTCAACATATTCAACATCAGTTTTATCGTATGCAAATTCACCATTATGAATTACTAACTCTCCGTTTATGTATTTTGCAAATGAATAGTTTCTTACTCCTTCATATTTGTGATATTTTTTATCGAGAAGCAATTCAGAATATCCGGGCTGAAAAACATTAACATCGCTGTACAACTCAATGAACATACCGTTTATCGTACCTTTTCCTGTCCTGTAATTCAGTCTGCCTGTATAGTTAGCCCTTCCTCCCTGGTTATCAATGAAATAAAAACCTGTTCCTGTAAGCTGGTGACCATTCAGTTTTATACGGGTATCAAAGAAATCGAAGCAGTTTTCATATCTCACAGGTTCCGAACCAATCTGAAGATTGTCCTCATCTGAGCATAGCACCATGCTGAAGTCATAATTTCCCCAGTAGCCTCCGAAATATGCCTCATTCAGGTAATTATAAAGCTTATCAACATCAAGCCTGTCCTTGTTGAAAGATTCCGAAAGCATAAAACGCTTCAGCAGGGTGTCAGAGGAAATCTCGGGCCAGAGGTCAAGTAAAAGGTGCTCAGCCTCAGGATCATTTTCAGTTGAAAAGGTAACTGCCTGTATCTTAAGATTTTCTGTTGTTTTTTCTTCTGACAGTACAGTTATATAGTACAATGAATATAAAGTTGTCAGTACTGACACAAGCAGAAGCATGTTGAAAAGGTTTTTTCTATTTCGCCCTGTGAACCAGATGCCAGATGCAAGCAAAAACCAGAATAATACAAATGGCAGGCGGCTTTCACCTCCGGCCGGGCTAAATAATGCAAGGACAGGAAGAGTAACAATCAAGGTTATTATAAAAAATCCTGAACTGAAAGATGATTCTGCTTTTGTGAAACGGTATAAAATGAAAACAGGGACAAGAATAAACATCATAGCAGACATGAAACCTGCAATGCTGAACCAGCTTAGCTCAAGCACCTTATACGATTCAAAGCTTATATTCGAAGTTGCCACAAGCCGTGAAAACAGGAAATGAAATACTCCAATGAAGAAAGCTCCGGCCGCAAGGTGTAAAACTGCACTCACTGTAGCATAAAATCTGTTTCCGCCTGAAGCGGAAGGATATGGAAAATCCCTGTAAAAGATATATGCCGACAAGGCTGAAAAAAGTGATAATATAAAAAGGTGCCCCAGCGAGGGAATAAAATCATTCAGGGAAAACTTGTATGGTGAAAAGAGCTCGGAAAGAAAAAATATCCGTGGCTTATCCGCCAGCAGAAATATGTAATAGAAGGCAAAAAGAAAAACTATAAAAAGAAGTGTTGTTACCGCTCTGTTCACCTTTCCAGAGAAGTACCCAAGAAGCTGCATGAGCAACAGTATCAGCACAAAAAAGGCAAGACACCACAGGGCCGAAGGTATGTAAGTTAAATAACTGATCTCCTTTTTTGCAGGAAAAACAAGCGAAAAAAGAAAATTGCCGTCGCTGCTGTTCACATGATATTCTGAGGCATTTCTGTCGGTACTGAAACCAATGTTTTCCGAAAGACGGAAATCTTCTTCAAACCCGTTTCTGATAATGTCATTTGTGAATCCGTAATCCGAACGTATCCTGAGCAAGCCGATCAGCATCTCATTGCCGGCCATTACGGTTTTCGTGAGAAACCAACCGTTCTGCATAAAAATCAGAGGCCTGGAGAATAAAGTATCGCTAAGGAAATTTGGAACATCGAACTCGTTGCTTGACCAGTATATAAGCTTCCTGTCGATATACTCGAGTATTGTTATGTTGTTTTCCTCAGCAAGCTGAAAAATATCATTTTCGGTGACTGAACCATGATGATCCTCCATTGCGAGGACTGGTTTCATGTTTTCCAGGCAAATCTCCATCACAGCCTGCTTTTCGGCAAGCGTTCTGTTAAAAAATTTTGTCCTCAGATGATATTCATAATCACTGAAATAAAGCTTTTCAGCAAAAAAGGAAAGCACCAGCAACAAAACCGTCAGGAAGAAAAGTAAAACTATTTTACGCGAACCATTCATCTTTTGTTTTCATTTTTAATCATGGTGATACGGATCGCCTTTTATTATTGTATGCGCCCTGTAAAGCTGTTCAAGGAACAAAAGCCGTACCAGCTGATGCGGGAAGGTCATTTTCGACAATGAGATCCTGTAATCAGCCCTCTTATAGACAGCATCCGAGAAGCCCCATGGTCCGCCAATTATAAAACAGATCCTCTTTCGCGGGAGCATGAAGGATTTTTCAAGCCAGGAAGAAAACTCAACTGTCCGCATTTCTTTTCCCCTTTCATCAAGAATTGCAACATAATCATCAGCCCGCAGGCTCTGGAGAATTCTCTCACCTTCTTTCTGCTTCTGCTCTTCCACCGGCATGTTTTTTGTATTCCGCAATTCCGGAAGAGTAATGGTTTCAAACGGGTTATACCTGTTAATCCTTGAAGAATAAAGTGCAGCTAGCTCGGAAATACTCTCATCAGTTGTTTTACCTGTCTGCAGCAATGCCAGCTTCATTCGAAATATCTGTTAATTATGACCTTTTCCGTGATAAACACAAAAATAACAATAAAGCAGACTAAAGCGTAATCAATGCCACTGAAGATTTGAGCAATACATAAATTTATTTCCTCCTGTATCCAAATTAGTATTAAATTTGTACTTCATAAGTCATGTGACCACCAACTATAATAACATGAAACATTCCGTATTTATAACGGTTTTAATTACAATTCTTTGCAATTCAGGTCTTTATGGCCAGGACCAACCCAACATACCTGGAGGAATATCCCTTGCATTCAAAGCAGGCAATGCTGCAGAACTGTCAAAATACATGAATGCAACTGTTGAGCTTCTGCTTCTCGACAAGGAGGATTTCTACAGAAAGAATGTTGCTGAAACTATTCTGAAGGATTTCTTCAGCGAATACAAAACAAAAGATTTCACAATACGCCATCAGGGAGCCAAGAATGATGCACAATATGCCATCGGAAACCTTAAAACTGAGAAAGGAGATTTCAGGGTCTATTTTCTTCTGAAAAAGATTGACAGGGAACTCCTGATTCACCAAATACGTATTGAACCTGATAATGGCAGATAACGATCTTAAGGAATTCATCCTCAGAAGCCTTTGGGAAGACACTGGTGACGGCGATCACTCGTCACTGGCAAGCATAGCAAGTGGCACAAGCGGAAAAGCCAGACTTATAATTAAACAGGCAGGAGTACTTGCAGGTGTAAGGATAGCCCGTGAAGTGTTCAAAAATGCAGATCCCGGCCTGGATTTCAAGCTACTAATTTCTGACGGCACAAAAGTAAAATACGGTGATATTGCATTTCATGTTTCCGGCAGCGTTCACTCTATACTCAGGACTGAGAGGCTGGTTCTTAACATAATGCAGAGAATGAGCGGTATCGCCACCGGCACAAATGAATATGCAGAAAAACTGAAAGGCCTCAAAACAAAGATACTCGACACAAGGAAGACAAGTCCCGGTCTCAGGTTTCTTGAGAAGGAAGCTGTAAGGATTGGCGGAGGCATGAATCACCGCATGGGACTGTACGACATGATAATGCTGAAAGACAACCACATAGATTATGCCGGAGGCATTGAGAATGCAATAAAAAGCACAAAAAAATATCTGCTTGAAAATAAACCTGACCTTAAAATAGAGATAGAGGCCAGGACTGTTGCCGATGTAGAAAAGATCATTTCAATTGGTGGAGTCAACCGTATTATGCTCGACAATTTCTCAGTTCAGGATACCCTGATTGCTGTCAAGCTTATAAATGGAAGGTATGAAACTGAATCATCAGGCGGAATTACTCTCGAAACAATAAGATCTTATGCCGAATGCGGCGTCGATTTTATTTCAGTCGGAGCCCTGACTCATCACATCAGAAGCCTTGATATGAGCCTTAAAGCTTTCTGAATCCTTTAATCAGATCAGCTGCAGTGCAGGTATTTATTTACGAGAATGGCAATCTCATCCTGCCTGTTATACAGTTTTTCACTCAATCCCTTGTCATTATATGCCTTCAGGCGTGAAGCAACATTGTCAATCACGGCAGCAGGGAATACACCGTCTTTTTCAAACAAAGCCCTTTGTTCAATAAGTGAATCTGCTGATTCCCAGCATGATGCAGGCAATGACTCAAGCTTCCTTCTTTCAGGCTTTTCTCCTTTGCTGAAAATATTATAATCGACATAAAGGTCCTGTGCCTTTTTCAGACTGTCCTTCATTGTAAGACCATGCTCAGCTCCGATAACAATACCTGCAAAAAGTTTATGCAGATCAGCTGAGCCGTCAGGTGAACGGAGCTCTACTGTCTGCTTCGAGGGCATATTTTCAAACGGCTCTGTATCAGCAGGATTGGCATCCTTTATCATACCCATTGCTCCGTTCCAGCCAAGGGGAACTCTTATCAGTACCGACCGGTTACGATCGCCCCAACAGATATTTGTCGGAGCTTCCTGATGCGGAACAAGCCTCAGATAGGATGTTGGTATTGTATTGCCGAAAGCTGTGAGAGCTTTTGAAACATCAAGGATGCCCGCCATCATCTTCTTAGCCACTTCACTGAGCTTCCCGTTTTCAACCATCATATTGACACCGTCTTTCTCAAGCATCATGTGAATATGCATTCCCGAACCCGCGTTTCCTACTGTAATCTTTGGAGCAAAGCTTACTTCAACACCATACTGCGAACCAAGTATCCTGAGAATCCATTTAGCAATTAGAAGCTGGTCAACAGCCTCATCAACATCAACAGGAAGAAACTCAATCTCATGCTGTTCAAAATCCATCCCGTCCCTGGTGAAGCTGCCAACCTCGGAATGACCATACTTTATTCTGCAACCGGCTTTGGCGCACAGTTCAAGTGCCTTGACCCTCAAATCCTCAAACTTCGCAAAAGGCTTTGCCTGATGATATCCTTTCTGATCTACAAGAGGATAGCGATCATCATGAGTTGATCGTATGTAGTATTCCAGTTCGCCAAACGCCTTCATCCTGTATCCTGTATTCCTGTACAGCCTTGTATATGCTTTCCTTAAGATGTTTTCCGGTGCGCTTTCATGTGGATTGCCCTTGTTGTCGTAAAATGAACAGAGTATCTCAAGTGTTGGTATTACTGTAAAGGGATTTACGAAAGCTGTCCTGTACCTTGGAATAACATAAAGGTCGCTTGAACCAGACTCCATAAAAGAGAATAAGCTCGATCCGTCCACTCTCTCCCCGGCAGTAAGAATCGATTCAAGATGATCACGTCCAAAGGGAACAAAGTTCAGGGATTTCAGCTTCCCGTCATCGCCAACATATCTGAAATTCAACATCGAAATACCCTTAGCTTCGATGAATTTTATAATGTCTTCCCTCGTAAATTCAACAGCGGGCTTTTTCAGATACTGAACCAACTCATTTTGATTCAGCAATATATCCTTAGTCTTCATAAGATTCTTGTTTCAATCCGGTCGTAAAATTAACTATTATAAAGTTTTAGCATATTGACCTTTATCATTATCTTCGTGACCTTATGTCATCTCTGATGAGAAAACCGCTATTCCTGTTGATCCTGTTTTTGCTTGCTGCCTGCAGGGGAAAACAGGCTGAATCATTTATGACATCCGATAAAGCGCTGAGATATTTCAGTGAATTAGAGAATATCTGCAATACCGATAACGGACAACTCTGGGGAAAAAACCTTTATGGTCCGCTTATGTTCATTGACAGGTCTACAAGGCTTATTATTGCCAACAGCCCTGATGAAGAAGGAATACTTAAATTAAGCGGTGGCATTTATACAGGAATTTATCCAAGGGATATGCTTATCAGTAACACTCCGCAATATTTTGGTGGTGTATTGTTTGCAATAGCTCCGCTTCCCCCCGAAGAGAATGACTATAATATCAAAACTGTTGCTGTCCACAGTCTTTTTCACAGGTTTCAGGAGTTAAAGGGCATCAGGTCTGCCGGTTACAACACAAACAACATGGATGAAAAGCAGGCCCGACTCTGGATAAAACTCGAATGGAAAGCTTTAAGAAAGGCAATAATAAGCGAGGGTCAGGAGAGGAAGATTGCTCTCAGGGATGCCCTTATTTTCAGAGGTGCAAACAGGGAACTTTACTCGAATGATGCCAATGATGAGAATCATTTTGAAAACTACGAGGGCCTTTCAACTTTCACATATACACTGCTTTGCTCAGCCGGCTGCGATGAGTTCAGGGCTCATCTCTTTGAAGCCCTCGACAGGATATACGCCATGCAGTCTTATGCCCGTTCATACGGTTTCATACACGGAGCACTATATGCAACTCTTCTCCACGAAAAAGGATTTGACTTCAAAATGATATCAACGCCAAATTATGATCTTGGTATGGCTGCAAAAGATATCTATGGAATTGAACTTCCTGAATTCTGCCGTGATGTTGCCGGAAGCATAGCACTTAATTATGATATTGCTGAAATAAACAGGGAAGAGGAGGAAAGGCTTGAAGGTATCCTCGAAGGCCTCAATAAGCAGGTAAGCATCTTCACTGAAAAACCTGTTGTCTATTTCCAGCTCGAAAGCCCTTACTTCGACTTTGAACCCGAAAATGTCCATTCACTCGACACTCTTGGAACCCTTTACAACTCAATCCGCGTTTCAGACAGCTGGGGAAAACTTACAGTTGAAAAAGAAGGCTGCCTTATCTCAAATAATTTCAAGAATCTCAGAATCTCTGCAAAAGGTTTCAACAAAGTACGAAACAGGATTACAGGCGATGGATGGAGCCTTATCCTCAACGACGACTGGGAGATTATTGTTGTCGGACCAAATTATTTCGTCAGGAAACTAATGCCTTAGGAAAACAGTGAATATCAGTCTTCCTGTCTTCAGCTTATAAGGAAGAGCAAAATATTCCTGCTTATAATAACTTCTCCAGATGACTTATCCTCTCTCCAAGTGATTTTATCCTTGCTTCGGCATCGCTCTTTTTCTTCCTCTCAAGGTCAATAACATTTGCCGGAGCATTTTGTACAAACCTTTCATTTTCAAGCTTTTTCATAACATTTGCCAGAAATCCCCTGTCATATTCAAGGTCCTGCCTAAGCTTTGACAACTCTGCCTCAACATCAAGTTTTCCCTCCAGCGGGATAAAATACTGTGTTGTACCTATCATGAAAGATGCCGCCCCTTCCCGTCTTTTTTCCACAAATTCAACAGAGGAGAGATTACACAGCTTTGAAACCACTTTCATAAGTGAATTGTCATATTCAGAGCTGTCAGCCATTATAAGGAGCTCAATTGTCTCCCTGTTTGGAATATCCTTTTCTTTCCTGACTGAACGAACAGCAGTAACAGTTTCCTTTATGTTTTCGAATGAAGCCAGAAGTTCCTTATTATAACGTTTTGATTCAGGAAGCCTTGTAACCATTATGCTTTCACCATCCTTCCTTTCCTTTAGCATCTGCCATATCTCTTCGGTAATGAATGGCATGAAGGAGTGCATCAACTCAGCAAGCTTCTCAAAAATATCAACTGTTGCCTGGAAGGTCTTCCTGTCGATCGGCTTCTGGTATTCAGGCTTGATGATTTCAAGATACCATCCTGAGAATTCATCCCAGAAAAGCTTATACGAAGACATAAGGGCTTCTGAAATCCTGAATTTTTTGAAATTATTATCTATTTCATGAACTGACTTTTTCAGCACTTCATTCATCCACTTCACTGCAACTTCAGATGATTCAGGCTGGGGTATGCTGTCATCAACGTGCCAGCCCTTCACGAGCCTGAAAGCATTCCATATCTTATTGGCAAAGTTGCGTCCCTGTTCCGGAAGGCTGTCATCATAAAGAAGATCGTTACCTGCGGGTGAACACAAAAGCATCCCTACTCTGACGCCATCAGCGCCATATTTCTCAATAAGGTCAATCGGTTCAGGGGAATTTCCAAGCGATTTTGACATCTTTCTTCTCTGCTGGTCACGGACAAGTCCGGTGAGATATACATTTGAAAAAGGCTTCTCACCCCTGTATTCATAACCTGCAATTATCATGCGGGCAACCCAGAAGAATAAAATTTCCGGTGCGGTTATAAGATCATTTGTAGGGTAGTAATATTTGTAATCATTGTTCTCCGGATCATTTATCCCGTCGAAACAGGTTATGGGCCAGAGCCATGAAGAGAACCAGGTGTCAAGAACATCTTCATCCTGTACAAGATCCTTAGCTGAAAGTGACTTATTGCCGCTTTTCTTTCTGGCAAGTTCCAGCGCTTCCTGTTCAGTTTCTGCAACAACATACTCTCCGTTGCTGAAATACCATGCAGGTATCCTGTGGCCCCACCACAACTGACGGCTTATGCACCAGTCATGTACGTTCTCCATCCAGTGCCTGTAAAGGTTCCTGAACTTTGAAGGATGCAGATGTACGTCTCCGTTCATGACGGCATCAAGTGCAGGCTTCGAAATCTTCTCCATTTTCAGGAACCACTGCATCGAGAGCCTTGGTTCTATTACGGCGTTAGTGCGTTCCGAGCGGCCAACCTTGTTATTATAGTTTTCAACCTTCACAAGACTACCGCTTTTCCTGAGCTCTTTTTCAGAGAGTTCCCGTGCCTGGAAGCGGTCTACACCTATAAACATTCCTGCCTTTTCACTCATTGTTCCGTCTTCATTGAAAACATCAATTGAAGGCAGTTTATGACGTATTCCTATCTCATAGTCATTAATATCATGAGCAGGGGTAATCTTAAGGCATCCTGTTCCGAATTCCTTATCAACATAACTGTCAAAAATAAAGGGCACCTCCCTGTCAACCATAGGAACAATGACCTTTTTCCCTTTCAGGTGACTGTATCTCTTATCATCAGGATTTGCACAAACGGCAGTATCGCCCAGGATAGTTTCGGGCCTTGTTGTTGCCACGGTTACAAATCCGTCTTCGCCTGCTATCCGGTATTTTACATAGTATAGTTTTGACTTCTCCTCTGTATAGTTAACCTCCTCATCCGAGACTGCTGTTCTGGCCTGAGGGTCCCAGTTCACCATCCTTACACCCCTGTATATGAGCCCCTTATTATGAAGATCGACAAAAACCTTAATAACAGAATCATATCTCTTGTCATCCATTGTAAAGAGCGTGCGGTCCCAGTCGCATGAAGCTCCCAGCCTTTTCAGCTGCTCGAGTATAATACCTCCGTGCTTGTGAGTCCATTCCCAGGCATGCTCAAGAAACTCATCTCTTGTAAGATTCTTTTTCTCAATACCCTGTTCCTTAAGCTTTGCAACAACCTTTGCCTCAGTAGCAATTGAAGCATGATCGGTTCCCGGTACCCAGCATGCATTTTTACCCTGCATCCTGGCACGGCGTGTCAGCACATCCTGAATAGTATTGTTCAGCATGTGACCCATGTGGAGTACTCCGGTTACGTTCGGAGGCGGTATTACTATTGTATAAGGTTCTCTATCGTCAGGAGTGCTTTTGAAAAATCCGTGCTTCATCCAGTAGCTGTACCATGTGCTCTCTGCCTTGCCCGGTTCGTATTTCGAAGGAATATTCATAATGAGCTGAACTCTATAAAATAATGAATTGCAAAAATATAAAAATTCATCAGAATAGCTGATCCCGTAACTGTTTTACCTTATAATAATGATGCTGGCAACAGGTCTCTCCCCTTCATGATCGAATTTCCTGTTATCAGAAGGCATATTAACAACTCCGCTGAAGGGTTTTCCGCTTATCCACATAGTTGTCGAACCTCCTCCGTCGAGGTTCACACCATCCCTTATTTTTAATGCTCTCATCAGGCCGGTAAGCTCAGGAAGCGTCATCCCCCTGGCTTCTTTTGCCCTGCCGTCGACTGTAATGAGATACACCCTTCCTTTCCTGTCAGTGCCAATTGCTGTCCTGGGATGCCTGTCACTTGCAAGTGAAGTTGCCGGCAGCAATACTTTCTTTTTATCAAGAAGGAGAAGCGGGCCAGTTACAAGTACATCTTCAAATTCCTGATGACTGTCATACCACCAGTTGCCCATAGCTCTCATTATATGCACATTACCTGCAGTATCAACGAGTACCGATCCTGTCATATTCAACTTCTTGTTCCATATCTGTGCAGTGTCAGGATCGGTTATTTCACCATCGACCCTGATATATGTGACAGAGCCATTGCTTTGCATATTGAAGAAGCCTGCATTAACAGCCGCAAGCGCTCCTGAAGATGAAGCCTGCTGGCTGACGATTGTATTCTTCCTTGAGCTGTATTCAATTTCAAGCTCCCGTCTGCTGATATCAGCAATAAGCACGTTTATGTTCTGAGGAAGCGAATCATTTATGCTTGTTTGGGCTGAAAGCCACATAAGTCCGGGCGCAACTGCTTTCCTTTCCCATTTAATTCTCCTGAAATCCTTATCCTGCCCTCTAAGCAGAAGCGGGAGTGAGATTAACAATAATGTTATCGTAAAGCTTAATAACCTGATCTTTTTCATATATGTAAAAAGTCATCCAATTTAGCCCATTTTTTAATACTTTTGCCTTTCGTTTCAATAACTTGAATATTATGCCATCTATTTCAGCAAAAGGACAGGCAATGCCTGCATCGCCAATAAGAAAGCTGGTTCCTTATTCCGAAGAAGCCAAGCGCAAGGGCAGAAAAGTATATCACCTGAATATTGGTCAGCCTGACATTCCAACACCTGAAGTAGCCATCAGGGCCTTGAAAAATATTAATCTGAATGTGATAGAATACAGTCACTCAGCCGGCAATGAAACTTACAGAAAAAAGCTTGCAGGTTTCTACAGTAAGCTGGGAATCAATGTTGACCATACACAGATCCTCATTACAACAGGCGGATCTGAGGCTATTCTTTTTGCATTGATGACCTGTCTTAATCCGGGGGATGAAGTAATAACACCCGAGCCTTTTTACGCCAACTACAATGGTTTCGCAACTACTGCCGGAGTGAAGATTATACCTGTGACATCATATATAAAAGATGATTTTGCCCTGCCTTCAATTAAGGAGATAGAAGCAAAGATTGGTCCCAGGACAAAAGCCATTATAATCTGCAATCCCAATAATCCCACAGGGTATCTTTACTCTGAAACAGAGATACTCCACCTGAGGGAAATAGTAAAAAAACATGATCTTTTCCTTTTCTCCGATGAGGCTTACAGGGAATTCTGCTATGACGGGGAGAAGCATTTTTCAGCGATGCAGCTTGAAGGAGTGGATGATAATGTTATCATGATCGACTCAATATCAAAAAGATACAGTGAGTGCGGTGTAAGAATAGGAGCGCTTGTAACAAAGAACAAGGAGGTGCTTTCTACAGCCCTTAAGTTCGCCCAGGCCAGACTGTCACCTCCCGGACTTGGCCAGATTGCCGGAGAAGCATCAATTGATACACCGGAAAACTATTTTATGGAGGTAAATGCTGAATATACAGCACGCCGCAACTTCATGGTCGATGAACTGAACAAAATACCGGGAGTCTATTGTCCCAGGCCAAAGGGCGCTTTCTATGCCGTAGTGAAGCTTCCTGTTGACGACTCTGACAGATTCGCTCAGTGGTTGCTTGAGAGCTTTGAGTATAAGAACCAGACTGTAATGATTGCCCCGGCTTCAGGTTTCTATTCCACACCTGGTCTGGGCAAAAATGAAGTACGTATTGCCTATGTTCTTAAGATTGAAGATCTCAGGAACGCAATGATTGTCCTGGCTGAAGCGCTTAAGGTTTATCCGGGAAGGGTATAGAACACTATTTATACAACAAATACTTCTGCCTTATCTTCCCGAAAGCCTCAAGGCCGGGTTTCCACGATTCACGGATCTGCTCAGCAGTCAATCCCTTCTGAATCTGTTCCCTAAGTGTTGTACCACCTGCAAGTTTTTCAAAGTAAGAGGTGAAGAACTTATCCTTTTCAGGAAAATCGTTATAGGCATTTATAATAAGCTCAAGGTTGAGCTGAGGTTTTGGGACAATGCCGGTTTCAATAGCCCTGCTGAGATCAACCCCATAGCATTTCTCTCCAAGCAGTGGAGGATTCTTTGCACCTGCAACACTCTGCGGGGTAAAACTGAAACCTCTGTCGGGAAGCAATGGAGAACCGTAAACCTGGAAAGGGGTTGAAGTTCCGCGGCCGAGTGAAAGGCTTGTTCCCTCAAAAAAACATATAGAAGGATAAAGATAGATCGAATTCTGGTTTGGAAGGTTGGGCGATGGCCTGACAGGAAGTGTGTAATAAGTTGCGTGAGTATAATTCAGGCATGGAATAACAGTAAGGCTGCACTTAACACCTCCTTTTAGCCAGCCTTCTCCATTGAGCATCCTGGCATATTCACCAACAGTCATACCATGTACTATCGGAACCGGATTCATGCCAACAAATGAACTGTAGGCAGTATCAAGTATGTTACCGTCAAAATAAAATCCGTTGGGATTAGGCCTGTCGAGCACAATGCAAGCGACATTGTTCTCTGCGCAGGCTTCAAGGATATAGTTAAGTGTTGAGATGTAGGTATAGAACCTTGCTCCCACATCCTGTATATCAAAGATAACGTAATCAATTCCTGCAAGATCTTCAGGAGTTGGCTTCAGATGTGAGCCATACAGGCTTGTCACTGTGATTCCTGTCTTCGCATCCTTTCCGCTTTCTATTGTTTCGCCTGCATCCGCCATGTTCCTGAACCCATGTTCCGGTGCGAAGATCACTTTAATGTTCATCCCCTTTGCTATCAGGGTATCAACAAGATGCGAGTTACCCACCATTGAAGTCTGGTTGGCAACAATCGCTATGGCTTTACCGCTGATAAGCTTTTTATATTGATCAAACCTGGCAGCGCCGGTTACAGGCTCCTGACCTGTAGTGCATGAAGAAATAACAAGAAGAAAGGCCGGAATCAGAAGAGAAGTGACAAAACGTATCATAGATGTATTTTTTTGTAAAACTAAGAATTTTATGAATTCAGTAATTGCTTTCACAGCTTACAGACGAAAGTCCGCTTACAAAAAATAGTTAAATTTGAAGCTGTTTTCAGATGAATCTGCCATATTTCATAGCACAGCGCCTTATAAAAGGAAGAATCGAGGGAACATCATTCTCAAGACCTATAAATGTTATTGCCATTATCGGTATTGCAAGTGGTCTTGCCGTAATGATACTTTCAGTTGCCATCCTTACCGGATTTAAAAATGAAATTCGGGAGAAGGTAGTAGGGTTTGGATCACACATCCAGATAACAAATTTCGATTCAAACATTTCCTATGAAACAACACCTGTGAGCGACACCCAGTCGTTTGTTCCAACAATCAAGGCACTTCCCGGCATTAAGCATGTGCAGGTCTATGCAACAAAGGCAGGAATAATTAAAACCGAGGATGAGATACAGGGAGTTGTTCTGAAGGGAGTCGGAAGTGATTTTGACTGGAGTTATTTCGGAAGCAATATTGTTGACGGCGGGATATTCAGGGTCAGCGATTCTGCAAGAACTGACAGGGTAATTATTTCAAAGAAGCTCTCTGACATGCTGCGACTGAAGACAGGTGATTCCTTTGCAATGCATTTTGTCCAGGATCCTCCCCGGATGAGGAAATTCACAATAAGCGGGATATATGAGACGAGCCTTGAGGAATTTGATAAAGTTTATGTATTCTGCGATATTAGTCATATTCAACGACTTAACGGCTGGGACAAAACTTCCGTCAGCGGTTTTGAAATATTTATTGATGATTTTGATAAACTGGACCTGATGACAATGAAAGTCAGGGATGCAATAGGTTACCGGATAAGTGAAGAGGAACCCCGGTTCAAGACAACAAGCATCAGGACAAGATACCCGCAGATCTTCGACTGGCTGAACTTCCAGGATATAAATGTGATAATAATTATTACCCTGATGCTCATTGTTGCAGGGTTCAATATGATATCAGGGCTGCTGATCCTTATTCTTGAAAAGACCAACATGATTGGCATTCTGAAGGCATTGGGCTCTGATGACAAAACAATAAGGAATGTCTTTCTATACCAGGCTGCTTACCTCATTGGCAAGGGACTTATATGGGGAAATCTGATTGGCCTCGGTATTGCCTTCCTCCAGCTGAAAACCGGCATTTTCACACTCGACCCGACCTCCTATTATATAAAAACAGTTCCTGTTAACCTTGAGTTCTCACATATTCTTCTTCTCAATGCCGGAACCATGGTTGCAATTCTTATAATGCTTCTGGTTCCCTCAAAACTCATAAGCCATATTACACCGGTAAAAGCTATCAGATACGATTAGGGTGACTTACAGTTACATGGCACATATTGCAGAACTGCTCGGCAAAGAGATAAAAGCGGGTTTGCCGGGGACTGCCGTTCAATGGGAAATGGGATCAGTGCACAGGCTTTTGAATGATCTTCCAAAAATGCCTGGTCCGGATTCAACTGAAGCTGCAGTTCTGATACTTCTTTATCCTGAGGATAATTCGGTTTATACAGTGCTTATGCAACGCCCCGATTATGACGGAGCACATGGTGGGCAGATAAGTTTTCCGGGTGGCAAGAAGGAAGCTCATGATAAAACTCTTATCGACACGGCAATCAGAGAAGCAGGCGAAGAAGCCGGCATCCCTGAAGAAGAAATAAGTGTAATAAATACACTTACTCCGCTTTATATCCCTGTCAGCGATATTAATGTTACTCCTGTACTTGCCTGGAGTAAAAAGAAACCTGCTTTCAGGCATCACCCCGGTGAAGTTGCCTTTCTTTTTGAGGTGAAGCTTTCAAAGCTTTCAGATGAGACACTTGTAAAAACAACACCGATGCCTGTCAGAGGTCAGATCATTGATGTGAAGCACTATGATTATGACGGAAAGGTAATATGGGGCGCCACAGCCATGATGCTTCATGAATTGCTTGTACTAGCCGCAAGAGGAGGAATAGCCCTCTAATAAAACAACAAGCTTACTGCCAGCTACTTTTCCTGTGAATCTGGTCCTTCAGGAAGGATGTTCCTGTAATGTTCATACCTGTCAAGAATCTGGCTGACAAAAGCCACAGACTCCCTGCCTGTGAAGTATCCGTTTTTCACAACTTCGTCGTTGTAGTATTTTGGATCTGATTTCTTCTGAAGCCATACCTCAACATCAGCCCATTTTTCAGGATCCTTCCCGTTCTTTCCGGCAAGTCTCATTGCATCGAGCACATGTCCGGGACCTGCATTATATGATGCAAGGATGAAATTAAGTCTTTCCTTTTCATCAGCAATCTTCGGATCGAATATAGTATGCAGCCAGTTGATATACATCACACCGGCACGGATGTTATTCTTTGGCGAGGAAGTGACATCTATACCAAAGCGCTCGCCTGTAAGGGGCATTACCTGCATTAATCCATAGGCCCCTGCCCATGAGGTAACCTCCGCATCGAACCGCGATTCCTGGCATATCAGTGATGCAAGCAGCCTCCAGTCCCAGTTTATTGTGTCGCTGAATTGCCTGATAATTTCATCATATTTCGAAACCTTTCCGGTGCTCAGGGCATAGTAATCACTCCTGATCATTGTGCCTGAACGCGAGTTCCTGAAATACTTTGAGTACAGTATGGCATAGTCTTCAGTTTTCCTGAATGTACTTATCCACCTGTTCAGCTCTGCAAGCAACTGTTCTGAGTTCTGCTTCCTCACCCCCCATGCAAGTTTCTGAGGAAAGCTCACCGGAGTATTGATGTCAATGTCAGGGTAATATGTGGCATTCACACGGGCAATATTTTCGTCAGTCACAGTGTACTCAATATCGCCTCTTGCAACATTCTTAATGAGTTCCTCCGACTCATAAGGCACCTCCACCACAGTGATAGAATCGCCTATTTCATGTGCCAGGGTTCTCAGCCTTTCAGCATGAGTCGATCCCTCCTGAACATAGACAGTCTTGCCTGCCAGGTCGAGCTGATTCCTTAAAACTGATTTGTCGACAGCTGCAGCGGTCATTGATCTCCAGTTCCGCGGTTTGCGCTGAACCAGCATCTGCCGGGTTTCATCAAGAGATTCTGTAAACTGAATATCTTTTTTCCTGGTACCGTTGACAGTTATGCTCATTGCAATTAGGTCAGCCTTACCTGAATTAAGCATATCAATAGCATGTTCAATATGATTCTCCGTGACTATCTCAAGGTCGATACCCGCCTGATCGGAGAAAGTCTTAAGCAGCTCATAGTTGAACCCCATAGGTTCACCCTTGTAAATAAAATAATTGGTCGAATTGAAGTCGGTTACAGCAATAAGCCTGCCTCTCTGGCGTATCTCTTTAAGATCGGCATTAAGCAGTCGACTTCCTGTCAGATCCGGCAATTTGTTATTGTCGGAACATGAAAATGAAACAATTACAAGGAACGAAAAAAACGTAATTAACCTTTTTATCAAAGACGTTGTATTAGTTAAACACTCTTTTTCAAAAATGGCTGCAAAGATACAACTATTTTTCTAATTATAAAATGTCCATGCAAGACCGAATGAAAAGCGCCTTATCGGCATCGGGTACAGCGGCAGCATCTGGTAGTTATAGAGCATGTCGCCCTTCATCATTGAGTAATTCAGATGATCAAACATGAGGAAGAACCTCGTGCGCTTGAGCTTGATATTTACGAAGGCGTTTACAAAGGGATAATTACCTGTCTCGGTTTCCGCCTGCCTGTAAAACCTTCCGGTAGCCGGCATATAATTATAAGGATGATAAAGGGAATGATATGTTATATCGAGACCAAGTTCCGTGAAAAGCCTTCCGTTCGTTTTCTTAAAATAAAAAGTATGCTCAAGATATATTGCGGTCCGTGTTGTTATCTGAGGCAGCTCAAGTACATTTTCATTGCTGCTCTTCTGCACAATTACATCAGGAGCAAAATGAAAAAACCAAAGTTTGAAATCCTTTTTAAACCCGAGTGACATAACTGAAAGGCCTGAGGTATCCTGTGCAGGTATAGCCAGAGTGTCAAAATCAAGATAATTGGTGATACGGGCAAAATTGAAACGTATGTCGAGGTTCCTTGCCGGATAAGTGATTCTGCTGCCGAATTCCTTCCTTGTCTCCTTTCCGAAATTATTCTCCCACCAGAAATGATTGCCTCCCCACTGCTGATACCAGAAAGACGGGGTTCTGCTGTTTACTCCCCCCGTAAGCTGCCACTCCAGCTTACCTTTCTTTAGCCTGAATGATTTTGCGACAACAGCATTAAGGACATAATCACCCTGACGGTACCTGTCAAAATACCACTCTCCGTTAACACCCCATCTGAAATCCTTTCCGATCCTGTTGTTGAAGCGTCCCACCCACACATTATTGCCCCTGAACCAGTTTGAAGTATCTGAAACCACACTGTCCTGAACAGGGATGATCTGTCCAAACCAGAAATTCTCATTCCTCAGTCCGAAACCTGCATCGAATACGAGATGCTTTGTTTCATCTGTCAGAAAATCAAACCTGAATGTGTTTTTCACAATTGTAGAGGACAGTGAATCGAATGTTGCAGCCGTATTTATGTAAATCGAATCGTAGAAACCCGAACCAGGTGATTCATCAGAATAGGTTCTTCGTGAATAATCGATCTGAAATATGTGGTTGAAGGAAGCCTTAAGCGGAACAGGATCATTATTTATCACTGGTATGGAATCGTTATCCTTCTTTGCCCCGATGAATGTTATTTTTTGTACAACGAGTGCATTCCTGTTCTTCAGCTGGCTGCTTGCATTGTTCAGTGTACCAAGTCTTACAGGGATATCCCTTGTGTCAGGAACATCAATATTTAGATCTCCTTTTGAAACAATACCTCCGTTCTCCTGTCCGAAAATGCCATTAACGCCTGTTGAAACATAAAGCTTGTAAATGGATCCCGTATATGAGGTATATAATGTAAATGTCTTATTTTCTGCCCTCTGGCTTGTATATTGCCCAAGGTTGAATATTATGTCGTATATCAGTCCGAAGTTGAGCTTCCTGTTTATATTCTGAGTATGCTTTATCCTGAATGTCTGCTCTGCAACCTCCTTTTCACCTGCCATAGTCCATTTAAGTTCGGTGAATGGCATCTGGAGATTATTAAACAAGGCATTGTCATTTGCATGCAGAAAGCTGTAATTATGAAAATAGAGAAACTTGTCAGGATCATTTATCCTGTCGAAAAAATTCAGGGAATAATATGGCAGTCCGTAATTACCCATTGTGGCGTTTACAGGTGAATAAAGGTCTGCCACGCGATACCTGTTGAAAAGGTACGACAGGGTATCAAACACAACAGGCACCTCATCAACAAAGTCAGCTGAAAGGTTCCATTGTTTTATGATCTTTGGCTTCGGGGCCTTCATTGAATCAGCCTTCATCCTGGCTCTGTTCATTGCTTCCTCAGCAGCTTCCCTCTCCCTGGCAAGGTACCATTCAGGCACATCAAGAGTATCTTCAAGCGGTACCAGCCATACATCCTCTGAAGGATACGTCTGTGGCGCAACAGTTGTAAGCCATGCCGACTGGTCCTCTTTTCTGAGTACCTTTATATATACATCTGCCTGCCTGTCCTTCACTGTACCTTTAGCCTTCTTACCCGAAATGCCTGCCATGCTTTTTACAACCTTCACAGGCATCTCTCCGGCCTTTGCAGGCGGTACACGCTGAGCAAACCTTACAGAGTCGGGAGGAAGTATAACAGCAGGCTTCACAGGTGTTTTCACTTTTGCCTGGAAAGTACTTATATACACCTTCAGGGAATCCTGTTTTTCTGCTTTACTGTCTTTTGAATAACGGAATCCGGGTTTAACTGAAACAATATTTACTTTAACAGAAACCTTCTGAGGAGGAATTTTAGGAGCAAACCGTAGTGAATCAGGCACTTCCTGTTTTTTCTTTACTGTATTTGCCGTTGTTACAGGTTTTGAATTCTTTGCGACAGTCTTAATTGTATCCTGCCTGATTACTCCTGTAGCCGGGATGCCTGAAGCATCTGCTTTCCGGGCATAAATCCCTGAAAACAGGATAAGAAAAAGCAGTATTGACAGATACCTGAACATAAGTCGCAAATATATGGAATTAGGAGAAATAAATTTCTCCTTCAGGGCAGGTGTTTAAAATATGCACTAAGCGGACATGTTTCCGCCTGTTCAACTGTATCTTATTCAGGTTCGCAGGAGCCTGTTAATCAACATTATCATTCAGATAGGCATTATTCTCACGGAGTACAGGCTCATCGTTCTCGCCCGATGTAAGAGTGAATTTTGAAAGTTTGCTTTCGCCTGCATTGTTTCCTGCACCAAGCGACATGTTTCTTCTTATATAGGCCGGTACATCCTCGAAAGTATCAATGTTTTCCTTCATTGTCTTGTTTGAAAGACCTTCCTTCTGAAGCAGTTTCTGCATGTGCTTGACCTTTTTCAGGGTAGTCTCGGGATTTTCAGCTTCTTCCTCTCCCTCAGGAACGTGATGCTTTCTTGCTTCAGCCTGATGTTCATTTCTCTCTAATCCGAACTGAATGATGCCCTGTGATTCCTCTTCAAGGTCGCTGACAACAGATTTCCTGCCTTTTTCATGAACGGAAAAGAAATCCTTTGATGTTTCGGGTATTATGCCCCTCGGTATTGTTGTATTACTTCCCGACATCAGTTCAACCTTTTGTTTTGCTTCCTTGCGCTTGTAAGGCTGAAATATGCTGTTCGATTCAAAACCTGTTGCAATGACAGTAACGCTAATCTCTTCGCCGAGGCTTTCATCTTTTGATAAACCTCTGATTATAAGGGCATCATCAGAAGCAACCTCATACATATAATCGGTAATCTCTCCCAGTTCATCCATTGTAATTTCATGCTCGCCGCTGCCTGAAGAGATATTTATGAGTATGCTGCTGGCGCCAGTAATGTCATTAGAATTAAGCAGAGGTGAAGCAAGTGCATTTTCAATTGCCTTTACTGCCCTGTCTTCTCCTGATGCCTTGCCCATTCCCATTATTGCGACTCCTGAGTTCTTCATAACAGTTTCAACATCGGCGAAATCGACGTTTATGTAACCTGTTACTGTAATGATTTCAGCGATGCCCTTAACTGCAGTAGTAAGGATATCATCTGCCTTTGCAAATGCAGTTGATACCGGCTGATTGCCATATATTTCCCTGAGCTTTTCGTTATTTATGACAAGCAGCGAATCGACATTGTCCTTGAGTTCCGTGACCCCGTCAATAGCCTGCATTATCCTTACCTTTCCTTCCGATTTGAAAGGAATTGTGACAACTGCAATTGTAAGAAGGCCTGCTTCCTTGCAGGCTTTGGCAATTACAGGAGTTGCACCGGTGCCTGTACCACCTCCCATTCCGGTAGTAATGAACACCATCTTAGTATTTCCTGAGAGAGCCTCCATAACATCCGGAAGGTTTTCAAGAGCAGCCTGCCGTCCTATTTCAGGCTTGCTGCCTGCTCCCCTGCCTTCAGTCAGCGATTCACCGATCTGCACCTTCACAGGAATCTGGCTTTTTGCCAGAGCCTGATGGTCAGTATTGCAGACTACAAAGTTTACATCCCTGATACCTCTTTCGAACATGTGGTTCACGGCATTGTTTCCGCCACCACCTATTCCCAGCACCTTAATTATTGAGGATCTTTCAACAGGCAGATCGAAGTTCATTATATCCTCTGACATATTTATCCGGTATTAATTTGTTATGAACACAAAACAGTAATAATCATTATTTTATGGGCTGGTCTTCAACCTCGAACATACGTGAAAAATATCCTTTTATCTTTTCAATTGTAGGTACTTTATCCTCGTTGTAGCTGTCGTTAACATCTTCTTCTTCCTGTTCGGTAATCTCTGCAGCTTCAGCTTTCACTTCCTGCACAGGAGGAGTCTGGATTTTTTTCGGAGCAATGTATTCGCTCTTTTCAGAGGCGTCAAAATTCTTCTTGTAGGTATCAAGGAACTCAAAGCCACGCATTATGAGGCCAACGCTTGTAGCATACATTGGCTGGTTTATTTCATTCCTTGCAGTTCCTGAAAGGTGCTCATTCGGAAATCCTATCCTGACATCCATTGCAGTTTTGAACTTCATCAGCTGTGGAAGGTGCTTAAGCATTGCACCGCCGCCCGTTATCACAACTCCGGCAGCAAGCTTGTCAGCATAACCCGAGTTTTGTATTTCAAAATTCACTGCATCGATTATTTCCTCCATCCTCGACTGGATTATGTAGGCAAGACTCTTGAAGGAGATCTCCTTGGGCTCCCTGCCGCTTATCCCGGGTATTGACACCACTTTGTCCTCAGGAGCAATATCGCCAAGCGCGCTTCCATACTGAATCTTCAGCTGTTCTGCATGGCGCTGAAGAATTGCACATCCTTCCTTAATATCCTTTGTAACAACATTTCCTCCGAAAGGAATTACAGCAGTATGGCGTATTATATTGTCATAGTATACTGCAACATCCGTAGTTCCGCCACCAATGTCAACAAGAACAACACCGGCCTCCTTCTCGTCCTCGGTAAGTACGGCATCAGAGGAAGCAAGAGGTTCAAGAATCATATCCTTGACATTGAGGTTTGCCTTCCTTATGCACTTCTCAATATTTTTTGCAGCAGCCACCTGGCCGATCACTATGTGGAAGTTTGCTTCAAGCCTTTTTCCGCACATGCCAATGGGATTTTTAACCCCTGCTTCATTATCAACAATGAAATTCTGGGGAAGCACATGAATTATCTCTTCGCCTATTTCAATATGTATCTTGTACATGTCGTCAATAAGCCTGAAAACCTCCTCCTTCCTGATCTCATCCTCGTAGTTTTCACGGATTATATAACCTCGGTTCTTCATGCTCTTGATATGCTGGCCTGCTATTCCCACAAAGACTTCCGAGAACATAATGCCTGATATCTTCTGAACATCCTCAACAGTTTTTTGAATTGCCAGTACAGTCTCCTCAATGTTCTGTACGACACCGCGTTTAACGCCTGTTGACGGAGCTTTGCTGAGTCCGAGAATTTCAATTTTGCCATTCTCGTTTTTCTTGCCGACAATTGCCACTATTTTGGTGGTCCCTATGTCGATTGCTGCTACAAACTGTTCCTTCTTGCTCATAACTTATAATGATTATTTCTGTTTATCTTCTTTTACAAACTATCTGGTCCTTGAATTCAAGATTAATCAGCGAATACTTGTTCCATCCCACCTCAGGCAGCACCTCACTGTAAAATGCTTCAAGGTTTCTCAGTTTATCTTCAATATCTTCTGTTTTCCCAAGATGAATAAGATGGCTGCCGACCCGTGGAATTAAGTCAATCTCATTGTCCTTATCAACATAGATCTGATCAATCTGTGCCGACCAGAAGTCATCATCCTTTATATAATCAACCAGGTAATAAATATCCCTGAGTATTGTATTCTTTATAACAGTATCGAGTACACTTACACCATTAAGCATTGCTGAAGAAATTGTAATATTTCCTCCAACAATGTGCAGGCGGGGATTATACAGGTTCCTCTTCCTTACAACAACACCATCCTCATCAACAAAAAAATCACCACCGCTCTCAGGCATCACCCTCATAACAGGATCACGCTGGTCAACATATATCTTCAGTTTTTGATCAATAGTCATATAAGCCTCGGCAACTCTAAGTTCCCTTAATGTACTTATGCTTTTCTCAACCTTCTCCACTGATACCTCTCCGGCAGGTTTTCCAAGAATCCTTCCTGAACCGTTATTGATCAGATTCAGCAGATGAGTCTTTGAAATAAAATGATAATCAGATGAATCCCTGATAATCACTTCTATTCCTCCCACTGGTTTTGAATTTGAGGATACAGCAATATATATAGGTATAACAAGTATGTATAACAAGGGTATTACAATCAGTATTTTTAAAAACCTCTTCATCCCTTCCTGTCTCTTTTTATCTTTTCTTCAATCGGTATTACAAGAGAATCAATATCACCGGCTCCTATTGTGAGAAGAACATCAAGCCTGTTTACATCAAGTGCGGCAAGCAGCTGATCCTTTTCAATCAGACGCTTCCCGGGAGATTTCATCCTTTCAAGTATCATTTCAGAGGAAACACCTTCAATGGGCTTTTCCCGTGCAGGATAGACCGGAAGCAGTATTGCTTCATCAAGTTCATCGAGGATAGCAGCAAAACCGTCAGCATGGTCGCGTGTGCGGGTGAAAAGGTGTGGCTGGAAAATGCCGGTAAGCTTTCTTCCTCCGAAGTATTCCTTAATGGATTTGATAAAGGCCTTAATTTCTTCAGGATGATGAGCATAGTCATCAACATAAGTTAAGCCTCTGTCATTGTACCTTATATCGAACCTTCTCCTCACACCCTGGAACAGCATTGCCCCCTTTCTAATTTCCTGAGCTTCAACACCGCACAGTGTTGCCAGGGCAATTGCAGCAGTAAGGTTCTCAACATTTATTATACCGGGGAAAGGGAAATGGATATCTTTTATAACACCTGAAGGCGTTTTAACACTGAAACTGTAATAGTCCTTAAGGTGCTTTATATCAAAAGAATGGAAATCAGATCCTTCCTCAAAACCATAAGTATAAAGATCAACTCCTTCAGGTTTTATTATCTGACTGATTATGCGTTTGTTGACAACAAGCTTTCCTCCTCTTTTTATTTTTGCCGCAAAGATGTTGTAGGCTTCTATCATTGTTTTATGATCACCATAGATATCAAGGTGATCAGCATCAACTGAAGTGATCACAGCCATAAGGGGCGACAGCCTGTGAAATGACCTGTCGAACTCATCGGCTTCAATTACAGTGTAATTGCTTTCTCCCAGCAAAAGGTTTGAATCATAATTCTTTGATATGCCACCAAGGAAAGCCGAGCAATCAACATGCGATTGCTTCAGCAGGTGAGCCGTCATCGTTGATACTGTTGTCTTTCCGTGTGTGCCTGAAACTGCAAGCGTATTTGTATTTGAGGATATTATTCCGAGAATTTCCGAGCGCTTATAAATATTATATCCATTATCCCTGAAGAATGACAGAATCCTGTTTTCTGCAGGAATAGCCGGGGTATAAACAATCAGAACCCTGTTCTTTTTATCAGGATTGGTGAAAAGTTCAGGCAGTTCTCCGGTATCATCTTTATATGTAACAGAGCAACCCTGCTCTGAGAGATTTGCCGTTATCCTGCCGGCAGACCTGTCATAACCGCCTGTTGAGAATCCTCCTTTTATGAAATACAGGGCAATGGCGCTCATCCCTATACCGCCGATACCTACAAAGTAAACACCCTCTATGTCTTTAAAGTCGATCATTTTTCTGCCAGTTTAAAAACCTCTTCAGCTATACGGAGATCAGCATCCCTGTCAGCCATCTTCTTTATATTTTCCGACAAACTTTCCCGTTTTTCACTGTCAGCCACAAGCTTCACGGCTGCTGTAATCAGTGACTTATGAGCCTCGCTGTCGCTTATCATTACTGCGGCTTCCATGTCGGAAAGAGCCAGTGCATTTTTTGTCTGATGGTCCTCAGCAACATTAGGCGAAGGAACAAGTATGACAGGCTTGCCGACAAGGCAGAGTTCAGATATTGTGCCTGCACCTGCCCTTGATACAATGACATCAGCTGCAGCAAAGGCATAGTCCATCCTGTTAATAAAGCTGTGAACCGAAACATGACCCTCTGCTGATGCCGGGACAAGCGATTTAATATTCTCAAAATAGTGCTTTCCTGTCTGCCATAACCACTGGCAGTCAGAATCAATAAGCATATCAAGGTTATCTGAAAGGCTTTTGTTTATTGAGCCGGCACCAAGTGAACCACCAAGAATAAGTATTACCGGAAAACCCTGCCTAAGCCCGAAAAAATCAAGCGCTTCTTCCTTTATATCCTTCAGATTGTCAAAATTTTGCCTTACCGGATTGCCTGTCTTAATTATCTTTTCTGCAGGGAAATATTTCTCCATTCCTTCATAAGCCACACAAATCACGGAGGCTTTCCGGGCAAGAAGCTTATTTGTAACACCTGCATAACTGTTCTGTTCCTGGATCAGTGTGGGGATCTTCATTCTTGCCGCCTGCCGTAGAACAGGTCCGCTTGCATATCCTCCCACACCAACAACTACATCCGGCCTGAAATCCCTGATCACTTTTCCGGCCATCCTCAGGCTCCTGAACAACTTTACTATTACTCCTATATTCTTTATTGTCAGACTTCTGTAAAGTCCTGCAACAGGAAGCCCCGTAATTTTATAACCTGCTGCCGGAACCTTTTCCATTTCCATTCTTCCCTCGGCTCCAACAAATAGTATTTCTGTCGAAGGATCGATTTTTATCAGCGCATTGGCAATAGAGATAGCAGGGAAGATATGTCCTCCAGTGCCGCCTCCGCTTATTATAATTCTTTTATGCCTTTGCAGGTTCATATATTTTTTCTCCTTCGTCTGTTTTCTCTTCTTCCGGAAGATCTTCCTGGCGCAACCTGGCCTTCACAACACGACTAACACTTAAAATTGCACCTATCGAGAAGCTCATCATAAGCACAGATGTTCTTCCCCAGCTCACCATTGGCAGTGTTTGTCCCGTTACAGGGAATAGTCCCACCGCAACGAGCATGTTGAGCATTGCCTGTATCACTATCATTGTTATCAGCCCAAGCACAAGGTAAGCTGGAAAGGCCGTCTCGCACTTTCGTGCAATAGCTATCCCCCTGAACAACAATATCAGGTAGGCCAGTATAAGCGGTATGGCTCCAAAAAGCAGCCCGTATTCTTCAATTATTATCGCAAAAATGAAATCGGAATTTGACTGTGGCAGCATATTCCTCTGTGTACTTTTCCCGGGCAGTTTGCCAAACAAACCGCCTGTAGATATTGCAATCTTTGCCTGATTTGACTGATAATCCCCATCAGCATCCTCTGCTCCTGAAACATATCTTTCTATCCTGTTCTTCCATACTTCGACCCTGTTCGATTTTGTGAATGCTGAAAGCAGCATGGCAAAGATCAGTATTCCCACAACAGCCATACCCACATAAGCTAGCAGGAACCTGAAAGGTATTCGTCCTATAAACATGATAACCAGGCTAATACCAAATATCATCACAGCAGTTGAAAGGTTTTCAGGCAGAATGAGGCCGCAAATAAGGGCCACAGGAAGCATGAAATACTTTGTAACATGCATGAAGTTGTTAAGCTCATTCTGGTATAGAGCCAGTGAACGGGCAAGATAAAGCACAAGAGCAACCTTTGCCACATCGGAGGTCTGGAGGCTGAAGCCCGTACCGGGTATTACAAGCCATCTGGTTGCTTCATTCACCCTTGAACCGAACACGTAAGTAAGCACAAGCAGACCTGCTGAGATAATCAGGAAAAGGCCGGCAAGTGAAAAGTAAATCCGGTATGGAAGATAGTGAACAATGACAATTATAACAGTGCTCAGAAGAAGCATGAAGAACTGGGTCCTCAGGAAATATCCTGTATTGCCGTTATGTTTAAGAAAAGCAACCCCTGCCGAGGAACTGTAAACAGCCAGCAGGGAATAAAACATGAAGAGAACAACAAGGCCCCAAATAGCCCTGTCGCCCCTGAATGTTCTTGAAAGCCAGCCCTGCTGCATAATAATATTAATTAAAGGTTTCTGACAGCAGCCTTGAACTGACGGCCTCTGTCCTCATAATTCCTGAAAAGATCAAAACTTGCACAAGCCGGTGACAGAAGAACTGTATCACCCTTTTTGGCAAGGTAATAGGCTGAACGTACAGCTTCCTCCATTGAACCTGTCTCAACTATAGTCGGGACTTTGTCGGAGAAGGCGTCAAGGATCTTTTTATTCTCCTTCCCGAGACAAACGACAGCCTTGACCTTCTTTTTAACTACCTGGAAGAGCTCTGAATAATCATTACCCTTGTCAATACCTCCCACAATCCATACAACACTAGTTTCCATACACTCGAGGGCATACCAGGCAGAATTCACATTTGTAGCCTTTGAGTCGTTTATAAAGTTAATTCCGCAGACAGCAATAACCGGCTCCAGACGGTGTTCAACTCCCTGAAAATCAGCGAGACTCTCCCTGATTACCTCCTTCCGGATGTTAAGGACTTTTCCTGCCAGGGCGGCAGCCATTGAATTGTAGGTGTTGTGACGGCCTTTGAGAGCTAATTCGTGAATTGACATAAGGTTGGTTTTTTGTGGGTAATCAATAAGTAGTTCGTTATCCTCTATGAAAGCTGCCATTCCCTCCGTTTTCTCATCTGAGAAAGGAAGAAGTGTCATACCGTAATGTTTCTTAGCCAGTTCCCTCTGAATAACCGGGTCTCCATCCCAGTATATCAGAAATTCCGATTTCGTCTGATTCTGTGTGATCCTGAATTTTGAATCGATGTAATTCTGAAGGTTATGATCATACCTGTCGAGATGATCAGGTGTTATATTCATCAGTATAGCTATATCAGCTTTGAAATCGTACATGCCGTCGAGCTGAAAGCTGCTGAGCTCAATTACATAATAATCATAAGAATTATCAGCCACTGCCATTGCAAAACTGTTCCCCACATTGCCTGTCATGGCAGCATTCAGTCCTGCTTTCTTCAGAATATGATATATCAGGTTCGTTACAGTAGTCTTACCGTTACTTCCTGTTACGCATATCTTTTTACCACGGGCATAACGGCCGGCAAACTCAATCTCTGAAATCACCGGTATGCCCTTCTCACGGATTTTCAGGATAATCGGAGCATCTTCATGAATCCCGGGACTTTTTATCACCTCTGCAGCTTCAAGAATCTCAGTTTCAGTGTGTCTGCCTTCTTCCCACCTTATGTTGTTACTGTTAAGTATTTCACGGTACTTCTCCTTTATCTCTCCTTTATCCGAAACAAAAACATCAAAGCCCTGCTTTAATGCAAGTACTGCCGATCCTGCTCCGCTCTCTCCTGCTCCGAGAATTACAATCTTCTTCATATCATCTGATCTTCAATGTCACAATGGTAATTACTGCAAGTATTATTGCCACAATCCAGAACCTCGTGACAATTTTTGGTTCCGGATAACCTTTTTTCTGATAATGATGATGGAGAGGGGCCATCAGAAAGATCCTCCTGCCTTCTCCGTATTTTTTCTTTGTCCTTTTAAACCAGGCCACCTGCATTACAACTGACAGGTTCTCAACAAGGAAGATCCCGCACAGTATCGGAATCAGTAATTCCTTTCTTATAATTATTGCGAAGACAGCTATAATGCCTCCAAGTGCCAGACTGCCCGTATCGCCCATGAATACCTGTGCAGGAAATGAATTATACCAGAGGAAGCCTATTGTGGCTCCTATGAAGGCGCTTGCAAAGATCACAAGCTCCTCTGAGCCGGGTATATACATGATATTCAGATAGCTTGCATAGATTACGTTACTCGACAGGTAGGCCAGTATTCCAAGGGCAGTGCCTGTGATTGCCGAGGTACCAGTGGCTAAGCCATCGAGCCCGTCAGTAAGATTTGCCCCGTTTGAAACGGCTGTCAGAATAAAGATCACTACAAGCACAAAAACAAGCCACTTGAATGCTTGTCTCAAATTCTCAGGTATAAAGGCTACAAGCCAGGCATAATCAAACTCATTATTCTTTACAAAAGGAATTGTTGTTTTTGTCGACTTCCGTTCAAGTTCAATTTCTCCCTGGGTATTTACAGGCCCCGAATTGCCGAGAAGCTCCACTCTTTCCCTTGTGCTCAGAGTATTTACCTTTACTTTTTCCTGAATAATAACATCATTGCTAAAGAAAAGAGTCAGACCAACAATAAGGCCAAGGCTGACCTGTCCTATTATCTTGAACCTTCCGGCAAGTCCTTCCTTGTTCTTTTTGAAGATTTTGATATAATCATCGAGAAAACCTATGAGACCAAGCCAGACTGTTGTGAGGATCATCAGCAGGACATATACATTATCGAGCTTTGCAAAGAGCAGGGTTGGTATAAGTATGGAAGCAAGGATTATTATGCCACCCATCGATGGTGTTCCCTTTTTCTGATATTGCCCTTCCAGCCCAAGATCCCTGACAACCTCCCCTACCTGTTTTTTCTGAAGAAAAAGGATTATTCTTTTTCCGATAAGAAGAGAGATTATCAATGAAGTGATAACGGCCATCGCCGAACGGAATGAAATATACTGGAACATTCCCGCCCCGGGGATGTCAAGTGTATCAAGATATCTGAATAAGTATACAAGCATCTGTTACTGTTTTAAGTCAAAAGCCTTCCTCAACTCTTCCCTGTCGTCAAAATGGTGCTTCACGCCTTTGATCTCCTGGTAGTTTTCATGTCCTTTGCCGGCAATAAGTATCACATCACCCGGTGATGCAAGCATCACAGCGGTTTTAATGGCTTCACGCCTGTCTGAAATCCTGAGGACCTTACGTCTGAGGTCGGCAGTGATTCCCGCATCCATCTCATTTATAATAGAATCCGGTTCCTCACTCCTCGGATTGTCAGAAGTAAGTATCACCTTGCTGCTGCCTTCCGCTGATATTGCGGCCATTTTTGGCCTTTTTGTCCTGTCGCGGTCGCCGCCGGCGCCTACAACTGTAATGAGCTGTACGCCACCCTGCCTTATTTTGTTTATTGTATCAATCACATTCAGAAGGGCATCCGGAGTATGCGCATAGTCGACTATCCCTGAAATTCCGTCAGCCGATTTTATTACCTCCAGCCTGCCTGAGACAGGTGTAAGGTCGCTGAGTATTGTAAGTATCTCCCTTTTATCTGCACCCAGAAGTGAAGAAGCAGCAAAAACGGCAAGCAGGTTTGAAGCATTGAAATCTCCGATGAACCTGGTCCAGACCTCTTCGCCCTGCATCTTAAGACCCATGCCAGTAAAGCCCTGTTCAAGTATACTGCATCTGAAATCGGCAATTGACCTTACTGAGAAAGTATTATGTGAAGCTTTGCAGTTCTGCAGCATTACCTTTCCGTTCCTGTCATCGATGTTGACAAGGGCAAAGGCTGATGAAGGAAGCGAGTCGAAAAAGCTCTTTTTTGCCGCCAGATAATTATCAAATGTTTTATGGTAATCGAGATGGTCATGAGTAAGGTTTGTGAAGATGCCGCCTGCAAAGTGCAAGCCTGCAATCCTCTTCTGATCAGCCGAATGCGAGCTTACCTCCATAAATGCATAGTCGCAGCCGGCATCGACCATTTCTGACATTATCCTGTTCAGCTGAACCGGATCGGGAGTCGTATGAGTCGCCGGAAGTTCAGTGCCGTTTATATAATTGCATACTGTAGAGAAAAGGCCGCACTTGTAGCCCAGCTTCGAAAACATGTTATACAACAGGGTTGCAATTGTAGTCTTCCCATTTGTTCCTGTAACACCAACAAGCTTAAGCGAATACGATGGATTGTCGTAATAGTTGGAAGCAGTCTGACCAAGGGCTTTTGCTGAATCGGAAGTTCTGATCCAGCATATCTCCCCGGAGGCATTCTCAGGCAGTTCCTCACAGATGATTGCAACAGCCCCTGAAGATATTGCAGAGCCTATGAACCTGTGTCCATCGGTATTGTAACCCTTCACCGCCACGAACAAGGAGCCTGCTATCACCTTTCTCGAATCGAACTCAATTGCTGTAATCTCAGCTGAAACACTCCCGCTGATGCTTGTTATATCTACACCTTTTAATATATCTTCTAATTTCTTCATCTTACATATTCATTTCAAGTGACACCACTGTTCCTTCAAAATATCTTGAGCCATGTTCGGGAGATTGCCTCCTTACCCGTCCTTTCCCGCTGTACTGAACCCTCAGCCCATTGTTTTCAAGCAGGAAAACAGCATCCCTGAGGCTCATTCCCCTTACATCAGGCACAAGGCCTTCTTTAATTTTCACAGATGAAAGCCTTATTGTATCACCGTTTTCCCTCGTTGCCACCCAGTCTTCCGAGGAGGTTCTTTTGTAACGCACATCAAGCTCTCCAAGCACTTCATCAATGTCATCCCTGAATCCGTTTCCGGCTTCCGGAGCAACAGTCTTCTGATCCCTGCCCTTTTCAGCCATGAAATCGCGGAAAAACCTTGTGGCATAAACCCTGTCAGAGATTTCCCTGAACACAGATCCTGCAACAATATTTCCGTAATAGACCCCGTTTGAAGGCGCATTTACGACAACTATGCAGGAATAGAGAGGATTCTCTGCAGGAAAATATCCCACGAATGAAGCCTGGTATGAGATCCCTGAACCTGAGCGGTAACCTTTGTTATTCTTTGCAATCTGGGCAGTACCTGTTTTCCCGGCTATTTTATAATTGGCATTCTTCAGGTTTATTGCGGTGCCATGCGCAACCACACCTTCCATCATGCTTTTTGCCTTCTTTATTGTTGACCTTGAGGCAATTGAATTAATAATCACTTCAGTATCAAACTTTTTGACAACACTTCCGTTTCGCATCACTGCAGTCACGAAACGCGGTTTCATCATTTTTCCGTCGTTTGCAACAGCATTGTAGAATGTCAGCACCTGCAGGGGAGTCATCTGAACCTCATAGCCATGGGACATCATAGGCAGGGAAAGTCCCGACCACAGTTTATCGCCGGGATATCTTATCAGCGGTTCTCCCTCACCCTGAAGCTGCAGGTCAAGCTTCTGGTTTAGCTTCATGGCATAAAGCCTGTTGACAAAATCCTTCGGGCGATCCTTATAGTGTTCGTATATTATCTTTGAAGTACCAACGTTTGATGATTTCTCGAAGACCTGTTTGACACTTATTTTGCCGTAACCATCCTCCTTTGTATCCCTGATTATCTTATTATAGAATTTTACGCTTCCGCTTCCGGTATCAACTATGTCACCGGTATCAATCACTCCATCCTCCAGGGCAGCCATAAGTGCCGGAAGTTTAAATGTCGAACCGGGCTCAGTGCTTTCCCCTATCGCATAATTATATGTTTCGTGGTAATTTCCGTAACCATCCGACTCGAGATTGGCAATTGCCTTTACATCCCCTGTCTTTACCTCCATCAGCACAGCACAGCCATGATGGGCATCATGCTTTTTAAGCTGGTTCATCAGGGCATTTGTTGCCACATCCTGAAGATCAATATCGAGAGTTGTTGCTATGTCATTCCCGTCTTTTGATTCAACTGTATTTCCGTCTTCAATTATTATCCAGTCACCGCCAATGAGTCTCTGCTTGACAGCCACACCATTCTTTCCGGCAAGGTCCCTGTCAAAGGCTCCTTCAATTCCCACCTGGGTACCTTCAGTTCCCATGTTCAGATAACCTATTGTTCTGGCTGCCAGGTCGTTGTTTGGAAGGATACGCTTGTTTTCAGCCTGGGCTACCATTCCTCCCCTGAACTGACCTTCACGGAATATAGGAAGCTCTTTTACCTTTTGCAGTGTCTCATAATCAACCTTCCTTTTTATCAGGAAATACCTGTCACCTTTTTTTCTTGCAGATGTAATAGCTGCCTTCCAGCCTGCAGCAGAGCGCTCTCCAAGGAGCCGGGCAAGGCCCTCTGACAAACCTGTAATACCGTTTGAGAACGTTGCTGATGACATCCCCGAGCTGCGGGTGTCCATATATATAGTGTAATAAGGAACAGAACTTGCCAGTAGCCTTCCGTCATCGGCAAGAATATCGCCCCTGTTGGCCTGCACCTCTGTGGTCCTGAACACATATTTCTCACTCATGTCGGCCCACTTGTTGTGCTGAACAACCTGGAGGATAAGGATACGGACAATTACAGCAACAGCCATGAGCACTACTGCCACATAGACTATTCCGCTTCTCCATACTATTTCATCCCTTACTGCCATATCCCTGACTACTTGTCAACTATAAGCTTAAACGGAGGTGTTTTGAGTTCCTCCAGATTCATTCCTTTCTCCCTGATCAGACTGTACACCTGCGACTGGCGGCTCACATACATCAGGTCTGCGGAAGTTGAAAGCGACTCCGACCTGAGATCCCTGACCTCCCTCTGCAGCCTTGAAGATTCACGCGTGATGCGCTCGGCATGAAACCTGTTTGCGATATATACGGCTGCAAGGAAAGTTATGAGAGATATGTAACCCAGGTTCTGAAGTATAAGCTTCTCCGACACCATTGATCCGCTAAGAAGCTCCTTCAGAAATGGCTGTTTTACAGGCTGTTTATGAGCCTCAGCAGCTTTCTCCCCGATGTTTTCAGTTACAGTATTTTCCTTTTCCTTCCCTGTCATCTCAGATTTTCTCAGCAATCCTTAACCGCGCACTGCGCGACCTGTTATTAATTTTTATCTCGTCCTCATCAGGAGTTATTCCTTTCCTTGTCACAAGCCTGAAAGGTGTTTCAACATTCCCGTAGAAATCCTTTTTTTCCTCTCCTTCAAAATTTCCGGTCTTCATGAAATTCTTCACAAGCCTGTCCTCAAGAGAGTGATATGTTATAACCGCAAGCCTTCCTCCAGGTCTCAGCATGCCGAGCGACTGTTCAAGCAGATCCTCGAGGCAGCTTATCTCATCATTCACTGCTATGCGCAGGGCCTGGAAGATCCTTGCCCAGAATTTATGCTCCTGCCTGAAAGGTGCGAGCTTCCCGATGGCAGCAACAATGTCATCAACTGTCTCAATCTTCCTGTTTTCCCTTGCCAGGACTATCTCCCGTGCAATTCTTCTGGAGTTGATGAACTCGCTGTAGTTATAGAATATATCTGCAAGTTTTTCCTCTTCAAAAGTGTTAAGTATCACTGCTGCCGTGAGCGTGCTGTTTCTGTTCATCCTCATATCAAGCGAGGCATTCTGCCTGAATGTAAATCCCCTCCCGGCTTCATCGAACTGATGGAATGAAACACCGAGGTCGGCAAGCAGTCCGTCTATCTCATTTACTCCGTTAAAAAGAAGGTTGTTGCGCAGGAACCTGAAGTTCTGTTCGAGCAGAAGAAAGCGGTCATCGGAAGGTGCATTTTTCACAGCATCCTGATCCTGGTCAAATGCTATAAGCCTTCCTGTACCGAGTCGTTTCAGTATCTCCATCGAATGTCCTCCGCCTCCGAATGTTACATCGACATAAACCCCTCCGGGTCTTATATTGAGCCCGTCAATACTCTCCTTGAGCAGCGCGGGGATATGATATGCCATGTTATTACTGAGAATCGTTTAAGTTGCCGCCCATGAGTTTTTCAGCCAGGTTGGCAAAATCCTCAGCAGGCATTTCAATCTTTTCATAAGCTTCAGCAGCCCATATCTCTATGCGTCCGTCCTGACCTGCAAGAACGACATCCCTGTCAGCGCCTATCAGGTCCATCAGCCTTTTGGGTATCAGCAGCCTGTTGCTGTTGTCAAGCGTAAGTTCGGCAGTCCCTTTATAGAAATTTCTCAGGAACATGTTATGCTCCCTGTTGTACGGGTTCATCCGCTTCCTGATCTTTTCAAGCTGGCGGTTCCAGTCTTCAATTGAATAGAGAACAAGGCAATTCTCGAAGATGTCCTTCCTGACCACAAAATGATCCTGTGCATCAGCAGGCATCTGCTTCTTGAATGCCATCGGAAGGATTATCCTTCCCTTGACATCAGCTTTGCACGTATAATCACCGATAAATGTGGCCATTTCAGCTTCTTATCATTAAACCGCTAAAATAAATATTTTTTATCCACTTTCCCCCACTTTGCCCCACTTTTTTACATTTTTGTTGATAACTTTTTGATGAAAGGAAGAAGGTATTCGAGGGAATTAAAGAGACTGCACAGATACAGCCGGTCCAGGAGGGTATAACCTTCAAACTAAAAATTGTGTATCAGGAAGAAATGCAATAAATAAGTTTCCCCTCCTTTTGAAGGAGGGGTGGCCGCAGCAGGCTGATTGTTAGAGTATTATAAGAATATTTTGCGGCCGGGGTGGTTGATTGGGATGCTTCTTTAATTCATAAAGAAAATATAATCAGATTCATAAGGATGAAAACAGAGATAAATGTCTGGTGAGTTTTGGATTATTTGTGATAGGATTTGAAAACAGAATTGTATTTCAACATCCTGTCTTTTTGATAAGTGAAATTGAAAAGCACTTAAGCAGAAGAATTGGGTAAAAGTAACAGATGAATCAACCACCCCGGCCGGGAAGGAAACTATTTATAATATTAATAATCAGGAAGCCCGGCCACCCCTCCTTCAAAAGGAGGGGAAAATGCAATATAACATTCCCGCCACAGGCCACTATCAGGTTGCCGGAGGGAAACTGATGCCAAATTGTTCTTTGTTTTCTGAGGTATTTATTTTTAACCACAGGGTACACTGAGTTTGCACGGAGGACACAGAGTTATGTTTTTGATTATTAATTCTTTGTGTGCTCTGTGCTTTTTCTCTGTGTGCTCTGTGCTTTTTCTCTGTGCGCTCTGTGGTTTCCTATGCCTGTCGGGATAGATTTTTTTACTAATTTCGAACCTGCAATTCATCAAGCATCCGGATACTTCAATGGAAAACAAAAATCCAATCAGGATAGACGTCAGAAAGGTTCTTACTTCAAAGAATCCTGCACTGGGCAAAGTGATACCGGGCTTTCTCATAAACTACCTGAAAAGAATAGTTCATGAAGACGAGATTAATGACTTCCTTGAACAAAACGGACATCTGAAAGACAGGGAGCTGATATCAGCCTGGCTTAAATTCCTGAAGATTGACTACCAGGTTTGGGGAAGGGAAAACATACCGGCTGAAGGCAGATATATTTTCGTCTCAAACCATCCGCTTGGAGGACTTGACGGAATAGTTTTCATAAACGAGCTTTCGGCAAGATTCAGGGATATAAAGTTTCCTGTGAATGACATCCTCACTTATATCGGAAACCTGTCAGGAATCTTTCTTCCGGTCAACAAGCATGGAAGCCAGGGAAGGGAAGGCGCCAGAATGCTTGAGGAAGCATACTCATCAGATACTCAGATATTGTACTTTCCGGCAGGATTATGTTCGAGAAAGAAACGCGGAGTAATCAATGACCTGGTCTGGCACAAGAGCTTTATATCCAAGGCCATACAACACAAAAGGGATATAGTTCCGGCATATTTTTCAGGCAGGAACTCCAGCTTCTTCTATAACCTGGCAAACATAAGGAAAGGACTTGGCATCAAGGCAAATTTAGAAATGCTGTACCTTGCTGACGAAATGTTTCTTCAGAAAGACAAAAAAATTGATCTTGTATTTGGCGAAAAGATCCCCTGGCAAACCTTCGATAAATCTAAAACTCCGCCTGAGTGGGCTGAATGGGTAAAAACAAAATGCTATGATCTTCAGGCAGAAATAAAGCCGTTAAAATGAACAAAATTGAGTAAATTGCATTCTTGTTTTTAAAACATCCTGTATATGAAACCAGTTGTCGAACAGCTTCCGAAGGACCAGATTATTGCTGAACTAACTCCGGACAGGCTGTTACGAAAAACGAATAACGGTAATAACGAGGTCTATATATTCGACAATAATACTTCTCCTGTTCTGATGCATGAGGTGGGCCGTGTAAGGGAAATAACTTTCAGGCATGCAGGAGGCGGCACAGGCAAGGATCTTGACATTGATGAATTCGACACTGCAAAGGAAGACCCTCAGCGTCAGCTTATTGTATGGGATCCGGAAAACAAGGAAATGATCGGCGGTTATCGCTTTTATTTTCCGCCTAAGAACTGTACAAACTGCGACATTACAAAGTTAGCCTCCTCATCATACTTTAATTTTTCCGATAAGTTCCTTAAGAAGTATTATCCTCATCTGATGGAACTCGGACGGTCCTTTGTTCATCCTGACTACCAGTCAAGGGCCATGGGCAGGAAAAGCCTCTTCGCTCTCGACAATCTCTGGGACGGGCTTGGCGCGCTGATGCTTGATAATCACCATCTTAAATACCTCTTCGGAAAGGTCACAATGTATCCTCATTTCAATCAGAAAGCGCGTAACATGATACTCTACTTTCTGAAAAAACATTTCAACGATCCTGACAGGCTTGTAATACCGCGCGATCCGGCAAATATTGAAATCCCGGTTGACGAAATGAAAAAGCTTTTCAGGGGGTGGCGATACAAGGAGAACTACAAGATACTCTCAAGGGAGGTCCGTAACCTTGGCGAAAACATTCCGCCTCTTATTAATGCCTATATGGGCCTGTCGCCGACAATGAGGACCTTCGGCACTTTCATAAACCACAAATTCGGAGATGTGGAGGAAACCGGCATAATGATCACAATGAGGGATATGTATGTTGAAAAGATCAACAGGCACTTCGCTTCCTACAGGCCAGATTTTATGATTACATGGTTTTCACATGGTAATCAGTAAGCCCTTACATTCCGCCCTTCAACAAAATTTATATATGACTGGTTGACTACCTTATTTCCTCCTGGTGTGGGATAATCACCTGTGAAATACCAGTCGCCGAGATTATCAGGACAGGCTTCATGCAGACCTTCAATTGACTGGAACACTATCTCAACACCAGCCTTGATCTCATCTGTCTTAAGCATCGAAGATATTTTTGCTGATATTTCTTCAGGAGTAAAGGGCTTATATATCTTTTTAACAACGTTTGTCATCTCATCCACCGGTTTTCTGAGTTCTGCAATGGCTTCAGCATAAACAGTTTCGGTCATTTTTTCCCTGCCGGTATCATTCAGCAGTTCAATTGCAGCCCTGAATGCAATGAAATCAGATAATTTAGCCATATCAATGCCATAACAGTCGGGGTAGCGTATCTGTGGCGATGATGATACAATAACAATCTTTTTCGGATCGAGCCTGTCAAGAATGCGGATTATACTTTTCTTCAACGTAGTTCCGCGCACTATTGAATCATCGATAACAACAAGATTATCAATACCCCTGCGTATAACGCCATAGGTTATGTCATAGACATGACCTACAAGATCATCCCTGCCCTTGTCTTCTGTAATGAAGGTTCTGAGTTTGACATCCTTTACAGCAATCTTTTCTACCCTGGGCCGTTGGTTTATTATCTTTTCAAGCTCAGTGCGTGTAAGACTGCTCCCTTTTTCTGCTATTATCTCAATTTTCTCCTGGTTCAGGTAGCCTTCAACCCCCTTTATCAGTCCATAGAATGCACTCTCGGCAGTATTTGGAATGTAAGAAAAAACAGTATTGTCAATATCATGATCCACAGCCTTCAGCACCGGCAGCGTCAGCAGCTCGCCCAGCTTCTTCCTTTCCCTGTAGATAGTCTTGTCTGTACCTCTTGAGAAATAGATCCTTTCAAAGGAGCATTTCTTTATAGGCTTTTCCTCATGCAGCTTTTCAACAGATGCCTCACCTGTTGACGCTTTAATAATTATTGCACTAGCAGGCGGCAGCTCCTTCACAAAATCAGTCCTGACATTGAATACCGTCTGAATTACAGGACGTTCCGACGCCACCACAACAACCTCATCATCAATATAATAAAATGCAGGCCTGATACCTGAAGGATCGCGCATCACGAAAGCATCGCCATGTCCCACCATGCCGGCCATGGCATAACCACCGTCCCAGTTGCGGCTTGCCTTCTGAAGAACAAGTCTGAGATCGAGGTTTGCTTCTATCATCGGAGAGATCTCCTGCTTGCTGTAACCTTTCTCCTTAAACTGCCAGTAAAGTCTTTCATTTTCCTCATCAAGGCGGTGGCCGACATTCTCGAGAATTGTTACCGTATCGGAAAAATCGACCGGATTCTGGCCGAGTCGTACAAGGCTGCTGAAAACCTCTCCGACATTTGTCAGGTTGAAGTTACCGGCCATTACAAGGTTCCTTGAGCGCCAGTTGTTTTCGCGGCTCACCGGGTGAACATAATCGATATTATAGTTACCATAAGTTCCATAGCGAAGGTGCCCGAGATAAACATCGCAGGCAAATGGCACCTTGTCCTTAACAAAATCAGCATCACTGAAATCATTTGAAGGATTTTTCCTGAGATTGTCGATGTCTTCATAGATAAGACTGAAGATCTCCTTTATGGGGTTTGCCTGGTTCGATCTTTGTCTGAATATATATCTGTTACCCGGAGGCATGCTGAGCTTGATCCCGGCTATACCCGCTCCGTCCTGGCCCCTGTTATGCTGCTTCTCCATCATGAGGTACATTTTCTGGAGACCATAATTCCATGTACCGTACTTTTTAATATAGTACTCCATCGGCTTTCGCAATCTTAACATTGCAATGCCGCATTCATGCTTGATGTTGTCGCTCATAATTATTTTATATTCAGATCGGGGAAATTAATCACGTCCGGTACGATATAGGCTCCCGGAAACTCCCTGCTTACGGCCTGATACAATTTGAAAGCTTCTGACCTGGTTCTGAAATCACCCACTCGCACCTTGAAATATCCGGGTTCGGCATACAGGGGATATGAAACAATATCGGGAAACTTACTGATAAATTCTGCACGTGCCTTATTCGATTCCTCCCTTGCATTCCTGTTATTGCTTGCATAAATCTGTATCCTGAAGCCTTCCATGCCATAGTGGTTATTGACCTGGTAAAGGTTTTGGTTTGCAAGTATATGCCTGCTTATAAGAGTATCAAGTTGCGCGGGCTGGTATATTTCAAGCTTTCCGGGATTGCCCTGATTCTGATCGCGAACGAACAGACCGGATGTTTTTACATAAGGCTGAGCCAGTGCTGAAGCAGCAGTCAGGATAAAGAGAAAAAGAACCGGACAGGTTTTTCTGATCATGTGGCAAAAATAATATTTCGCAGAGAATTAATATACGCTTTCTGCTAATTATTATTGCCTTAATATATAAGTATCGGTTACAGCGACTTAACTGCGAGGTAAAAGCTACCATTCAGAGATCCTGCCACAACAAGGTCGCCATTAATGTCTTCATCGAAATCGAAGGCAAAGGCATCTGTTGTTTTGGGATCACACTCATCGAACATCCTCGTTCTCCCGCCATCACTGCCGGAGGCATTGTCGAGCTTATTGAGGAAGTAGCAATTTGAATTCAGCACAGTCAGTTCTCCTGCTGATGTTATAAGAAGTGCGGCAGCTGAATTTGCAATCTCGGGATACTTCTTCCAGTTAAGTGCTCCGGATACTGAGACAGAAGCCACAAATGAATTATTTATTGTCCCTCCTCCATCCTGCGGCAACTCAGTACGTCCGCCAATAAAAAGATTCCCGCCACCTTCATCAATAACAGCCAGAGCGGCAGCCCCAAAGGCCGGATTGTTTGCAAGCTCAGTTTCCCATATCTTCTGAAAGCTGTTATTGAACCTGGCAACGGAAGCCCTGGGTTCAGCACCTGCTTCACGCCTGGTGAGAGCCAGGTATATATTTCCACTATTATCAACTGAAGCTTCATTGGCTGTAAGGAAAAATCCGTTTAAATAATTCTGCTCCTTCAGGACCTGACCTGTTGAATCGACACTTATGAAGGCAATGCCTGTCTGGCCTGAATAAATTGTATCAGGATCGGCCGAACCTACAGCCAGGTAGTTGTTTGATCCTATCTGTATAAGTTGTGTGCGGTCGATTGTAAATCCCGGATTCAGAGTTTTTTCCCACAGTTTTTTCCCGGTTATGCTGTATCGCATTAAAAGCATTTTACCTCCTGAACTACCGGCAACAATATAGCCTGAAGTGTCATATAATGATGAAGTAAACCTGCCCGACAGCTCAGGGGAAAGATCAATTTTTGTCTTCTTGTTCCTGTCAAGCCTGATAAGGTAGGGTTTTCCTGCAGACATTCCGCAGGCAATTAGGCCTGAATCGGATGTAACCTTTACATAATTAGCCTCCCCTGCACCATAGGTTCTTTCCCAGGCAACATCACGGGTTTTCTTGTTACAGGCTGGTAAAAGCAGAATCAATAAGACAAATGGGGCAAGATTTTTCATTTAAATTCCTGTTTCGTCTGTGCCTGGCTATTCAAGAGCAGAGGCAAGCTCGTCAGTGATCTCAAGATTATGATAAACAAACTGGATATCATCATCATCCTCAAGGGCGTCAACAAAACGCAAAACCTTTTTTGCTGATTCCACATCAAGCTTTTTGGTATCATTCGGAATGCGCTTCAGACCGGCTTCCTCAACTTCAATTTCCATATCATTCAGCTTGCGGTTGACACTGCCGAAATCTTCTTTTGCACAGGTAACAGTTATCATATCGCCGTCAGCATCTATGCTCTGGGCTCCTGCATCTATCATCTCAAGCTCAAGATCTTCCATTGTTATCCCTTCATTCCTGAAGTTGAAAATACCCTTACGGTCGAACAGGAAGCTCAGCGAACCGTTTGTCCCAAGGTTCCCTCCATATTTATTAAAGACTGAACGGACAGCGGCAACCGTACGGTTATTATTGTCAGTCAGGCATTCAATAAATATCGCGATTCCACCGGGGGCATATCCTTCAAATGTAGTCTCAATAAAGCTTTGAGCATCACTTCCTGTGGCCTTTTTTATTGCACGTTCAATATTGTCTTTGGGCATGTTTGCACCCTTGGCATTCTGAATTGCAAGCCTCAGCCTGGCATTTGAATCCGGATCAGGACCGGATTCCCTTACAGCAATCATTATCTCCTTGATGATTTTAGTAAAGATCTTGCCTCTCTTTGCATCAGCCGCACCTTTCTTCCGTTTGATGGTTGACCATTTATTGTGACCTGACATAAAATTTAGATTAGTATTTCACGCAAATTTAAATAAAACTTTCAAACATGGGGTATTGTAGCTATTTTTGCATCGGTTTAATTTACAGGCGGAAGGCGGAAGAAGGATGACATAAAGGCAGATTTTTTATAATGGAGAAGAAATTATATATAGAGACATACGGATGCCAGATGAATGTGGCTGACAGTGAAGTTGTTGCATCCATTCTTTCAGACAAGGGCTATTCAGCAACAGATAATATAAAAGAAGCTACTCTGATACTTATCAATACCTGTTCAATCAGGGATAATGCCGAGCAGCGTATATGGGGCAGGCTCAGGGAAATGGGTCACCTGAAGAAAAAGAATAAAGCCCTGAGAATAGGGATCATAGGTTGCATGGCGGAAAGGCTTAAGGAAAAGCTCCTTGAACAGGAACAGCTTGTTGACCTTGTTGTAGGTCCTGATGCATACCGTGAGCTGCCATCACTTGTATCGGAAGCCGAAGAGGGACACAAGGCTGTTAATGTCCTTCTTTCACGTGAGGAAACTTACGCTGACATATCTCCCGTGAGGATGGATAAAAACGGAGTATCATCCTTTGTTTCTATAATGAGAGGATGCAACAACATGTGTGCATATTGTGTTGTGCCCTATGTGAGAGGAGCAGAAAGAAGCCGCGATCCTGAATCGATTGTCAGGGAGGCTGAGGAACTTTTTGCAAATGGTTACAGGGAAGTGACCCTCCTCGGACAGAATGTCGATTCATACAACTGGAAAAAAGATTCTTCTGTAACCGGATTCCCGCAACTGCTTGAAAGGATTGCACTTATCAATCCGCTATTGAGGGTAAGGTTCTCAACATCACATCCCAAGGATATTTCTGATGAACTGCTTGAAACAATGGCTAGGCACAGGAATATCTGCCGGCATATTCATCTCCCGGCACAGAGCGGAAGTACAAGGATTCTTAAGCTTATGAACAGGGAATACAGCAGGGAATGGTATATGGAAAGGATAAATGCAATTAAGGGAATACTTCCCGACTGTTCAGTTTCAACCGATATGATTGCAGGTTTCTGCTCAGAGACCGATGAGGATCACAGGGAGTCATTATCGCTCATGGAATGGGCAGGATACGACTTTGCTTACATGTTCAAATACAGTGAAAGACCAGGTACAAAAGCTGCAAGGAAATACAAGGATGATGTGCCTGAAGAAGTGAAATCGGAAAGACTCACTGAAATGATTGCCCTGCAGAATAAACTCTCGGCCAGGTCGAAAAAACAGGATGTTGGCAAAGTGTTTGAAGTTTTGATTGAAGGAACTTCAAAAAGATCTGAGGAACAGTTTCACGGACGCACCTCGCAGAACAAGGTTGTTGTCTTCCCGGCTCACGGCCTGAAAAAAGGTGATTATGTGAATGTTAAGATTACAAAAAGCACCTCAGCAACCCTGATTGGCGAAGTGATATTATAATCACTCTGTGCCTCTCAATGCTCTCCGTGTCTCCGTGGTTTAATTTATTTCCTGCCTGTAACAATCTGCAGCTCCTTCAACTGCTTTTCAGAAATTTCCGCAGGCGAATCGAGCATAACATCCCTTCCTGAGTTGTTTTTCGGGAAGGCAATGAAATCCCTGATTGAATCCTGACCACCGAAAGTTGCAACAAGCCTGTCGAACCCAAAGGCAATACCTCCATGCGGCGGAGCTCCGTATTTAAATGCATTCAGGAGAAATCCGAACTGGTTTTCAGCCTCCTCAGGAGTGAATCCCAGTACGCTGAACATAAGTTTCTGCACTGCTGCATCATGAATCCTAATCGATCCGCCACCGATCTCGGTGCCGTTAATTACAAGGTCATAAGCATTCGCCCTTACTTTTCCCGGGTCTGTTTCCATCAGCGAGAGATCTTCAGGAACCGGTGAGGTAAAGGGATGGTGCATCGCAAAGAATCTTTTCTCCTCATCATCCCACTCCACAAGAGGGAAATCGACAACCCAGAGCGGGAAATAAACACCGGGCTTCCTGAATCCAAGGCGATTGCCCATCTCAAGTCTCAGCTCGGAAAGTGCGCTTAGCGTTTTCTTCCGTGTTCCTGCAAGAACGAGAATCAGATCACCGGGTTTTGCACCTGTTGCCTTAATCCATTTTTCAAGATCTGCAGGTGAGTAAAACTTGTCAACAGATGATTTCACTGTTCCGTCAGCATTTACCCTGGCATATATCATTCCCGAGGCTCCAATCTGCGGGCGTTTCACAAACTCTGTAAGTTCATCAATCTGTTTTCTTGTATATTCAGCACAACCTTCAGCACAGATGGCGCCAACATATTCAGCTGAATCAAAAATTCCGAATCCCTTGCCCATAACCACCTCGGTCAGTTCGCAGAATTTCATCCCGAAACGCAGATCGGGTTTGTCTGAACCATAATATGTCATTGCCTCCTGATAGGTAAGCCTGGGAAACTTTTCACTGAATTCGATATTCTTCACGGAACTGAAAAGCTTCTTAATAAGTCCTTCAAAGGTATTGAGTATGTCTTCCCTTTCTACGAATGACATCTCGCAGTCGATTTGTGTGAACTCCGGTTGCCTGTCGGCACGCAGGTCTTCATCCCTGAAGCATTTTACTATCTGGAAATATCTGTCGAAGCCCGCAACCATCAGCAGCTGTTTGAGAGTCTGCGGCGACTGGGGAAGTGCATAGAAAGTACCCGGCTGCATCCTTGAAGGCACAACAAAGTCGCGTGCTCCCTCAGGCGTTGATTTAATAAGCACAGGCGTTTCAACCTCAACAAAGCCTTCAGAGTCCATGTATTTTCTTACCTCCTGGGCCACCCGGTGACGCAGTATTATATTGTTCCTGACAGGTGCCCTGCGAAGGTCAAGATATCTGTATTTCATCCTGAGCTCATCTCCTCCGTCTGTTTCCTCTTCAATTGTAAAAGGAGGCAATTCACTGGGATTAAGCACCTTAAGTTCACTTACAATTATTTCTATATCTCCCGTAGGCATCTTCGGGTTTTTATTGCTTCGCTCCATTACCCTTCCATGAACCTGGACAACATATTCACGGCCAAGCTTCCTTGCCTGAGCGCAGAGTTCACTGTTGGTCTCCATATTGAAAACGAGCTGGGTGATGCCGTACCTGTCGCGCAGATCTGTAAAAGTCATTCCTCCGAGATCTCTTGATTTCTGCACCCAGCCGCAAAGCGTTACCTCTTTTCCTGCAAAATCAATATTTAGTTCACCGCATGTATGAGTTCTGTACATATTTTGAAAATTTCAGCAAAAGTAATAAATGGAAAGTGATTTAGTGAAATAAAAGGCAAAAGGAAATTTAAGACCTCTCCCCAACCCCTCCCCCGGAGTGGGAGGGGCTTGGCTTCCCCCTCTCACATCGGGAGAGGGGGACCGAGGGGGTGAGGCAATTTAATACTGAAGCAAATGCAAGACAACTAAACAAAACAGAGGAATGGTTAACTTATTTCCATATTTTTGCAGTAATACCAGTTAAGATGATCCGGGATCAGAAGGAACATTTCATGAAGGCAGCTCTTGCCGAGGCTGAGAAGGCTTATGAGAAGCAGGAGGTTCCTGTGGGCGCTGTAGTTGTACATAATGGTGTTATTATTGCCAGGGCGCATAACCTGACTGAAACACTCAGAGACCCGACCGCCCATGCAGAAATGCAGGCCATCACTGCAGCAACAGCTTACCTCGGGGGCAAATACCTGACTGACTGCACAATATATGTCACGCTTGAACCCTGTGCGATGTGCGCGGGAGCAATCGGATGGAGCCAGGCCCCGGCAGTTGTATATGGCGCTTCAGACGAAAAAAAGGGTTACAGCAAAGTGAAGGGTGAGCTGCTTCACCCAAAAACAACAGTGGAATCCGGAATTATGGAAAATGAATGCAGGGAACTGCTGCTGAAATTTTTCAGGAGCAAACGCTAAATTCATTACCTTTACAAAAATCCTGTTTATGAAGCTTGACAACAGCAAGACAATAATCAGTTTCAGAATCAAACTATTCGCAGTTACAGTTCTTTTCCTTGCATACATAATTTTATCTTATGCTGCCAAGAAGATAAAACTCAGCCTGTTTGGGATTAATGATACCGGCTGGACACTCATTTTTGCAGGTATCTGGCTGCTGATCGCCTTCATTCCAATGATACTGAACCGTCAGTATGTAAGTTACTCTGATGAGGGCGAGAATATCACTTTCAGGTATTTCACTGCAGGACTTGTAGGAAGTAAAAAGAATTCAGTTGAAATAGATAAAAGAACCTTTGGCGGATATAAGACAGAAACCAGGTGGTTCGGCCTGATATGGAGTATTACTCTCTATCAGAACTTCAGGGAAGGACTTGCTAAATATCCTCCAATTTATATAAGCGCGCTCAATAAGGAAGAAAGGGAAAAAGTCTTCAGATCGCTTAACATGTATGCACCTAAGTCGTGAAGGTTATCATCTGATAACATGAGTTTTATCATTTTAAAAATCTTTTAACACTGGCAATTTTGAATAATTAAATCTGACCTATTAACAACTAAAACCATATCAATATGAACGTAGATAAGATCATGAACAACCTCGAGAAGAAGCATCCCGGGGAAGTTGAGTACTTACAGGCAGTCAGGGAAGTCCTCGAATCGATTGAGGAGGTTTACAATGAGAATCCCCAGTTTGAATCAGCAAATATCATTGAAAGGATTATTGAGCCCGACCGTATCATAACATTTAAGGTACCGTGGATAGATGATGAGGGAAATGTAAAGGTAAACCTGGGTTACAGGATCCAGTTCAACAATGCAATTGGTCCATACAAGGGAGGACTTCGTTTCCACCCAAGCGTGAACCAGTCGATTCTAAAATTCCTGGGCTTCGAGCAGATCTTTAAAAATGCACTTACAACACTTCCAATGGGTGGCGGTAAAGGCGGATCTGATTTCGACCCTAAAGGCAAATCAAATGCCGAAGTAATGCG
>Ga0116153_10000484_pt1 | contig 49629 bp, 73 predicted proteins | sample AD_UKC028_MetaG_FD_89896 | JGI IMG/M metagenome (GOLD analysis project Ga0116153, IMG submission 89896) | Active sludge microbial communities of municipal wastewater-treating anaerobic digesters from USA - AD_UKC028_MetaG | ecosystem: Engineered > Bioreactor > Anaerobic > Digestate | place: USA...
CAACTTGTTCCAAAGGTGTTGCCATCACAATCTGCTCCAAAGGTGTTGTAACTACAATCTGTTCCAAAGGTGTTGCCTCCACAACCTGTTCCAAAGGTGTTTACACTACAACCTGAACCAAAGGTGTTGTAAGCACAATATGAACCAAAGGTATTGCCCCCACAACCTGTTCCAAAGGTGTTGCTCTGACAAACTGCTCCAAAGGTGTTGTAACTACAACTTGTTCCAAAGGTGTTGCCATCACAATCTGCTCCAAAGGTGTTGTAACTACAATCTGTTCCAAAGGTGTTGCCTCCACAACCTGTTCCAAAGGTGTTGGAATCACAACTTGAACCAAATATAGTATATGGCAAACTCACGAAATATTCATCAAACAAATTATTTGTACAACTATCCCCAAACATTTTTCTGTCAAAATAATCATCTGTATCTAAAACAGGTATTGTATAATCGCCAACTCCTAAACCTGTGGAGGAAAAAGATAAATATGCGCTATCAAAATCACTTAATGTGATTAGCAGTTTCCAATAATCAGCCCTTGTGTCAGGTGCTTCCGTAACAGCGAAATTCAGCACACTATTTGCAACCGTCCCTGCTAAATCACCACTTGCATTTGCTATCGCTGGTTGGGTAAATCCTGTCCCTGCAACATTTGCAGTAAAAACAATGGTTTCCCCATTGTTTGTAATAACAATACCAACAGCCAAATAATCCGCAGCCCATGATGTAACAAAATCAGCAGCCGTATCAGGAAGATCATCCCCAAATGTCACCAACTTTGTCAATCCCCCTGCCCCCGTGATATTTGCTGTTCCCGATGTTCCTGTAAGTGTTACAATTTCTACCTGTGCCGTGTCTGCAACTGCCTGTAACGCCACATATATATTATCATCTCCACTATGCTGAACAAAATCACCTTCATTATAAGCCTGTGCTACCCATGACGCCTGTTCAATAGACCAAAGACGATAGGTAATCTCACGGAAGTCAAAGTTGCAACGGTTGTTATTTATGTTATCCTCCCTGCGGTATATCACACCTTTGAATCCTGTTACCGTTTCACTGGTATCACCGTCATAAAATGGTTTCAGGCTTTCCCAATTTGTAATATCCCAATCATACTTAATTGTATCTTCAGGGTATGTTGCACTGTAAGCATCCTGTGAAAGCGTGTTTGCTGAAGTTGCCAATACCACCAATGGTTCTGCTTCCCCGGTATGGACAATCTTCGCTTCCTCTTCAAGAATATAACTATCATCACCATCCACCATCCAGAGAACGATGGCATAGTCTGTGATTCGGTATAATTGCCCTGATACCAACCCGCTGGCACCGATTGCCGTAAGAAGGTTCTCATAAGTAATATCTACAATGCCACCAGCACCAGTGTATTCATCACTTTCACGAAGGTCACCTAATACGGTATCATATTTTACAGTCATTTCAATACTCCTTCCTTATGAAAACATCAAAACACGATCGCCCCAATCTCCGGTAGCCCATTCACGGGTAATTAAAACGTCCGTAATTGTAATCTTACAGACATCATAATTTGTACCGTTCCAATACCCCTCATATATGATCTCACCTGACGAATCTGAAAGGTCAATATAATCCGCTTTTGCCTGTACCACTCTCTGTGTTTTTTCAGTAGTTGTACCAGCCCCGGCTTCCACCCCGGCTTCACCAACAATCGGATTTACTTTTTCACGGTTTGATTCATCCCAATCATCCATTACCTCAACAGCCGTCTTGATTGCATCAACATCTGTCACCAACGTTCCTGTATCTGCATCAATGGTAGTCAGCAATGCTTCGATGTCCTCTAACGTATCTGATGAAAGTACGCCAAGCGCATCCAAAGCATCTGCAACTTGTACAACTGTGGTATATCCCGTAACGGTCTGAATAGTCCACTCTGAGGGACGGTAAAAGCGCGTCATGTGGAAACCTTTGGCAAAGAGGATGACGCCGGTCTCCGTCCCGTGGTAACTTATTTCAGACGGGTAACTCGATGCCCCGTCCCAGATGACGGTGTAGCCGCCATTCGATCTGCGTGAGATGTTGCAAGTGTAAGCCATTTTTGTTATATGTTAAAAGTTCCAGTTAATTCTCTCGTTTGCTGTTGTGCCTCGGTCTCCGTATCTTCAGCCATCCGATCGGACTCCACATCGGGATTGCTCACCAGCGGATTATTCTCAAATGCCGTCTGTTGGCTGATGAGTGCTTTGTTGGCACGTGCCGTGGCCAGGATTTCAATTTCTTCTTTCACGTTCTTCGGCAGGTAGGGTGTGAATACGGGTTCAATCCATAACGCGTTCACATCGCCAGCCAGGCGCACGTTTATGATGTTGCCGCAAATGTCCTTAACCAGGTTAATACGCCGTTGAAACATCTCTCCGAACAATTCAATTTTGTTTTCAACCTTCAGGTGGGCATCCGTGAACATCAGCTTTATGGCAAATCCAGACATGTCACCACCCATTGATTTCATCTGATCAAATGAGATGTTCGGCGTCTGGGTCATGGCATAAATCATCTTCTCGATTTGTTCAAATTCAAGACGTTCGCTCTCCGGTGCCGATGACCATGACATATAACTTGCATCGGATCCCTGTGTGAGCTGAATGACCTTTCCCTGTGTCGTCTTGCCCGGAAGTGAGGCTACCTCACCGATTACCTTCACCATCGGACTGCCGAAGTAGTCGTTAGTGTCGGCGAAGTTTGACATCTTTGTTTCGTACCGGTCGATCAGCGACTGAACGGATGACCACTCAGGCTCCGGCTGTGAATAGTATACGACCGGGATCTTCCCGAAGATGTTAGCCGTAACGACCGTGTCCCACTTTCCGTCAATGTTGGCGCGGGAATAGACCGATGTAGCCGTCCACGTGTCGAAATGCTCTGTTATTTTGTTGTCGGTGTCTTTGATGGAATACGACCGGCTGAAGGCTACCATGTCACCCGTGTCATCGAAGTAAGGCCACAGGCCGTCACCATTGCCGGGTGAAAGCAACTTGACGCGAAGCTTGAAAATGTTATTTACGGACTCCTTCAGCGTCTTTGACCAAAATATACGGTCTTCAACCAGGTACCACAATTCAGCCGCTTCACATTCGCTCATAACCGTGCGGGCCAGCTTGCGGTTGAAATAATCGGCCTTGTTATCGTCAAGCGTGCGCTGAACCATGTCGGCCAGTAATTGCTGACTGTCGGTTTCGGCGGCATATTCCAGCGTGACGGGATTTCCCAGAAGGAAGCCGATGGCGCGCTCAACAATCAGCTTCTGAAACGGCACCGCAATACGGTTTACGTCTTCATACGCTGTTGTGTAGGTGAAATTGCCGTAGGCATCCTGCACGGTGTCAGATGCGCGCTTAACGGCTTTCCACGGCCGGACGTTGGTATCAAATACGCTGTGCTTCGACGTATCCCACTGCTCAGAGATGGTGCCATATTCGGCAATATCCTTTGATTGCTTGAGAATCGTCAGCTGATTTTCGACCGGTAACTGCAAAATTTCATCAATATTCACCGCATTTTTATTTTGCGGTAAATTTCAATGATGTTTTCCGGTATTGATTTTCAGAAATGGCGGTAAATTGTCACGGTTTGCGATGTGTGAACGAATCAACGATGAAAATGAAGTCGGGCCCCTTGCAATGATAGCGTGTGATGCTGTCGATGTCGATGATGTTGCGGTAATACTGTGCTATGAACATTTCATCCCGGTAGGTGCGGTAATGGTTTGGTGCCGGGTAATTAGGTACGGAAAATATCAGCCTGGCAGGTGGAAGGCGACGTATCAGCGCACGGTCGTCTTCGATGTGCTCCATTGATTCAATGGCCGTGATGACATACCCCCGGTATTTGCGATAGTTCAGCTTTGTGACGTCACCGTGGATGAACGTAAATGAAGGCACCAACTGGCGCGCTGTCGTTATGGCAACCACGCTGTAGTCAATGCCCGTATAATCTGTGAATCCCTGGTCGTGCAGAAAATTGGCGAATTGACCGGGCCCGCATCCGATGTCAAGGATCGGGTCCTCGTGTTTCATTTTCGATGCAATGATTTTCCAAACCGGCAGATAGGATGACCGTAGGTAGTTTTGCTTGTATTCCGGGTCAGATGCAAATATATGGTCGTAGGAATCAGAAGAAAACATGGTCAAGTGATTGATTTGCGTGGTCGTGTATTCCAAGTGACAGGCTATAGCGGATGGCGTCCACGCAATGATCGTGCGCTGCTTCCGGTACGGGCAGAAAATTACCAAGTCTGTCTTTTTTCCATTTGTAGTGCAGATTTTCACGCTCAATGTTGCGGCTTCGCGGGCTTATGTACACGACATTGCGCTTCAGATAGTCGATGCCTGAATTTACCGATCCTTTGCCCTTGTCTGCCGGAATTGCCCGGATTCCCATTTTCCGCAGGTCGTCAATACTTTTAGGTTCGGCAGAATCACATACGACCGGCTCACCGTGGTATCCGTCCTGTTTGATCAGCCGTGCAAGGTCGGCATTGGTTAGCCCTATCTGATAAAGCACTTCGTCGACGTATACCGTACCGCCTATTATTGTCGTTCGCACGACGGCAGCCGGGTCTTGTGAATACCCAAAGTCAAGGCCATAGACAACTGTCATCTTTGGCTCGTCAGGGAAATCGGCAAAGTTCCATGTCTTGAATATACGGGCTTCGTCAATCACGCCCCATTCGCCACGTGCATATATCCGGTGGTAATTCGGGTCAATGTTCAGGTATCGTTCCAGTTCTTGCTTGTATACCTCGTCAATGAATCGGTTATCCTGGTATGTTGTTTTGATAATCGTCGTCTGGTCATCATATTGATGGCTGTCGAAAAATACCTTCTTAATCCAGTGGTTCTCGTCTATCGGGTTGAATGTGCCGGTTATCTGAAGATTTTCACGTCCGCGGAGGCGCAGGTTCAGTTGGTTGAAATCGTCCTGTGTAAATTCGTTCATTTCCTCCATCCAAATTCGGGTAATACCGGCTATTGATTTGATCTTCTCCGTGTCGTCCAGTCCTTTGAAGATTATCTGGCTGCCGTTGTGTGGAAATGTGAATACCTGATCGGATTTGTTTTCGATGTACAGGGCTGAAAGGTTCCAGTCGGTAAGGATGCGGCGGGCCAGTGCAATGACGGAATGCTTTAGTGTGGAGGCGTATTTACGGGTAATCAGTATTGTTTCTTTCGACTGAATGGCTTTGATTATTTCATGCTGTGTCTGCGTCCATGATTTTGACGAACCGCTACCGCCGTAGTTTATAACAAAGCGTGTCATTGCTTCTTTCAGCCGGTAAAAGAGCGGATTGAACAGTGCCGGGTCGAATTCAATCGTTAGTGGCTTGTTTGGGTTCATCCGGTAGTTTTACGAATATGGTGTTGCCGTTGCTGGTGATGTCGGTGTCTTGTTTTTCACGCTGTCCGAGCCGTTGTTTGCCGAGCCATACTAACATCGTCGGGTTTTTATCCTTTAATGCAAGTTCATATTGCGTTGCATATAACAGGGCATCTCCCTTAGCTCGTTTTTCTCTTAGAAAGTCCGAAAAACCTTGTTTATTGTCGGTTTCACAACGGAAATAAAGCGTGTCGGGCATAATGCCAAAATAGGCAGCTACCTGAACGCCGTCACAACCGGCGGCAATAAGTTTACCGGCCTGTTCCCAATCTATTTTAGCTTTCGGACGTGGCATAGTATAGTCAATTTTCACACATTTCCATACATAATTCCGTCACTTCACTTCTATCTTCAAAACATTCGCGGCTGTATCTTTTTCTCTTTTTATTGTAAACACAATATTTATATTTACTTAATATTTTATGAATTTCATTCTCTAAATATCCTTTATTCCTATATACTTTTACTATTTCAAAATCTCCTTCAAATTCTAATTTCAAATCATATATTCTCATTTTAGGATTATTTGAGACGCCTATTTTAATAAATCCATTCGTGTTTCTCATAATATAAAGATGCTTATATTTCTGTTTTTTATCTTTATATTTATTTTTATTCAAATAGTCCGGAAATAAGTGCCACATTAAAACACTATAAGCATCCATTTCTGGGTTTATAGTTGCTGCACTAACTGTATTTCCTACATATTTTGACATATTTTTTAATACTAAAATATACTCATTATAATCATATTTTTCCTTAACATCATGAGCATAAAATATTTCACCTGAGTTTAATGTAATTTTGTATTCTCCTGGTTCTTTGTTTATGTAAGGAAGTTTATTAAACCGGTCGTTCTTACTAGTTCGCGGGTTCTTTGAATTAATATGTAGTTCCGATAACTTCATCCGTTTGTCATTTTGCCGTAAAAATAATCTACCTGAAACGTAAATTCCGGGTAAATACTCATGTAATTTTTCACCCTTTGCAATGCGTGGCTGATAACGGTCTGATCACACCCCAGTATTTTCGACAACTCCGACCTCAGCCCCCTCCTAACGGCAACGCTATCGGAGAAGAACAGCGGGTCTTCCATGCGCGTAATTACGGCAATGAATATCAGCCTGTAGTTATTTTCGTTTCGGCGCATGGCGTCTTCCGTTATTCCGGCGACTTGCAAATAGTGGTTGTACAGTTCCGGTATTTCGGCCAATGACCGCAGCTGCCCTGGCGGGTTGACCATGTGTTCAATGGCCGGGAATCGCCGCTTAAGCCGGTGATACACGCGTCGGTAGTTAGTTTTCATTCAGTCAGTGAATTATAATTTAATATCAAGACTTATTTTATAATTAATTGGATTTGATTCTGATTCAATATAATAACGATTAATTGAAATATCCATTATCCCTACTTCTGTTTCATCTGTAAATTCATTAAGCAAATCAGCAATCTTGTTTTCTAAATCTTTTTTTAGATTTTTTACTTCTTTAATGTCCATAATGTTTTACGTTTTTTATTTTGTCAGTTTTTTGTTGATACGTCCATTTCCTTCAGTACACGCTGAGATGCCAACAGAACATCTATCGCTGTTTGGTAGCCTAACTGATAACCGGCATTTGTAAATTCAACCTTCGCCTCTTTGGTGCAGATTGTGAGCATTTCAAGACACTCCCTGTATGTCATCACCATCACCCCGGCGTTTTGCGTTATCTCAGCAGGTGTGGCGGTGCGCAGTGGTGATGATATTTCAGCCCCAAGCGATGCGTAATAGTCGGCAATTATTTCGTCAGGATTTCTCATTTCTGTTCCTCCTCCTTAAATAATTCTGTTTGACCTTTGATTTTTCTCTTACGGTGAATAGTACGATCCCTGAAATCAATAAATGAAGTACAAACCGGTCCCCCTTCTTTCCAAATCCATTGTTTCGGCGTATCACCAATAACTGAACGAAACAATATTTCACATGATGTTTTAGCATTTATATTTCTTGTTGTATGCAAGCGTAAGACGGTGCATTTAATCAACATTCGTGGTTAATTTACCGTATTTTTTAAAAGCCCTGCCCGCTTCGGTTTTTTCAAAACCGTTTGAATTATCATAGTGCTTTGGGTATGGCTTCTCTTTTAGTAAGCATTTCTTTTTCCATCGTTCATCTAAAAATTTAATGTATCTAAATTGTCGTAAACTTTCACTTGTTACACGGTCTTTATTTTCGGGTGCGTTAAGTAAATCAAATCCACGTTTCCCCGCTTTTCGGCTTGTTTTAATTGAGTTATGAAAAACTTCCCCATCTAATGTCCAAAAAGTTGAAATATGTTCACCATAAAAATTAAAACTACATGCTTGGTAAACTACTCCGTAACAATTACAACGCTCGTCCGCAAAGCTTTGAACCCATTTTATTTTTGGCATTTTTCCTCTTATAAATTTTAGGCTGTAGCTTATTGCCATACTTTCACTATTTCTTGGGGCTTCATCACTTAACCACATTCTATTAAGTTCTAAATATTGGCTCATTTCCGTCCCCTCTACAACACTTCCACAGCTTGCTGGGTTCATTGCATAGCCATATTGTAAAACACCTTGTATTTTGCCATTTATATACACTCCTAAATGGGTTGTCGTGCCGTTATAAACTTTGTGGCTATAATGGTTTTTCCTAATCAAATCATTTGCATAGTCCTTAAATATTTCTTTTACGCAAAATTCATCGCTTCCAAAGCCAATTATTTCTGGTTGTCCAAATAGTGTTTTGTTTGTAATATAATCTTTTTTTGCCATCGCTCTGCTTTTAAAAAATACTATTGTCGTTCATTTAATTAAGTTTTGCGGATAAAAACGCCAGCATACAACCCGTGGTATAGTTAATTGCCGTGTTAGTACTAAGTTTAAGCGTTACCACCCGCTTGTAAATTTGTGTAATTTGATATGGAAGCAGCCCGCAATCGGCAACTAACCATACCACCAAACGATGCAGGGTCACGCTTGCAATTTTCACACCACTTAGAAATAAATCCTACACCTTCCGTTCCGTTGCTTGGATAATATGATTCATTCATTTCTGTTCCTCCTTTTTATTTTCTTCTTTAATTGGCAATGGACACCAGTCAGGGAATCCTGTTTTCTCATTGATACTTACAATGATTCTGTATCCTTCTATTCTGCAACAGTCGTGGGCGTTATACGGGCAACTACTGCACATATCTATTTCAATTATTCGTATCATTTCTTTTCCTCCCAAATTCGTAAAAGACATTCAGTTGTTTTATGAACTACCTTAATGTACTTCTGCCCATGCAGAAAGTACAATCCGGTTTCCGGGTCACACTCATACATGGATACCATGTTAGCAAAACTTACCATATCTTCATCATTATAACCTTTTCCTTTTCTGAAAAATGGAATATCCTCCTTGTTGATTCTATCACTACACCATGATACATCATGCAATTCTTTAAAATCTTTTACCTTGTTTCCCCCCGTATCAATGACAAGATAAATCTTATCAGGTATGTTTTTCATTTTTACTTACCTCCCAAAGTTTAAGAATATGAGTAATTGTTACTTCTTTCCATTTATAATCTACATATTGCATCCACTTGTCTCTACTTATAGAATACGTCAATGAAGATTTAGCGTCAAACAAGGCATTTATGATATATTTAATAATACTTTGCATATCTTCCGCAGTATAAGGCTGTCTGATATTGACAAAGTTGGCACCCTTGACAAATCCTTCTTCTTTTAAATCATTGTCTGCATTATTATAGATATTTCTTAAACCATCACATTGGGGATATACATTTTTTGCAGCCTGTTCAATTTCTTGTGCTTTCATTTCTATTCCTCCTCCTGTTCTTTTAACCATTCATCATACATATGATGTGTAGTTGACCAAATATTATCCTCCTTATTGGCATAGAAGAAACCCGCTGTAAAAGCTAATTCCCCGAAGCGTTTCATGGCTTCCAAAGCTTGCTCTGGAGTAATCCAATATATGTCACTGTTGTCAGTGATTGTTTTCTCATCTGTACCAGCCGCTTTGGCTAATATTTCAATTATTCTTTTCATTGTTTTTACTCCTTACATAATGTTAATTTCGTACATTGTGTTTAGCACTTAGTTATAACCAACCTTAAACCGTGCTACTTTCATTAGTCGTGCTGAGAAAAGGAATTGTCTTTTTAATATCCATCATTGAATTGTATTCCAGTTCAATCTTGAGAGAGTTGATAATTTTCCCAGCTGTATTTGCCAGTTCCTTACCTAATTTCAATTCCATTTTTTTAGCCTTCATGCTTTCGTAGTTGTCGGCTAAACTTGTTCTAAGTTCTGTGATGTTTTGCATAATCTTTTAGTTTTAATTATTATTCTTTTTATTTCAATTAATTCAGGTGTTTCTCTTATTTGTTTTGCAGTTAAATTAGTGCCTCTTATTAGTTTATTGATAACATAACAATCGCTCAACTCTTCTCTCAATTTACGTTCCTTTTTAATTATTTTTTCTGTATTATTTTTTGACCATTTTATTTTTGCCCGCTTACTTGCCATCTTCCCCTTTTCTGATTTTTGATATTTATCAATTGACTGCTTGTCTAATCCCTTATGGTATCTTTCAAGTTTTAATCTACTTGCATTTTCTCTGTATTCTGGTCTGTTTCTGCTTTTTTTTTGAATTTCTTTTACTCTCTCCTTATTTTTTAAACGCCATCTTTTTGTATTCTCATTTTTCCTAATACGTATTTCATCATCACTTAATGTTTTAACAAATTGCCCTTTTTTATTTCGGACAAAAGGCTGGTTATAACACGGTATAAAACCAATAGCGGTTTCAGTAGTGTTCGGTGCTTCGATGCTTGTATTTAAGTCTGTCATAATTTGATAATTTAGTGTTTCAAAATCCGCTACTGGTCTTATACCCAACCGTTATCGTTCATTTCTTTTCGTCCTCCCCTATACAGTTTTCGCAAAGCTGATCCACCGGAAATGCAATAGCACACCAATAAGCCTTTCCACATTTTTTGCAATTCAAGTGATATTTATTTTTCTCCTTACGCTGTATTACATATTTGTGGCTCCAGTGATTTAGGCAGCTTTCAATCTCACCCTGTGCCATTCCACTATCCTCCATGTCAGCATCCATTTCATCACGAATCTCTACTGATGGTTCGTGTGTTCCCTTTATCCCTTCCTCAAATCCAATCCTCAATGCTGTATTCCATGCCTTACACAAAATGCTCATTATCCTGACCAAGTGGGCGGTGCTGATCATCTGTTTGTCGCAATACCTCCTCAACTCCTGTTGGTAATGGTACAGTGCTTCATTGTTTCGTTTTGTCATAACGGCGTATATCTGAAATAGTTAATTACAAACGGCGTGACACTATCAACATCAAACTTATCTCTGTTAAATCCGTCAATGTGATTATTCAGGATGACCATCATCGGTGTATAATTTGCCAAGTGATCGAGTACCTTTCGGTCAAGTACCTGCCGCACACATACACCATCTATTGAAAAGCTGATAACCGTCTGGCTCCAGAACATCTCATACTTGTGAAACCCTGCCGACGGGTCATCGTTATAATCTTCAAGATCGGGATTCCGTGCCGGTATCTGATTGATCTTCGCCTCTGTCCGGGTGTGCACGCAACTTTGTATGTTCCACGACCGTACATCATCGAACCATCGTGGAAAATACTTGTGTAGCCATGAATATTTCCTGTATCCGGTCTGTTTGCTGTATGCCTCAATAATGTCAATTTCCGGCGGCCATTTATGCTGAGGGTACATCCACCATGCAGGCCACAGACAGTTACCAGATGGCAACATTGCTTCAATCTGAAAATGTCCAAATCCGAACTCCCGATCACAACAAATCAGCCCGGCGCCATACTCGCTGTGAATAATCTTTCCGTTAATATCAAAGTCACGTGGATTCCGGTGTATTTTCAACCGTAGCTGACCGGCATCGTTTATTTCAATAGCCGTTGGATCATACCAGTTCCACGACTTACTGGGATGGATCGATCCCCACCGCTCCCGTGTCAGCCACTCGTAACCACTCCAGTTAATTGTTTCACTCATCAGAATGGTATGTTATCATTATCAGATTCGGTAACGGATGTATTTTTCACCACATTTTTAGCATTCCCCAGAATGGTTCCTTTCTTTCCACCTTTGCGTTCATCGGCTGTAATGTCTTCAACAATCATGAAATCGCTGTATTCGTTGCGGTTTTCAATCAGTGTGAAATCGCAATAAATACCCTTTTCTCCCTTGTGTAGCCGTTTTTTGTCAATCTTTGAAACGTCAATTCTGCACTTGATTATTTGCTTTTCCATTGGTTATGTTGTTAATGATTTCAACTCTCATCTTATTCACCGTGCTTAATTTCAGATTGTCGGCAATGTAATTGTAACTTTTGTGGTACAAATCTTCGGTGTCGTATTTGCCATTCCATACGGCCGTGGCTACCTCGTGAAAGTTCTTCTCATTGCAGTGTATTATTCCCGGATGGTGGAATTCGGGCCAGTCGGGTGCGATGATCACCGACCCTGCCATTGTCGCCTCCAGCCAGCAGATGTTTGACCGGCTGCGGTTAAACTGGTTTTCGATCATCGGGAACAGGAATGCCAGCGGGCGCGTGTCACGCAGATAATTGAAATAATGATAAATGTCGCGGCTGTCGATGATCGTGCAACGCCCCAGGTATCGCAACGGGTTGAAGCCGGTCATGAATACCACCTCGGCACCGGAGCTGATTATCTTTCGGAAATGCTGATTGTAGGCAAACACATCATCTTCGTGTGATTTCATGCCCCGGTACAACATCACCCGGCCCACTGGCACCTCTGCCGGAACGAGCATCTCATCCTGTATGGCGTTAGGAATAACCACAATGTTATCGTTATACGGCTCGTAGCTTTCCTTAATGACGGGTGTCGATACCGTAACGACGGCGGCCATCTGAAGGAGTGTGATGATGTTTTGACGCGCTGCCTGAAATACGGAATAGCGGTCGTGCGTCGTTGGCAGGTTGAAAAGGTCATCGTCGTATTCCACCCACAGCGGGATTCCCATTTGCCGCATGTACTTCGCGGTGTTTACGGCTTCATTGCTCACGGGCCGTTGCATCCATACCAGGTCGTAATTTATCAGTACTGGCCACATGATGTTCTGGTCTTGCCAGTCCTGGACGTTGATTGTGATGCCCGTCTGGGACTCAAGGTCACGCACGACGCCCGCAGCCCTGTAAAAGCTGGTCGCGTCGGCTTTGTTCATCGTAATCAATAGAATTTTCATAATTTAAAAAGGTATTTCTTCATTTGATGGTTTAAAAAAATCAATTTCAATTTCTCGCGGTGCTTTTACCAGCCAATTGGTATTATCCCACGCGTTAATGTCTTTGTCTCCCGTTTCAAACCGGCCATTGTTGTAATTGTATTTCATTTCAGTTATTCCCTGCTCACCCAAATGTTTGAATTTTATTTTCTGCCAGTAAACAGTAAGCTGATTCTGCATGATGTTATCATCATTCACCGCCCTGTGTACGCACATTCCGTAATCGGTCTTATTGTAAAAATTTGCCGACCCTGAAATGTCATACAATGAAGGAACCTCATATTTGCCGGATGCGTTTTTCTGCATTTTCCTCGGATGCGCGACCAGGAATATCAGCACATCGTTAATCTTGGCGAAACTGGTAAGCATGTCCAAAAAACGGCTTATGTATTGCGTTTCGGTGTCGGTGTATTTGTGTTCGATTTTGTTGTACGGGTCGATTACCAGGATCTTTATTCCGTGCGTCTTCACCATCATGCGCGCCGTCTGAATGATGCTTTCAGCGGTGAAATCGTTTTCGTGAAGAATGTAAAAGAAGTTTTCACGGATATATTCGGCGGCCATATCGAAATCATATTCATTTCCGTATATCCGTCCGAATTTTTTACCTATCGTCTTTTCATACAATTTTGCATAATGAAATTTCAGCGGGTAATTCTCCGGTGTGAAATAAGCGGCTTTCCATCCGTGCTGAAGATTCAGTCGCAACACGATGTAATCGACAAATTCAGATTTGCCGCTTCCCGGAATCCCGGTAACTATTGCCAGCCGTCCCGTTTCCCAAGTGATAAATTTGTCTATGTTTTCATCACCGATTGTTTTTCCGCGCTGAATACCGTGTTCATACAAATCAATGATGTCAGAATAAAAATCGTCAACCGTGATAACTCCTTTTGTCGGGAAGTATCGGGCCGTGTCAATAGTGGTGTATAATTCCAATCCGCCGTATTTCTGAAGAAACTCGTTTGCATCCTTACAATCCATGAAATTCACCAGCTTGCATTTTTCTGCCCCGATGCGGCGAACCAATTCGTCACGCAGTACAATACCCTTGCTGTCGTTGTCGACGGCTATGTAAACGGTGTCGATTGAATCAAAGAAATGAATCGAATTGTCAAGATATTCAAGATTATTGTTTGCGCCGTTAGGAACGGAAAGTACATTCTTGCGCCCGCACGTCCAGAATGAAAGCGCGTCCATCTCTCCCTCGGTGATAATTACTTCGCGTTCCGATTTCAGAATGTCGTGGTTCCAGAGTATCAGTTCAGCACCGGATGAAAGTTTGAATGTTTTTTGCGGGCCACGGTATTTTATGTTGACAAGTTGATCATCACGAAAATATGGAAAGCATATCACCTCAACCGGCTTCTTAAACTGCGCAATGAATTCAGTATCGGAATATATTTTTGCTGCGTTCAGCGTATCCTGGCTGATCATGCGGCTGGCAAAATAATGAACTGCCTTATCCGTTAGGTTGGTAATATTTTTCCATTCAGGCCGAACGTATTCCTTTGTTTGCCGGTATGGGCTATATTCGAAAAATGTTGTATTGCAGTGGAAGCAATAAGCGCGATTCGTATCCGGGTAATATTCCAGACATTTCTCTGATTTGCTTTTACGTCGGTTCGACGAACATTCAGGGCAAAGGTGACGTTCATTCTTTGTACCGAAGTCAATGATGTAAATTGATTTCGTATTTGACGACTGGTATTTCATGGCATCATCTTCCTTTTGATTTGATTCTCCGGCTTACGAAACTGAATTTTAATCCAGTTGGTGAAGTGGTTACGGTAGTCGCGTTCTGATTTAGGTGTGCCGTTCATCCGTTGTTCAGAAATAAAGACGTTTGTAAGTTCTCGGTATCGGTCATAACTCACTTCGACATTTTCGCTGATTTTGGCATTTGTGTAAGTGGTCTGCATCCAAACGTCGTTTTTCATCAGAATGTCAAAATCAAAATTTCCCCCTATAGTTATTAAGTTAGTATCTACATTTAATACATTACCAATACCATTACCATTACCATTACCATAAGTGTTAGGTAACACTTTACTAACAGTTAATTTTCCTTCTTTAAAAAGTCCATATTTTGTCAGAATATTAACTGCTGAAATTTGCGTCTTTACCTTGCTATTCGGGAATTCCGGGTATTGAAATTCAAGAAACTTCGGGATGAAAAATAAGTGTTCGCTAACTCTTAGCAAACGGTTACCTAACTCTTTGGTAACTGTATCAAGATTTTCAATGCCGATTTGAAATTCAGCAAGGCGTTTATTCAATTCCAAAATACCGGCGTGGTCACATTTTGTAATGCAATAAATCCAGAATAATTTACCTTCAACTGACAGATCCATGTACCACGGATCGTCAAATATTTCCGTGTCAATGAATCTCTTTGCCATTTAGTGTTTTTTTGAGAATTTTTATAATTTCAGGTATATCATATCTTAGATTATATCCGATTATTTTTTTATCTTCATCATCATATATAACCATAGAACAGATACCACTTGATTGAGAAATAAACATTATTCGAGAACCACTGTTCCAACCATCTGCTTTATAAATAGATAATATTTGATTAAAATCTATTCCTCTTTTATTTAAATATTCAATTTCATAATGGCAATGTTCGCAAACTGTTATAAGCATAGAATTATCATAATCCCAAGGATCATTGCCGTTTATATATTCCTTATGGTGAACCTGTAGTGACGTTTTTTCATCACCACATAATTTGCATTTCCACTTGTCCCTGTTTAATATCTGAAGGCGTTTTTTCTGCCAGCGTGGATCTTTCAGCTTCTCAGCATAGGATTGTTTTTCGTCTGAATTGTTGCGCATAACTTAACGATTTGAGGTAAATAAAAAAGGGTGGTCACTGCGCAACAATACAAACGTGAAGTTTGCAAAGACGTTCGGACTCGCACCGATATGCCACCCATGTATTTTAAAGTGCCAATTTGCATATACGTTAATATTGTTGCGCATTACAAACATACAAAATTTTTTATTCCACCGGCTCCAGCGGGTCAATTTTATTTATCCGTATCAGCACCGCATCGACTCGCTTTCGGAACAGCTTATCCGTTGCCATCAGATTTTCAACGTGAGAACGGGCATAATTGGCCGTGGCATGGTCGCGGTTCATCAGCCTGGCCGCCTGCCCAAGCGTGGCATGCTTGTATTTCAGGTAGTACCAAATAGCTACCTGGCGCGCTTCGACGTGTTCACGCAATTTGCTTCTGCTTCGCATGTTTTCGAGCGATGTCATCCAGTGGTCGGCAATGATTTCTTCAGCTTTCATCAGTCCTGGTTTCATAACGTAAGTCATTTTTGTTCACAATAGAATGTTAATTTTTCTGTCCGTATCTCGAAAAATTTCGATGTTGTAAGAAGTGAATCCGGTATTACATTCCCCATCCGTTTGCTGAAAATGCTGTCAATATCGCGCTTGTCGTTGGTGCGGATAACTTCCGTGCGCCCGCGGTTGTCGGTAATGGTAATGAGGTATTTCGGGCGCGGCTTCGCGGATGAAAGCAAAATCAGCAAGACGGCGGGAATGAGTATCTTCATGAAATTTTAATTTGATTCAGATAATATTCAGTCGATCTATCATATGTTGATTCATCTGTGTAATGAGGTTTTCGCGTATTAATGACATGCGTTAACTCACAAAATCCGGATGCTGCTAACTTTCTTAAATCAACAGGAATATTTAAGATATGATGAATATCTTTTTCTGTTATCTTATCTGGAGTTCGTTTTATCAACTCCTTAATTTTTTTAATAATTTTCATATTACTTTTTGTTTCTGGTACAATGCTTTTTCGGTGTCAATACAACGGTACTGGTAATCCAGACTGTCGGCACGTGCTTCGCGTAGACGGCGCAGAATGGTTCCGTCCATGAGGTCGGCACGTTCGGTCAGGTGCTTTACTTTCCGGCACAGGCGAGGTGCGGAAAATGTCTCCGGCAGGTCGTTGAAGGTCATCTCAACGGCACGGCGGACGGTGATAGGTGATTTCTGTGTCATATCAAATAAATTCAGGCTTTTGTTCTGTTTTTGGTTAATAATTAATTGATTAAAAATTGGTTATTAAATTTTATATTGATAATAACTTTCAAACTGTTCAAACGCCAAATCATCCGGCGTCGGAAGCACTATCCCCAGCTCCGAACTTGCGAACACCTGCACCTTCTCCAGAAACTCTGTGAATTGCTTCGTGTCTAATGCCGTCGTACTCATCGGGCGTGCCACCTCATCGAACAATCCCCGTATCCGCTTTGTCGGCAAATACATAACTTTCAGCTCCTCATGAATCTGCTCTTTGTCGCCGCCGGTCTCGCTGGCAATACATTGAATCCATAGCCAATACAGGGCGTTCTGCGGCATCGTGCGCCGTACTTTGTGCCGCTCAACAGTCACATCATACTCTTTGCCTTCGGGTAACTTCTGAAGGTATTGAACGACCGGCTGAATGTTGGCGTTATGAATGTGAAATTTCATATCCAGCTTAGTTGACCAAGTGATTCAATAGCTCCACGATGGTTGCGCTTGTTAATCTCAAAATAGGATGGCTTTAATTCAATGCTGATTGATTTACGGCCCATTTTGATTGATTGATATCCTTCAGAACCGATACCTCCAAACGGGCTTAAAACGGTTTCACCTTCATTTGAATAAAGAAGAATCAGCCTTTCGATAACTCCGAGCTGAAGAGGACAAATGTGTTTTTCATCCTTTTCGTCGCGGGCAGTTGTATATTGCAATACATTTGTCTGGTCTATATCCATCCAGACCGGAGATGCGTATCTTTGCCATACCTGATGGCTGTATTGTTCAATCCTTGAATATTTACTTTCCGGGTCAAATCCCCAATACTCATTGAATCCATCAACTGTTACCGGGAACTTATCATATTCATGAATTGGTTTATACGTTGTAAAACGTTTGTCTTTTAATTGAATTGGTACTTGATTCTCTCCTGGCTTTTTAAATACTGTAACTTTATCAGATAATCCCATGCGTATCATGCTCATATCCTTTGTTACTTGTTTGTGTGCTAATCCGAGGGCTTTTGTACGTACGGCGGCCAATAGCGGATCTTTCCAGATGGTAAATTCAGAATGAAGAAAAAATCCGGCATTCTCAAAAATATCTTCAATGGTTGAAGAAAAACGACGTATTCCGATGTATCCATCACGGCTTTTAAGTGTTGGAAGATTCATCGAATGAACAGCAACTAATCTGCCCGGCTTGATTACCCTTAATAAATCAGTTACCAAATATGAAAAATGCTGAACAAATTCATTATAATCAGCTACATTTCCCATATCTTCAATGTAATTTGAATACGTATATAGGTCTGCAAACGGCGGGCTGAATACTGAAAAATCAATACTTTCATCTTTCAGTTCCTTGATTCTTTGTACACAATCACCAAGCATTATCCAATACTTATCTGTTTTTACATCATCAGATGAATCAGAAAATTGAGTGATTTCTCCGGCTAAATGTTTATTTACTGCTTTTGTCATTTTATGTTGCATTTGTTTGAATTGGTATTCTTTGTCGTTTATGGTTTTTAAAACATTAATCATTCTGTCAGTTGTGATAAGCCATACACTTACGGGTTTTTCCTGCATGAATCTCCATGACCGGCGTATGGCCTGATATGTTGATTCAAATGAGAAATCGACTGAAGCGAATATCTGATTATGACAGTTTTGAAAGTTCATTCCAAAGCTGGCAATCTTTGTTTTTGAAATAAGAATCTGGTATTGCTTATGTGCAAATCCAAGTAAATTATCGCGTTTTGATTCGGGTGAATCTGACCCCTGAACATTTCGGCAATTATACCCGCGCTTGATAAGTTCACTGTAAATTGAATCAGCTTCGATATTCTGTTTTGTCCAGATAATTACCTGTTCATCTTTAATATCATTTTCTATTATATTAACAACTTCTCTTATTCTTTCGATTTGTGTATCTCTTAATGATGAATTGAAATCGGTTGCAGAAACGGCAATTCCACCAAATAAAAAGCCCTCAGGAAGTGGTGTACTTATTTGCCTTTCATTCATTATTAATGCAGGTAAATCAAATCCAGAATCACTGAATCCGATATCAGATGGTTTATTAAACATTATAGCCCATGATGCAACAAACTCGTAAAATTTATCTATTGCGTGCCCCTTCAATCGCCACTGTTGTGTACTGTCTGCATCATGTACAAAGTACATAGCTAACATTTCATTATAATTCATCACGTCTAAAAATTCGGCATGATTGCCTAATTCCATCGGGTCGTTTGGCGACGGTGTAGCGGTGCAACAAAGTTTATATGGTATATCTTTACACCTTTCAATAAGATTGTTTCTATAAACACCAGTATTGTTTTTTAGTATTGAAGATTCATCTAATACAATGCCTGAAAACTTAGATAAATCAACGTTATCAATCTGCTCATAATTCGTTATTTGTATTTCGGATGGATATGGGTATCGTTGTACCCTAATACCAAACTTTCTGCCTTCTTCTATCGTTTGTTCGCTTACTGCCAGTGGTGCAAATATGATAACGGGATGTTCTGTTCTTTGACTTACCTTTTCAGCCCAAACAAGTTGCATTAGTGTTTTTCCCATTCCGGTATCTGCGAATATTGCATATTTACCGGCTTTTAATGCGTACTTTACGACAAACTTCTGAAAGTTAAATAATACAGAATTCAAATCTGAATCATTAACTTCAAATCCTGATTCAATTATTTTTTTTTGTTTAGTTATTAAAAAGTCCTCGTATGTCATGATTATTATTTTTAGTGGTAAAAAAAAAAGAAGCCGCCATATAAATCAGAATTATGAAAAAATATAAGAATGAATGAATGTATTTGCAAAACGTGAAGTCCTATGCAGTAGACGGCTTCCTTATGAAAGAACGCGCCCCGTTACACCCGGGCCAGGTGTTTATCATTTAGCCGGTTCCGGTATCGGAGACCAGTGTGTCACAAAGTCTGTATTTCCGCGTCCGGGTAGTTGCCATTTGCCATCACCGTATCCGATGATTTCGACCCAGCTATTACCGGATGGCGGCACAATCGTTGCGAGATAAAATCCGAAATCTTCCGGCAGTTTCTCGTAAACGTCAATCCATTTCATTGTAACTTGTCTCGTTGTTTTCATTTTGAATAAGATATTGCGTATCCATCTTCACTTTTTGTATCAGCACGGATGATCTGGTACACTTCACCGGTTTCATCGTCGACAACAGTCAGCCCCTCCAACGGGACGATCTTCAGAAACTCCTCACGCTCTTTCAGATTCGCGGCGGCAATGTCATATTGCAGTTTACGACGGTTGTAAATCGGGTCGTTACAGTTGCTGTAGTCGTACCGTGTTCCAACTACTTTTTTCGTGAATATCAATCCGTTGAAGTGAACAGATTTTTCAGTGTACTTGTCCAGTTCCTCACGTATGCAGTCTTTCACCAGCACATTGCCGCGAACTGTTTTTGAGAAGTCTTCCATTGATTTCAGGATGGCGGCAGCCTGAAGCGGATTTATGTTACCATCCAGAATGTCGTTGGTAAACTCGCGCTGTATAACTGCCAGCTTTTCCTTGCTGGTGAGTTCGTTCAGTTGAATCGTTGTGTTCATGGTATCATCCTTTTTATTTCGGTTTTACGTTTAGACAATTCCGTCATAAATTCCTTCTCTTTGCGGTACGCGGAGAAGGTGTTGTAAATTTCCATTAGCGCGGATTCAGTTTCGGCCTTGCGGATCATGGCAATGGCCTGGTCGAATTCGGTCATCGTGAACGGGTCGGCTTCCGGCTGTGGTTTTGGCGGGTCCGGTTGTGGCTTCGGTAGTTCCGGCTTCGGTTTCGGAACTGACGATGCACGGTTACCGTCGTCGTCTTCGTCAATGTTGATACCCAGCATTGCACCAAGCGCATAGCGTCGTTGGTAGGTAAGCCGTGAGCCGTTGCCCTGCGGATCGTCCTTTGCCGGGCGCATGATAAATTCGCCGCCAAGCCATTCACCCGATTCGGCGTGTATTAGAATAGAGTACAGCGAATGTTCACCTAACGGTATCTGCTTCAATGTGAGTCCGGCTTTAAGAAGCGGTTCCTTCACGGCATATTGGATCTCTGGAAGCGGCGCGTACTTGTTATTGAAGAACGGATTGCTGGCCGTTTTGCTAACCTTTGCCACCTCGGCATCGAACACGAGCAATGCCTTGGCGATGTTCTGAATTGATTCTGATTTGTCGATCATGGCTTTTGTGTTTTTGCGTATTCATTAAGTTTAATCCACAAATTTTCCATGTCGGTAATCAATTCTTCAATGGTTATCGGATTAATCCGTTGTGGTTTCATTTCATCAAAACTGACGTCAGGAACCGGCGTTGAACTCCAGATTTCAGCCTGAATTTTCTCAACCTCAGCCTTTAATTTTTCTTCACGTTTCCTCTTGTATTCTTGTTTCTTATTGTAATTGAAATCAAGAAGTTCTTTTACGGTGTCTGGATTTATTGGCCTGTTAAATTGAAACCCATTTCCATTTTTGGTTATGAATCCCATTTTCTCCGCGTCAATTAGTATGGTCGTGTCTAATTTGTTTGAACCGCACAAATCAACAGTATTGATTTTTTGTTTTTTACGTGAAAAACATTGCACTTCAAACAATAAAGACATACATCTGTCGATACGTGATAATTTTGCTACTTTCATGGCTGCATCATTTGAATGTTTCCAACATTTGCATTTTCGGCATCCGGTGCATCCACTCAATCGTAGCCTGCACGTTCATCAGTTCGTTCCACTCACAACGGCGGCAAAGGCCGTTGACAACATGATCATAATTTCCGCAAATCGTACATCGTTGTTTTGCGGATTTCTTCTTAACTTTGTCCATCTTGTTTTGATTTTATTGTTATTTGGGTCGGCACCATTACCGGCCCTTATTTTTTCAATCTTCATAACTTTTATCAAATCCCCAGTTTGCAGGACGGCTTCTTTGCTGTTTCCGGTTTTCGTTCCTGACATCATTTATCAGGGCGATGGTAAATACAGCCATTGTCATTATTCCGATTAAAGCGAAAAATGACATGAAAAAGATTTCAATACTGAAATCAATCAGCACCATTGCCACAAGTGACCCGATAGCCGTTCCTGTTAAGATTCCGATTGCTATTAATGCTTTATTTTTCATGGTATGTTGATTTTTTTGATTTCTAAAAAGGGCGGCAGTAAATGAATGAATTATGAAAGTCGCTTCGAAGTATTAAAATATAAGACCTGCCGCCCTGTCTGAAAGAACTCCCGGGTTTCCCGTCGGTCGGGTTATTCGTAATCGTTCATGATTTCTTCAATCACGGACGGGTCGAAGTCGATTGTAACGCTCTGCCCCTCCTCGTCAAATACAGCATAATCGGTGATACTTATGTGTGTTTTCACGTGTGAATCCGGCTCAACATCGTATGAATAGAACACGTCATTAAACTCCCGCCGGATTTCGTAAGCCACCCAGAACAAAAGTTTGTTATGGGTGATTTCTGATTCGCTCTTTGTGATTTCACAACCGAAAGTGTCTGACTCAATCCTTTCGGCCAGCTTCCGGTACACTGTTTTCATGTCGTTTTTCATTATTGCCTTGTTTTGATTCGTAATCCATCATATTTTTTAGAATCTCACGTAATACCTTGATCTGTTCCGGCGTTCCATTGTTGGCGATCCACATGATATCAGTCAGGTAATCAATCATAGGTCATTTGTTTTTGCCAATACTTCAAGCCTTATTCTGTCATATAAATTAGTGTTGCCGCGCTTCACCGGGCTGATTTTCCCCTGCTGCCTCCACCTGGTCACCATTGGCCGGGAATAGATACGCCACGCCTCATTCTGGCTGATCATGGTTTCGGTCATGCCCGCGAGTGCGAGTGCCGTCTCTGCCCCTGCCGTTGCGGCGGCTGTGACGATGTCAGCCAATGCGATACGGTCAAGGCTGAAAATGTGATTGTCAGGATTCGACCAGGTCATAATTTGCGAGGCTATTCATTTCGTCAACCAATTCTTTTATACAGGTATTCGCGCGCCCGGAGGCGACGTTGAAAACGAACACGTAGCTGAGGTTGTATTTCACGGCCAAGCGTGTCATTGTGCCGCGTGGCAGGGCATCTTTCAGCTGCGGTGAGCCCGTGTATGTTATTAATTCTGTTCTAGGCATATAACCAATTGTTTATAATTTCGTATATTGCATTACATTTAACGAAACAAATATAAATATAAATTTATATAAAACAAATAAAAGTTGAATTTTTTTTAAATAAAAGCTAAATATTTTTTATCATGCCTGATTTTGAAATAAATAACCGTATCCGCGATGTCTTTGAATGGCAGAAAAAAACATACGGTTTTGAGACACAGCAGATTTTTGCGGATAAAATCGGCGTTTCATATACCACTATCAATGAAATCTTTGGTCAGCTTATGTATGAGGCGCGCGATGGTCTTTCGTTGTATTGCCCGGAATTTTCACCGGAACGGGTAACGGCAAATGTGTATGAATTGCCCGAAATGATTGTATTGGATGAATTTTGGGAGGTCCAATACGATGTGCGTCTGGGTGAAAATGGTCTGATTAACGTGCCGGTGAATATCCGCTGTTTGCATGAACTTCACAATGTCGATCATGTTGTGAATACGGCGCGGGTGACCAGGCGACCGGATGTGAAGGATGAAGAGGAGGTGAATCGGTATCTTGATGAACTGCTGAAAAAGAAAAAGCCGGAATGACCGGCCTTTCATTTCATTTCAATTTCTCTAATTACTTCGCGCTTAATGACCGTAAAACCGTTATTTTACAACATTTTGCAACAATCAGACGTATTTATCGCGTCGGAACGTGCAGACAGAATGGTGTAAAAATAGCTGAATGCCCAGAAAACACTGGCATTTGCCTCTTTAGCTCAGCTGGTAGAGCAGCGCATTCGTAATGAGGTGACCGTATTTACACAGGGCCCGTAAATACTGGCATTACGGAAGGAAAGCAAAAATCTGATACAACAATTTTATAACATGGCATTTTTTCCGGCATTGAACAGCCAGTCCAGAATCGACAATTTTGGTGTGAATCCACCCCATAACTGATTATATGCGGGATGATCGAACTGCTGAATCTTTACCTCAATACCGGCATTCATGAATAACTGATCATCCTGGTAGTTGCGGCTTCCGGTGCCTGCAAGATAACATCTTGCACCTGTCATCTGGCAAATACTGATAAGCCGTTCCGTTGCCTCACCTTTTACGTTCAAATCACTGGCGCGGATGACCGGCGTGCGTATTCCAATGTATTCCGTTATTACCCGTATGATTGATTCGTTCAGGTCAGCCAGTTTATCACCGGCAAATAACGGCAATAACAATTCCATCACTTTATGATAATACGGCGCACGTCCGTAATTTGCCTGCAATGCTCCGGTAATCTTGTGGTATGTCTTGTCGGGATTGACAATTTGAACATCACTGATCTGTTGGCGTGACCGGCCCGAATAATGAACAGGGACGGTAAGCCATTGCCATCCCGTTGGTGTCTTTATCCGGTTTCGGTTTATATATCCGCTTTTTGTGTATTCGGCATCATCCAACAAAACGAACAAATCGCAATTCGCAATCTTGTGAAAATACCCGGCCCAAGGGATGAAATTAGGCTGATGTATGGCTACCGTATCCATCTCACAACTTCAAAGGATTCTGCATATTGTACGCCGCATTGAATACCCCTGACAGTAGCAAGTGAATATATGAAATCAGGTGTGCAATAGGGCCGGTCGGATTGTGATCTGTATGCAATCACAGCCTGTTTCTTCAGCATCAGATTATCAAAACTAACAATTTCAAATGCCGTTGCATTGAATTGAATATTATTCCACGGCAACTCATAACAAAGTATTGTACTGAATTTAAAAGCCCTTATGGCTTCTGCGGCTATCGTCTGATGATCCTGGTGTATATCATTAATCAATGGACAATACACCAATCCAGGCCGGATGTCATCCCTCAACCGGATCATATCGTCAAGAATTTCCTGCCGGTGATATTCAAAATGTCGTACCTGGTAATCTAACATGATCAGGTTTTCTGTTTTTACGCCTATTATTCCGGTTGCTTTCCTGGCTTCGTCTTTCAGCCGTTCATTGCCGCACCATGAAAATGCGACATAAAAAACATCATTACCATCATCGGTCAATTTTGCTGCAGTGGCACCAACGCCAAGTTCACCGTCGTCAGTGTGCGGTGCCAGAATCAATATCCGGTCTTTCACCTTTTACGTCTAAAAAAGTGCAATATTTTTTTTATCGGAATGATTATTTTCAATCCGAACCAACGGATACCATTATGTCCCCCCGGCAACGTGCCGCCGTCGGGAGTGATCTCAGGCCGGGGTAACGGGAGTTTCAACCCTTGTCTTGATCATGATGGAGGCGAACATCGCCAGCATCGCTATGGCCTCCTCGACGATGCCCTCGGCAACATCATTACGAAGATCAAAATTCTCTGATACCCACGCGTTCATTTCGGGAAGCTGATCTTCCTGTAAGCTTTTCAGGTCTTCGGCAATGAGGTCAAAGTTGCGGAATATCCACACCCAAGCGATCGCGGACGCCCCGATTCCGACCCATTCCATACCTTTGATTTTCTTGTCTTCAAGTGCACGGTCAACAACCTGAGCGGTGTTGAAAATCTTCCCAAGTGCTTTTTTTAAATTCTCCATTTTTCTTTTTTTTTGTGTTTATAAATCCGCCGTGAATGTGTGTACGGCTTTTATCTCGTTTGTCTTTGATAGTTGCGAATATAAATCCCTGTTAACGCCTATCAGTTTTGCCACATCGCGTCCGTTATTCTCCGGCTTAGCGTGCCACTGGTGAATGACAATGCAATCAGTCACTATCCGTGGCTTTAATCGCATGAGTTTTACCCGGTGAAAAAAATAGTTGTCATTGTACCCATAGCCATTGGCAAAGCGTTCATCATAACCGTTCATCCGCTTCAGGTTACCCGTTGTCATTGCGGCGCAAAATTCATAATACACTGCCCGGTAAGTTGGATGATTGTACCAGCCATTATCAAAATTAGTGATGACAGATTTATTGTTCTGCCGGATGACAGCGTCAATGTCAAGTTGCGGGTCTTTGTAATTTTCCTCATTGATTGAAAAGCAACTGAATGTCAGGTAATCGTTATCGGTGATATTGTCGGCAACATATTTGAGAATATCGCCTCGGTGCGCACATTCGCAATGCTGCACCATCACCGCGTCGGGATTGAAATTCTGCAGCGCAAAAAGAAACCCCTCATTACAGGCAATGTCCTGCATGGTGGCAACATTCTCTTTGCGGTCGATCTTCAACAGATGAATGTTAGGCGACAAATCGCGTAATCTTAGAATTTCATCATCCGTTTCATATACCACCACAACATCATAATCCGGGTGCCGTGTCATCCTGATCGACATCAGTGTATTATACAACTGGCGGAACCGCTTGAAATATGGCATTACGACGGCGATTCTCATGGTAATATTTTCAGGTATTTTTCGAACTGCGTGCGATAATTGAGTTCCTTCAGTGCCCAATTCCGTAATGGTTCGGAATCATCTGCGCTATAATCGGCCAGCATCTCGTCAATCAACTCCGGCAGCGGCTTTTTTATTTTGTTGTACCGGCCTGAGAAATTCGTTTCAATCAACTGGTTAACATTCGACGGTGTAAGCATACCATCTGCCATCTGCTCCTGATATGCACGGCGGTCAATGATCATGGACTGACGCCCGCAGGCCATCGCCTCCATAACGCCGCGCCCCAGGCTGATAACAAAATCAACATCGTTGATCAGTTTTTCAATGTCCCATATTGGCGCAGCGGAATAATGAGCGTAAAACAAGGTAATGCCGTGGCGTTTTAATTCCGTTTCAAGTTCTTTGTTGAAGTCCAGCGATTTTGACAACGACAATGCCCACTTTGGTTTTTTGTTGACCGGATTTTGCAATGTGAACCGGTCGGTGTCGATCATGTTGTAAATGATCTGAACATCTTCCCGGTTTGTGAGGTTCATGATGTGCTGTTGCACCTCTTTCGTTATGGCAACATATTTAACGGCCAACGGTGACGGTTGTTCTAGTTGTGGTACTTTTCCGTGACAGGTCTGAATGACCGGCCCCCATCCCATGTTATGGCAATGCTTTATGCAACTGTTATGGTTGGCTAGTACCAGGTTATACCGGGTCATCTTTGCCGGTTTCACGCCAAGTGCAAATATCCGCTTGCTTACCTGCCCGGCAAAAAAGGTATGCAGATATACTTCTGCCCCGTAATCAATGGCTGCCTTTGCCAGCGTGTGCGTAAATGTCTCTGACCCCATCAGGTGCTGAAGGTGGTTGTTTGTTAAAAGAATTTTCATAGGTATATGTTTTGGTTTTCAATTTGTGGTGTCAGCAATATTCCCTTATCTATCCGTTCATCCCACGTGATGAGTGAACGGCCAAAAGAGCTGATAATGTGAACAGCCCTTCCACGTCGCTTTTCCCACTTGGCTGAATATTTCGGAAAACAGCGAGTGTAATAGTCAACCGTGCGATTCCATTGTGCGACGCTTATTGCCTTTCCGTAATGCTTGACAAATCCATCATAGATAATCTTTCCGCGCGGTAATGTAACCTCACGTTGGTCAGGCTGTGAATAGCCTGTCCCGGAGATGTTACGGAATGCCATCAGTATAGGCCGGAACTCCGGGCCTAACCACCGGCGCTGTGTGTAATGTAGGTCAACATCATGCGGTGTTATATAAAAGTCAAACAACCACATGACAACGCCCGTCACGTCGTCCGGGTATGCTCTGAGTTTTGACCAATCCCATTCAATACGCTCGTCCGCGTCCATGTAAACAAACCAATCATCCGGTGTGGCATAGCATTGGGCCAGTTTCAGCAGTTCGTTCCGGTTCTGCCATTCGGCCCGCGCCCGGTCTATGTCCCATGATTCACCAATCAGAACTTTCGCAACTTTTGGATGTTTCAGGCAGATGTCTGCGGTATTGTCTGTTGAACAATCATCATAAACGTATATTTCATCGCAAAACGTACCCATGTGATTAAGCGTATCCTGAATTATCTCCGCCTCGTTACGTATCCGTGTCAGTCCGATGATCTTCATAACAGGGCGGTATTAATCGGATGAACCAGGCTGATGTCGCGGGTCGTGGCTCCCGGAACTGAAGGATGAATGCTCCACCGGCTTTCAATATCCTGCCGGTTTTCCCGCGTCCATGCCTTCCAGCATTGCCAGTACCACGGCATGTAATCGTGGCGCATCGTTATGGTATAATACAGCATTTTTTCATATACCATTTTTTCAGTAACGTAGCTGTAGTGGTAATTCATTACCGGGTTGCTTCCTGCTAATAGCGGCTTCAATGATTTCAGCGGCCGTCCCTGATGGTCGGTCATCGTCAACGGTCGGTGCTTTGTCATGCGAGATCCAGGCCAATACCGGAATACAGAATCGGCAGGCATGTTGTAGCCGTACCCGCGACCTCCCACGCCAATAACGTCCGCGTGTTTCCAAAAATGAAAATGGCGGAACTCCGCATATGTATATCCTTTGTCCGCAAGTTCACCCTTCAGCCATTGCAAGTCGAAATGGTGGTAAAATTCATCTACCCCGCTAATGATCAGATAATCGGTATCGTCCGGGACCAGTCCGATTGCGGCGTTCATCTGCTCGTTTTTCTCCGGGTGCGGGGTATTCGCCGCGACACATAAGATCTTACTGTTCCCGTAATTGTTAAACATGCTTTCCATTGTCCCGTCGTTGCTTCTGACAGATGGTAGGTCAAGCGCGGTCATCATGTTACGTGTTGCTCCTTCGGCCACGCAGACATAATCAATTGACGGGCAATTAAGATAATGGTTCAGCCACAAATCAATGAATGGCTTTCCGTTATAAACTATCAGGCAAATTGCTATCTTCATGAATAAATGTTAATGTATGTCCTTTGTGAAATACAGAATAGCCGAATCCCTCTATCATTGCTGCTATGTTTTCGCATCCTTTGTGCAGCTCAATACAGATGATTCCGGGACGGATTCCCGACCGGATCATATCGGGTATTACTTCGCTTTCAGCCCCTTCGATGTCCACTTTCAGAACGTCTATTCTTTCGTGGTTCAGCTCCCGCATTATCGTCTGAAGTCGCTTTACCTGCCCGATAAAATACTCCTTTGTATTCTGAAGGTTGACAATCGAACAGCTGACATGACTTCGGTTTGCCGGAAAATAAAAGCGTTTCTCAGTATCTTCCAACCAAAGGCCATAATGATGAAATATGAAATTTGTGAACGTCGAAAGGTGAATGTTGTAATAGATTTCAGCCCTGGGTGTCGGGTCGAAAATGTGAACCGGGCAGGAATGACTTGCCATAACGTCAATGTCAAAACTTGCATCTTCACCCAAACCAAAAGAATAGACGACACTATTTCCGTTGATCATCCCCTCCGGAAGGACGTACCCGCCATATTCGTTACCGTAACGTCTCATATTTCAACGTTATACACGCCTTGATTTAAAGTTGTTACATCTGTCGGTGATGTTGTTCCAGTCCATGAAACAGTAATCGGTTCTCCATACCAAGGACGCCAAGGATACCAAGGGTCAGTTATTACAATCGGATTACTCCAGTTTATTAAGGTTTGTGTTTCAAGTTTGAATTCTTTCCACTTATTGCCGGGCAACAGTCTGTCAAGAACTTCAAAAAATTCTCCAAGGTTTACTGATTCTTCAACCTTGATTAACTTGTTTGTGGTGTCTAATTGTAGTCTCATAATATTTCAATTTTTCGACAATAAAAACTGATTGAATCGTTGCTGGTTTTGGCAAATTCCGGCGTATATTTCCGGTTGAACTCCTGTGAAAGCGGGTGACCTCCGTACCAATGAACGGCATAATTATCAGGCGAAGCCGGTATTTGAAGCACTCCGTTATATATCTGTTCCACCCGTGCGCTTTCCGGCACTGGGTAAAAATATTGGTGCGGCAGCATCCTGTGTTTTTCCCCGGACGTCAATATGGCGAAGTCATGCGACTGAAGCACTGACCTCAGAAGCAATATTCCAAGACCGTTATATAGCGTTAACCTATTTGCAATTAATCCTTTCTGTCTTTCACAGATAATCGCGGGTGCATTTGACGAATGCGACGCCCCTACCACCCCGCAATACATCACGTCTTTGTAACCGCCAAGGATAAAATCGCAGTCGCATAAATCGTCAAACGACCGGCAAAATATCTGATCAAGGTCGAAGAACCAGCCCCCGCCGTCAATGCTGCGAAACCGCACTATGTCGCTGATGAAAGTCGGTGCCAGCTGTTTAGTGATAGGTTCATTGAATACCACCGTTTCAATACCCAAATACGAAACTTGAGTAATGTAATCTTTTATGCCGCCGGTCTGAAAATCCTGTTGTTCAAGGTTGCCACTCCATACATTTACCATATTGCTTTCCGATGTCCAAAGTCGCATCTTCCAATCCGGGTGATGGTGCCGGAAGGTGCGCAACGTAAGCAGTCGCAGATAGCTTAACGGCGTTTCCCTGTTCCAGTAAAAATTTGCAATGTGCGGTATCATACAATCATTTTATGAAATTGTCTTTTCCATGCGGCGAATCCAATACGCTTAATCGTCTGAACTTCCCAAGTTATGTGCAGACAAAGTGATTCATACCGGCGCGACATGTCTTCCAGTTGTCCGTAATATTCCGTAGTGATCGTATCCATCCGTTGTACCTGTCTGCGGTTGCCTTCGATTGTGAAAACATACACAAAACCGGAATTAATGAGCCCGGTTATCAGCTTCTCGTCTATACGGTTGCAGACAGGGATGTAATGAACAATAATGCGGTTGAATACGTTTTCAAGATATTCGCGTCCCTGGGTCAGGTGGTCATTTACCCATTGCTGATTGCGTGTTTCAAATTCAAACCACGTGCCGCTGACAAGTCCGCGCGTATTTTCAGGGTCATTGTTTGCGATGAGTATCCGGTTCATGCGGTCAAAGAGATGATCGTAACCGTGCATGACCGGAACCATGCATTTATACCGGGTCAGCCTTTCGATGTCGTCGCTGTTTACGAAACGTCGCAGAAGTTCAGGCACAATGCCAAGATAGTATTGAATGTTGTGGCGTTCAAAGCAATCAAATATTCTGAAATAATCAGATAAATCGCCGGGAACGGTACTAATACCGGTCGGAAAGTCGTCAATTCGTATGATCATGATTTACCACGTTGTGGATTTGTGACAAATTTCGTGGTAATAGAATATTGATTATCTGTTTGTGGTAATATAGATTGTCACGGTTTGCGATGCGTGGCTTTTATTTATACGTTATCCCAGTCGTTGTCATAGGCACAAAGCGCACCCGTTGTCAATGCCACCCACGCTGAATTATCTGTCACTTCCGGTATGGCGTCCCCGTTGCGGTATTTGGTTGTTTTCAGGTTTTTCGCCATCCATACCTGATCGCCAATTTTTACGGTTGGGTAAATGTTACCATCGTTATCTACCATTGTTCCGGTGTCGGTGCTATCATCTTTGATAAGGCGAATGGCAGCACCATAATATTCTGAACCTGATGACATTATCTGAAAATCATCATCTCCATTATTTAACTGTGGTATAATCCATGTTGATGATGATGAAGTTGAACTTGCTAAAATCATTTTTTTATTAAGATATAGAAAAACACCACCTATTACTCTTGCGCCAGAACCACGACCATAAAAACCAGTTGAATTATCTGCTCCTGTATTCGGACTATCCCAATAAGTATATCCTGTTTCTTTTAAACTCCCACCTTCATGATTTCCACCACCTAAATAATTAGATAATGTAATCCATTCGTCCCATGTTGGCACGTGCCAACCTGCCGGTGCTATATACCTCGCATCCGTTGCTGCATAACAATTATACAGCAATCCATATTCAACTTCCGTAAGTTCCGGTTCCGTTTCCCCACACCCCACGTTTGTATAATCATTATCATAAGCACACATTCCCCCGGTCAACAATCCTGTCCATGTCGTAGCACCCTCAACAACCGGAATCTTGCTATGGTCGGCAAATTCAGTCTCTGCTAAATTTTCAGCCATCCATACCTGACTGCCTATTTTTACCGTGTTATAGGTCTTTCCGTCGTTGCCTACATAACCGACAAGGGTGCTATCGTCTTTGATTAACCGAATTGACATTCCGTTTTCCGGGTCGGCATATCCACGGTGAATTAAATTCTGGTTATAATATAATTGACGAGCCCAGTAATAATCACCGTAATTTACGGATGAACTCCAATAATATGACTGTTGTTGTAATAATTCAAACGTGCCATTTGTGTACAATCTATGTCCTGACCCACGTCCATAAAATCCCACCTCATTTGTTGCATCAGTATTCGGACTATTCCAATACACAAATCCGGTTTCCTTCAGTTTATACCCATACGGATTATCATAGTCACTGCTCTTTGTACCGAGGTAATCGGTGAGGGTAGTCCATTCAGCGTCTGTCGGAACGTGCCAGCCGGATGAATATACATGGCGTGAATCGGTCACCACGAAACGATTATACAAGTATCCGTATTTCACACACGCCTGACAATCCGCAGCCCACCATTTCAGCGTTGACCCCTGATATATCTTACAAAAAGGATATATACCCCTGTAAACTTTTACGCAATCTGTTGAATGTGTACCTACATATAGTGGCATAACTCTATTCTGTTATGAAATACAACGTATCTGCTGACGGTGTTAACCCTTCATATTCTGCCTGACTGCCCTCCCAATATTTATACCCCGCAATACTGCCAAGATATACCGTTACGCCACTCGTGTCACCGGTTGCACCGCTGGCCGCCCCGGTCAGCTTAATGACATTATTCGTGTTGTCGACCGTTACGATTTCACCCGAAGTAACGGCCTCGGTGCGCAATACAGCCATGCCGTCACCGAACATAAGCGAATCACCACCGCTTGCTACGATGACAAATTTTCCAATATTACCCGAATATGAATCCGGCGTGTCGGATAGGTCAAGGAATGAACTATCACTCAACACTGTTTCAGCAACAGCCTCGGCCCACTCCTGTAATTCTCCTTCTGTGAACGCGCTCGCTGAATCATTGTTGTATGTACACCATGCCGGAGTTGTCAGTCCCGCCCATGCCGTGGCTCCCGTACACTCTGGTATTTGCGTATGGTCGCGGAAGCGCGTTTCGCATAGATTCTGGCTTGTAATTTCATATCCTTCACCCGACGTGCCGATGTATACAGTCATGTAACGCCGCCCGTCGTTGCCGGTGTACCATCCCGTCTGTCCCGTTGCGGTTAGTGTCGTTGCTTCATTCACCAGTCGCACGGTTCGCGCCTGTAGTGCGCCAATGGTGACGACCGATGTCGTGCTTACACCATCCTCAAAGTACAACGCATCATCACCGCTGACACCAAGATAACACAGCTGATTGATTCCGCTGAACGTACCTGAGGCATCTCGTGTTCCCGCGCCAACAATATCAAAACCGTAACTGTCGGAATTATTATCTGAACCACTGGCCCAGAAATCAACATTTGTTGACTTTAGGTTTAATCCCGAGAAGTCACTTCCGGGAGTGTCACCTGATGCAAATGCCTGTATGAATGAGAAGTCATCCGTTGTCATTACGCGCCATCCATCGTTAGCAATATTGCGGGCATCGGTGAGCGCGTATTCATCGTACAAATATCCATATTGCGGAACGCCAGTAAGGTTCTGCGTCATCGTCTGCGGGTCGGGAATTGTCAGGTTACCCCATAGGAACTCACCCTGGCGCGGTGATTCTGCTTGTTTGATGACGCCAAGCTGATACATCAGATACCCGTCGTCTTCATATAGCAATTCCTTTACTTCCTTCCGTTCGGTCAGATAAACGAGCGTTGCCGTTCCGTTCGGGTCACCCGTGTATTCCGGTTCCGGCAATGGCAACTTTGCATATACATAATATGATTCCGATGGACTTGGAAGAACATAGCGCGATGCGGCAATAGTCCATTCACGGCGCGGGCTGTACGGTTGTGCTGACTGCAAAAGCCGCTGAAGATCGAAACGGTTCTTAACTTCATTAGCCCAATTAGTGATGACAATTTTCCCCGCTGTTACGCTTACCTCATTGACGCGTCCCTTGTAATTAAGCGTTATCATTATGCCGTCGATATACACGTTCGGGACAATGGCATCATACGCAAGATGTCGGCTGTCTATTGATTCATTGCGGATAACGTCGTCCGTGGCTATCTTATCATCTGCCGGGTCGAGGATCTTCGTTTCAACCTCTTTTGTCGTTGCCTGGTCTTTGCGCTGCGATTCCGCCTTGTCGGTCTTTATTGCCTGCTGCGCACGTTCAACCGCTGCCATCCGTACGCTCATCATCTCGCGTGTTGTGAGCGGATTGCCTTTGTACAGTTTAAGTTCATACCGGCCCGTGTAGCAATCTTTCGTCACCTCGCTGACGCGGAATAAATCCGATATTGAAAGGTCGGTATCAATCACCGCCACATTGTCGCCAACATTAAACCCTGCATACGATGGATACCCCGCGTCAATGATGTATCGGATGAACGCCGGGTCAACCGTTACGGAATAGGTCACCGCCGGGGTGCTATACCCTGAATGCGTTTCATCGCCGGTCAGCCACGCCTGCGCCGCGGCCAGAAGTTCTGCCTCTGCCGTCGTTATGTATGATTCAGGTTGATTAATGTCAATGAATGTGTAAGTATCACCCGAGGCGCCTGCCGCTGGATAGATTGTTGCATTAGGGAATTTTCCCGCGTATTCGTCAACAAATGGCTTGAAATATACAGCGTGATTTGTTGCATCGTACCGCTTGATTTCAAATTCCATCCCTGCCAGTACGCTGGTACCCGTGAACATTACCTTTGCCGGTAACCCAGTGAGGTATTGTTTGTCGTTCAGGTCAAAGTCTATTCCGGTATCCGTAATCCGGTATATTTCTAAATCGGTCTGTTCCCATTCCGTGCCTGTGGTAGCCCGTTCACCCGTCACGGATGGGTATTGTATATACCCTTCAACTGTACCTTCAAATTTCGGGTAAATGTCATCGAAGAATACCGTCTTCTCAACAATTCCATACGTTGCCACATGATCCTGTAGCGGCATGGTCGGGCATTTCAACCGGCGGTATCCGTAGTCTGCCTTCAGGTTCTTTGTCGATCCCCAGGCATATAGCGATGTACAAAGGTCTTCTTTATTGACGGATTCACGCGTTATGTCATACAGCCCGTTATTAACGCCATACTCAAGCGTGAATGGCCAGTTTCGCCCTATCTTTGTGGCAATGTCAAGCGTATACGTACAGGCATGCCGTACATCGGCTGTGCTGACAAAGTCAAATTCAAGTTCATAATCGCTGCATATACGGCGAAGTACATCCCAGCAATTTTCACCGTTGAATTTATGATTGCGCCGTTCGGTCGCTTCGATGGATCCCTTAACGTATAAGCCGGGGTATACAACATTCAAATTGGCAAGTATCTTATCGACGATCTCATCGACATTGGCATAAAAATAAAAATCTGATTCTTCCGGCGTGACGGTAACCATTGACTTAAATGTTACCTGTCGCAGTCCATACGTGCCATATTCCCACCGCAGGTTATAGCTGTATTTGTTTTCCCCTACCTTGCGAACCTCAGGGTCAATAGCCAAATAGAAGTTTTCATACAAATCGGTATATACGCCTTTCACGGGAATAACGATGAAATCACCGCGGCTTATTGTCAGCGGTGCGCTCGTCTCCGTCGTACATGTGGCATACATATCACCCTGCATCCGCTTGTACACCTTCAGATTTTTTGTCAGGATGGTCGTCTTTGGCGTCGTGCCTCCGGTTGGTGGATATACAGAAATCGTATCTTCCTGGCGGTCACCGGTGACAACAATCCGAAGTGTAAAAGTGCCTATCTGCCGCGATGCCCTGTAATTTGTCTCGCGCACGGCGGTAAATCCACCGGGTATGTAACAATGACTGACGGTACAGAATGGTGTGGTAAGGGTGAAATCGCGTGTGTCGGTGAGCGTCTTGAAATTATCCAGTTTCGTTTTGAAATCGGCGTAACTGGTTGCCGTAATCCAACAATTCAGGATAATGTCATGGTCTGATTTTTTAATGTCGGCAATGTCCTGCCAATATTCGCGCCCGTACTGATCAATCCAGTCGGTGCCATCGTTGCGTGCCTGCCATGCCGGTTTATCCAGGATGCCGGATGATCGGGCCACATAGACGCCGTATGTCTTGAAATCCGTTGTACCTATCTTCCAACTCATCAGATGGTGTATATTGTTAGTGGTAATTCTATTTCGACCGTGTGATAATCAGCATAATATTTCGACCGGAAGCCATCCTTTGCCACACATTTTAACGAATACCCCAAATCGGTAAATACAACCGTGTGCCGCGGGCCTACATACAACGCACTGTCAAGGTCTGTAATGGCTGATACCATTTCGCCTGACGTATTAAACAATCCAAGCATGTTCAGCGTTATTGTCTTCTCTTCCCGAATGGAAAGTTCAGCCGATGCGCTCCAATACGGGAGGATGCTTTTAAATGCTTCTTTATTTTCCAGTCCGTCGACCGATGAAATGCGAAGCCCGAAAGTGGTGTATATGTCACTACCGTCAAGTGTTACCGTCATAGGTTCTTCAGATATGTATTCATTTCATTAAGTTTCTGATTCGTCTCACGCAACAGCGAAATGTCGCGCGTGTTCTTTTCGATCCCTGCCAGGTAGGTAACCGACTGATTCACCACGGCCAGCTGGTCGAGTGCCATATTTGACATTTCAGCCGCGTATGATTTCAATGCTGTCGTGTCGGTATGGATGCCAAGCATATCGGTGCGCATGGCCATGAACTGACCGGCTATAAGACCAGCTGTTTCTTCCGTAATCGACTTGACGGCTCCGGTCATTCCCTTATTTTCAAGTGCCGATTCAAACGGATCTTTTCCGGTAAGGTCTTTGATACCGGCGGCCCACTGTGAAGCACTGTCAATTATCTGCGCATATATTCCTTTCAATGCCGTTCGTTCCTCTGTTGATAGTACGCTGTCGTCCATTGCCGCAGCAAAATCGGAATAGAATTTCTGAAGCGGGACATCCAATACATTTGTTTTTAGTGCCGCTATTAATGCCTGGTTCATCAACTGTTCAAAATCATCGGCAAAATCGGCCATCGACCGCTTACCCTCCGCAAATCCGTCAATAATACTGTCTGCTATCTGTGATGATGTCGTTGACGTAACAAGTTGCATATACTCGTCTTTTAGCGAATATAACTTATCCACATAACCGGCATATTCGTTGATCAATGTCTTTATTTCTTCGGTGCCCGATTCGCTGTATTTAATCAGCAGGTCGTTATACAGCTGTTCATTCTTTTTTATGGCTTCATCAAGTCCCTGAAGTGAGTATGACATCAAATTTCTGACTCTTGGACCTGATCCTGTTTCGGAGGTCGTTGTACCGATTATGTCCTTCATTATCCGTTCAAGGTCAGAATCGGATGTAATATTATTAATTGACCCGATGACTGAATTAAGGTTGTAACCTAATAACTGAACAGCATCGTTATACCGGGTAATCCTTTCCGTACCGAATGTTCTCTCAATGCTATTGTATAGGTTGTCAAAAATGGCATTCATTGCATCGAGTGAATTGTTCAGGTTTGTTAACTGCTCCTGTTCTAATTCCTTTTGCCTTTGTGCCGATTCTTCCGAAAGGTCTTTAAGCGACGTGAACAGCGTTATCATTCCGCGCGCATCACCGGCAAACAGCTGACCGATTCCTGAAACAATACCGCCAAATGATGAAAGGTTATCGTCTACCTGTCCGATAACATCACCCAAGCCGGAAAATACCTGACCTATCTCCTGTAATTTTGTGGCATTTATCGAAAAAATAGCCTTATTTACTTCCTCTAATCCTTTCTGAAGTTTTTCTAGTTCCTCATCGCTCTTACCCAGTTTTTTGTATTCTGAAATCGTCTTTTGTATTTCATTGCGCTGTAATACCAATGCCCGTTTTACATTATCAATATTTTTCGTATCGAACGACTGACCAAGATCCTTTAACTGTTCAACGTATTGCTTTATTTCTTCAGCGTTAATATCGGCACCGGCCTTTGTCAGATAGTCGATTTTCTTCTGTATATATTTTACCGCTGTATCAAGTTTTTTCTTCTCATAATCCGCTTCGGAAAGATAAATATCCCGTTGGAGGTCGATCGTCTTCAGCGCAACATCTTGTTCTTTATCTATTCTATCAATGTAATATTTTGCTTCAACTTTACGTTCCGCTATTGCCTTAGATGCTTCCAATGCCATTTTTAGCTCATTATCCTTTGCATCTTCAGCCATTTTAATGCGGTCATTGTAGTAACGTGTGATATCAGCCAGTTCTTTGTCTTTTGCCGATAGCAATTCATCAGATACAGTACGCCAGATGTCCGCTATTTTGTCGGCTGCATCCTTCTCAATCTTTACTTTTGTATCCGCATATTTTTGTGCGGCTAATTTTGTTTGTGTATCAATATCGGCCTGATATTGCTGCGGAAGCACTTGAACCGTCGGTAATTTCTTTGTCAGTTGTGCATCATTATATGTCTTCAGCAAATCGGCAGCGTATTTCTCGATTGCCTGCAATTCCATTTTGTAGGCCAGTTCCGCCTCCTTGATTTGCTTGTCGGCACCATCCTGCATGATGGCTATCTTTGTCGCTTCGGTCTGGTTGCGCAATTCGATCTCACGGTCTGCAAGTTCGGTGAGTGCTTTCAGTTTTTCTTCTTCGGCCTTTCTGACATCTTCAGCCGATTTGCCAGCTTTAATACCAAATGATTCAAGTTGTTTCTCTAATAATTTGATTTTTGCCCTTGCGTCTTCGCGTTGTTTATCACTCGTTCGGGAACCGCCAGACATTACCTGTTCTAACTCTTTGTTGGCCTCTGCTAATCTTGCTTTAAGTTCACGTATCTGATCGGTATTTACCGGCGTTTTAAGGTAATTATCAATCGCCTCTACCTGCTTCTTTATTGCTGCCTCGGCACCTTCGCCAAGTCCGGTACCAACCAATGACAACAACTTTTCCTTTGCATCTCGCGCCTGGCTTTCGGTCATCTTTGTTACTTCCGAAAATAATGCCCGGTATGGTGTCAGTATTTTGTCAACTTCCGGCTTCCCAAGCTGGTTTAATTCAGATTCGCTTTTAGCTATATTTTCACTTAATGAAGCAATATCTTTATTTAATCCATCGAATTGTCCTCTTAACCGAAGTATTGCCTTCTCACTTAATGCCACCGAATACGATACCCCGTATTCGTCTGCTGTTTCTGTGTATCCGGTATTTATCTGCCTCCGTATTTCTTCACGCTGTTTTATGAGTGTATCAAGTTGTTTCTGCGAATCTTTAAGGCTTTTCTTAGTGATCTCAACTGTATTGACACGCATTTCATCGTTTAGCCGTTTCAACTCATCAGCCGCAATTTTAACCACGCGTCCATAACTGTCTACCTCAGTAACGATTTCCGGGAATATACCGCCAAGTTTATTCAGTGTAGTATTGAACTCATCCTGTTGCTCTTTTGTCCGCTTTGTTTCTTTACTTAACTCCTCATATTTTTTTATCAGTTTATCCGTTTCAACTTGTTTTCCGATCGTTTCAATACTTTCGTTCAGTTCATCAATATATTCCTCTGTTTTCTTTACATTTTTACCAATATCGGCAGTTGCTTTCAGCAATAATGCTATTCCCATTGCCGCGAGTACAAACGGATTATTAAGCATTGTTTTGTTAAGCAATGCCTGTGCCTTTTGTAATCTTTCTGTCCATACCCACTGTGCAGCAAGTGCCCTGTTGAATACTCCGTTCGATGCAGCAACCATTGCCGTTATTGCAGCCTGTTGTTTCATCGCAATATTTATGAGTATGACAGCGGCCTTGTATGCACCATACGTGACAACTAATGTTTTTATAACACTTATTACCGTTTCATAATTTTCAACCAACGATATACCGGCCCGTATTGTCCCGGCAATGGCACCCTCTGAATTCTTCCCGATATCATTAAGCATCTGGTTCCATGCGTCACGAAGATTTGATTGAAGCCCGGTTATCGTTTGCGCCTGCTTATCCATCAGGTTTGCAAACCGGCCTCCCTCGTCTGTCATCGACCGAAAGGCGTCGCTCACCTCTTTAAATCCTATCTTTCCGGCGGTGACCATTTCCTGAATTTCCTGTTCCGTCCGATTCAGGTTCTTTGCCAATTCGGCAACAATAGGCACACCGGCAATATTGAAATCACGCAACTCACGCCCGGTAAGTTGTGCCTGTGTTTTTACCTGTCCAAAGTTCAGGATGAGCCGTTCTATTGGCACTGATAATCCAGCCGATACGTCGCCAAGTGCTTTCAGTGTGGGTATAATTTCCTCAGATGTGACGCCAAATGCCATTAATGACTTTGCACCCGAAGCAACATCTTTCAGTTCAAATGGTGTTTTTGCCGCAAATTCAACTACCTGGGCCATAAGTTTGTCAGCCTTGTCTTTGCTGGCCAGCATCGTCTCAAAAGCCACTTCCAACTGCTGAAATTCGCCACGCACGCGGGCAATGCTCGTGATGAACTGTGCCGCAAAATCAAATGAGAAATAAGCCGCCACGGATGCCGCCAGACCACGAAACATGTTGTCCATCTGATTGCCTGCCTTCTCCGCATTGCTGGTCATATTTGACAGCGTCCGGTTAATCTGCTCAATGTCCTTTTTAAGCTGGTCGCTGTCAATGCGTGCCTCAAAATATATGCCTGCCATCTTATTTTATGTATTTGCCAAATTTCCGTTTCAATATGTCCGTATCTCCGGGCACCCCCTCCTCACGTTTCGCCCCCTTCTTCTCGCTGCTATTGTAATGCCAGTACGGCATATCCCGCATCTTCATCACCAGATTAGGCCACGTCTCCACCCACATAATCTCGTTGTGGTTTAACATGAATGTTTTTTGAATCAGGGCGAGGGTGCCCCAGAGGGTTTCACCTCCACGGTTTTCTCCTGACCGTTGGTCTTCTTCTTCAGAAAGTTCATCCCTTTTGTCAATGTCATAATAAAAAAAAAGTGTTCAGCCCCCATCTGCCGGTATACCAGCGACACATAAGAGAATAATTCCTGTGTTGATTTCACGCGCCACATAAGCACCCGGGTAAGCCAGCCCGCAAATAGCCGTATCTTCATCGGGTTATTCGTTGCTCCAAGCGCGACGATCCGGCAGAACACACGCAGGTTATCGCCGGTTTTCATCAGCTCGTTGATCATATTTTCATCTTCAAAGACGTCTTTTATCTTTGTCGATTGCTGGCTAATTTTGACGATTGTACCCGGATGTAACGGACGGATCGTGAGCGTTAGTTTTGTACCGAACCAGAATGGAATGCGGAACTTAATGCCGTCGCCCAAAATGGTTGACCCTGCCTCATATTGCGTTTTCTTGTCTTTTTCTGTCTCCATGCTAATTTTATAAAAAAGCCGCCGTCGGCGAACTTCAGGCGGCTTTCGTTACTAAACCAAAACAAGAACCAATTATGAATTAGGCAACTTGATCTTGTACGGTGCCTGGTCGCCGTCGTCCGTGCCCGTTGTTGCGGGTGCGAGTGCCGTGGCAACGACCTCCATCTCAAGCAAATTCTCACGTCCCACAACACTGTCGAAACGGCCAAGGCATGAAGCCCTGTAAATCTCAAATACGGCATTGTTGGTACACGTAATTTCCAGAGCGAGTTCTTTAGCCTCGACGGTGTCAGGGCCGGAGTAACTCAGGTAACCAGTGTCACCGGTTGAACTGATACCGCCCTTCATCACCGCGATGAGTGCCGGTGTGCAGTCGTAAGCGCGCCATGTGACGGTAAGGTTACCGGCGTCGGTGACGATAGAGTGAACCGCAGTGGTTGTTTCCTCCACGTAAAAATATTTCACGGTGGATTCTTGCTCACTGATGGTTAATGAACCTTGGACGGTTTGCGCCCATGATGTCATGTCGCCCGAAGCGGGCATGGACGGTGAATCGCCTGTGGCGCACACCGTGCCGTATTTCACGGATTTTATCCCGTATAAGTATTTCTGCTGTGCCATAGTCTTTAATTTACCAATTTAACTGATAATCTGATGTTTGAATAGTGATAATTAATATCCGGTTCGCGATGATATTCCTGGGATTCAAAGTCGATAAGATACCCGGTTCCAAGCAAGTCCCCGTCTGCTTCCTGCAACAGTGTCATCACTGCCGAGGTTGCATCCTGGAGTGCTACGATGTCCGGTATTCCATCGCCTATGTCTTTTGCGTAGTAATTGACGTTGACGTATACCTGTTGCATGACCCCGTTCGTGATCGGCAGGGCATTCAGCACATAGAACTCGTCGGGTGTCGTGTATGTCGGCTTTGTATATTTATACACGGGTGGCGTCACACCGGAACCTCCTTTGAGAATCGCGTATACTGCATTAACTGCCGTGTCCTGCGTTTTCATTTCTGATTCCAATGAACGGTTACACCCTTGCTGCTGATATTGACATCCTCCAGCCCTTTCTTTGCTGCGTATGCCCTGATGTTTTCTTCGACTGACTTCAATGCCGTAACTGACTGTGAAGAAATCACATTGAAACCCTTTGATTCCAGATAACTCGCATAGTCCATACCGGCAACGCCGATCAGCTGGTAGCCTCCCAGTGTTTTCACCTCGGTAAGCATCGCCATCCCTGCCGCAGCCCCTTCGGTCTCTGGGCCGAAATCACCCATTATAACCACGCCGTTTTTAAGGATGAAAAATCCTATAGACGACTGAAGGTTGCCCGTGTCGGGATAATACACCCCGGCACCCAGGCGCGGTTCCGCCTTGCGTATTGCGCTGAAAGAAGCCTGATCAATATCGACCTGGGTACGCGCGTCGGTGACGAATTTATGACCAATGATTTTAAGCCTGCGGATAATGCCGTCTTCGACTGCCTGGAGTTGCTGTTGCGTCATCCGGCCAATCTCCTGCGGTGATGTTTTCATCGTTATACCCATGACTTGCTGTTCAACTGGTTGTTCTCATGACGCTTTACCGTGCCATTCACCGTGCGCCCGTTATGCATCGTTATCACCACCGTCGAACCGGGTGTGATCTCCGTTGTATGTACGGGCTGGTAAACGGCATAGTCGTAACTGATGGTTTCCCCGTCGGGCATGGTGACAGTACCGCTACGGCTGTTATATTCAGCCCGGCAGGTCGTTGTGTACGACGTTGCCCCGGATGCCGAGAATACACCACCTGAATTCTGCACCGGAGTGCCGGGGATGGTGTATACTGCCGTATCGGGATACTGAATCACTGCCATCTTACCACGGTTGTACTGATTTCACACGAAGATTACCGCCGCCCATCGTCGGATATGACCATTTTGCGTATATGCTGTTGGCTATGTCCAGCAGTGAATCACGATCGGATACAGATATTGAATACCCACCTTCAGATATGTTCACTCCTGTTGCCAACGTCACATACAAATCGGCCCGCGCCAGTTCAAACGCTTCGCTTATGCCCGCATACGTTCCGCCGGATGTAACTCCGCGGTCTGTAAGGGCCTTGCTGTAAGCATTATCACTTAGCGGGTAACCGGCAATGGTGGCTTTGATTGCTTCCAGGTTTGTCATCGCGAACGATCAATCAATTATGACCATGTAGCTGTACTGTCCAGATAAAGACTGTAGCACTGGTCTACGTTCGACCATGAAGGGAAGACGTTGGCCTCGGCTTTCGTAAGCACAGCCGACGGGTTGAACTCCTTACGGATGCTCACCAGCACCGGGCCGCGTTTCGTCTGCAGAACGTCAAGAGGTTTCTCGATTTCTTCCGCAATGGGTCCAGCATAAAAATCGCCGCACTGCATGGAGGGAACGAATGTCACGTGGTTTGAACTCCACGGATTGGTCGACGTACGCGTGCCCGTGGCTGCCTCGATATCAACATAGGTGTCGATCAGAACAACTTCAGGAAGTCCCAGGGAACGCATAACGCGGTTGGTGATGTCAACGGTCGAAAGCGGCGTCACTCCGTATGTCGTGTCAAGTGACAGAACTTGCTTCACGGCATTGACATACTCGGTGCAGGCGGTCATGTAATCGTAGGCTGTGCGATCCATCAGCGCATAGGCCAGCTTTACGCCAGCGGTACGCCCTGCGGCGGCAACAGCTTTGAAGTCAGTGATAGGCACGCCGGTTGATCCGCCTGACGACCATAAGCCGGTCACAAGCTTTTTGTTTGCCGCGGGCATGCCCGAATCCACTGCGGTCTCGTTGATGATCCCCAGCGGATTGTTTGTGGTCGAAAGGGTGAATTTTGTGGCCGAAATCAACTGAAGGGCAGTCCATTCCATACGTCCCTGCACGCCATTGTAACATACGTCGCTGTCGGCGAAGATGTCTTCAATCACGGCGTTCATCCCGATGGTGTTCTTCAGGATTTGGTGTTCAAGGATCTCACGTTCCGACTTACGGATGGCAACGGCCGTCTTCGGTATGTCGAAATATTTGATCGTTGCACCCTTACGCTTGATTTCCGGCGTGGTGGCATCATAACTGATGATATAAGCGGCAACACGGTTACCCGTGCTTCCGACTATGGTCTTTCCGTCCAGTGTCGGAACGGTTTTCAGAGGGAAGAAGTTCGGCCAGTACAAAGCGTCGTAAGTACGGGCGGTCATGTAGGTCTCGAGACCTGTCTGGCTGATTCCATTAATTAACGGTGTTTTCATGTTTTTAGATTTTAAGCGTTAAAACGGAAAAGTGCCAGAGCGGTCTTAAATGTGCTGGTCAGCGGGAATGGAAGCGCGCTGTCGCGCACGGCACCACGAACGACCAACGATGCATCTGCATTGTCATAAAGGGCAACGCCATCGCCAACACATACCCAATCCTTCACGAAGGCGTTCGGTGTGTAATAAGCGGTTGTTGTACCTGAAGCGGCAGAGGTACCCTGAATGAGGACTGTGTCAGCCGCGGTGGTTACCAGGCTGCCCCCCAGGGTGAAAGTGTCATAACTGGCTCCCGTTGCAACGATGCTGCTGATGACCCAGTTAATAGTCCCGTCGGTGATGTAGTCACCGGCTTTAAAGAGTGATCCCTTGACGATCTTTGGAGTGGATGCCCCGCCCGATGCCTCTGCGTATATCTTGGCCGTTTTCACGACTTCGGCGACGCGGGTAGTCGGAACATAATATACCGGCGTACCGGATTCAATCCACTCCGTGTCGGCAGGGATGCGCGTGGTGTCGAGTGACACCCCACCGGGTATGTCTTCCAATACAAGGTCGAAAACGACATCCCTTGCTGCTATGGTTTCTGAAGTAAATTGCATTTACAAAATTTGTTCGTTAATAACTCAGATTAATTTTTTCGCTTCAACACCTTCCGTCTTTGCCGGGTTATTGCGTTTTTCAGCTATCATCCGCGCCACTGCAACGTCTGATTTATCCCCCTGGCTGTCTGCCGGTGTGTTGATGATAACCCCGTCGTTTACCATCATCTGCCTTGCTTCCGCGAAGTCAGATTCAATTTGTGTTGCGACGTTGTCGATTTCTGCTTCTGATTCAACTTTCAATGTCCGCCCTTTCAGGTACCACTCCGGCACTTTCTTCTCTGACAGCTTTGCCCGCAGGCGGCTGTTCAGTTCGGATTGCTTTTCGCGGCGTTCGTAGGAATCCAGACGGTCAAGTATTCCCTTTGCCCATGCCGGGACGTCGTCCCCCTGTGTGGCAGGCTTTTCTGGCGTTGCGGGCGGTTCGGGTTTTGTCGCTTCGGCTTTGGCCTTTGCCACCGCCTCGGTAACTCGCTTGTCAATGTCGGATTGAAATCCTTTCAGCAGAGGTTCGACCCCGGCAATGCCGGTTTCTATTTGTGTGTCGTCGGTGATGGTTTTTTCAAGAAATGAAGCTACCCCATCAAATGCTTTTTCTCCGAACCCAAGATTCTTGAATCTCGTTTTCAGGGCTTCGATAATTTTTTCTTTCACGTGAATAATTTTTCGGTAAATTTCACACGGTATTATGTGTCTTTAATGATGTTTGAGATGGTAATATGTCACGGTTTGCGATGTGTGAACATTTTTATGCCGGTTGCACCTCTTTAATCTTTGTTTCTTTCGGGAACGGGTATTTTTTTCCGGAATACACCGATTCGACAATTTTCTGATTGTCGCTAATGAAATACGGATTTGTCTGCCAACGGTCGAACTGCTCCCGGTGTTCTTTCATATAGTTTTTGAATCCTTCAGGTACATCATTGACGACGGGTACAGGGTTGCCATTTTCAAAATCATCAAGTTGGTCGAGTGTCATCGTCACCGGGACACTGTAACAACGACATTGCGGATGCCACCCTATCCAATGAAAATCCTTCGGGTATACCCCCGCCGCCGAATCGCAGATATCGGGAACCGGATGGTTTGGGCTTAACATTATGCGGTAACCGATGACAACATCGGTATTGCGGTATGTGGCCATGTCTGAGGCCCGGTATGCCATGTTTATCTCCGTGCGTGCCAGACGCCGGGCATTCTTGTATGACGACCGGTAAACGCCACGGCCGGGATGGTAATTCTCCATCGGCTTTGACGGCACCAGCTTACCGGTTTTCGGGTCACGTACACGGCGGAATCGTTTATCCGGTTCATTCAGAATGTTGCGAATATCGCGGCTGATAACATCGGCACTGCGGCCCGTTGCCAGTCCTGATTCAAGGTAATATTCCAGCTGTTCTTTGGTGTTCTGCGCAATTTTCCACACATTCTGTGAAAGGTTCATACCGGCTTTTTTGCGCACCATGAACGCCTCCATTGCCTGCACGTTGCGCTGGTACATGCCCCCCATGTCGATTGTTTCAGCGCCGGGAGTGACCAGTTGCCGCGTTTCAATCTTTGCCGCGGACATCTGGCTGATGTATTCGTCAACCATCCGGTTAGCCTTCTCTTCTGCCAGCATCCAGGCGTCTGTCTTATTCAAAGTGATATATTGCTTAAGTTCGTCTGAGAATCGTTTCAGTTCCGAATTGATTGCCTGTTCCAGTTTCGGGTCACGGATGACGACGCCCTTCTTATTATACCGGTATTGCTGTATTATCGGAGTTACGCGCTGAATATAACGGCGGAATATTGCCTGCGTTTCGGTATTTACGGCAATCAGTTTCTGAATCAGCTTGCGCTCATAGAATTTGGTGATATTTGTCGCGTCATAATCCACGGAGGTAGTTGTCTATTTCTGATTTGAATTCATCGAATGACCGTATTACAACATAACGGTTACCAACGGACTCTGCTGCCTGCTGAAATTGCCGTTGTGAATCGCTTTGCCGTCCCGCACCTGATTTCATTTCAATACATAAGGCTGTATATTCTGAATTTGGAATCAGCAGGATTAAATCGCTTACACCGGCCAGTACGCCCTCGCCTTTGAGGATGGCGGCAGTTACGCGGTTGCGGTGTGACCCGTTCGGCACGGCAAATAGCAGGCGTTCATATCGCCGGTACTGAAGCCGGAACCATCTGACACATGCCGATTGCAATTCTGATTCATGGTGCCTCATTCAGCATTTCTTTTTCTTTGGACGCTTCTTTTTTGCCATTGAACATTCGCTTTATCCACTGAATTATTTCCTTACGGCTTCGCCACAGTTTATCAAAGACGCCCGTTGCTGCAATGACAGATATTGCATTAAGAATCCATTCCTGCCATTCCGGTGGTATCTCCGTACCCCATATCATTTTAATGAGTTGAAATACCATCAATAACACACCGCCGGATGCCGTCTTGTATCCGCGTGTCGATTGCCATGCACGCTTCATTGTTTCCATGTCCGTAACCCCAAAAGTTCATAACCGGGATATTTCCCGATAGATACCTGATTATTCTGATTCCCGCCCAAAAGCCATATTTCGGAACCGCTGCTCTTAATCCAAAAACCAACATGTCCCATCCACGAAGATCCACGCCGGGACAATACCGCAATGCAAGGTACTTTCGGCTCGTATATTGATTTGCCCCAGTCGAGGAAACTACGTGCCGTCAATGCCCCGGTATGTGGCAATCCGGCTTTCCAGAGGCACCAATTAACGTATGCCGCACACCATGCTGTTTCATCATCATTCACGCCGGTGAATCCAATTTCGTGAAAATATTTCAGCACTTCGGGATTATGCCCCTGCGTCCATTCCTGAATGCCATATTCCCCCAAAGCAACTGAAAAAGCCGTGAATAATTTATCTTCCATGTACCGCCTCCATATTTCTGCAATACTTACCATGTCAGGTGATGAAATACAGGATTGAATAAGCCGTCAGGCAGACAGTCAGAATCAGCCATATCAGCCACTCGCACTTGTCGCTATTTGTTTTCATTGGTTGCTTCGTATTGATCGGTACACCTGATCTTGTTTTTCCATGATACGGATATGATCATCCCGGTTCTCCTGAGACAATGTTTTGAATGCCTCCTGAAACTCAATCCTCAGTTGCTGTATTGCCTGTGCATTCTGTTGTCGTCCGGATTCCAGCATCTGAATGCGGATTTCCTGTTGCTCATTTACCGTCTTTTGTTGCGCAATCTGCACGTTAATACTGACCCAAGCGGTGATTATTGCGCCAAGCAGTCCAACCGTTGAAATCATCTGTCCCCAAGTCATGCCGAGTGATGTATGCTTCCTTAACCCGGTGTGAACCTTTCCTTCCATATCGTCAAACATTTTATCATATTTATTAGGGTTTGTAATTTATGCACTTTTAAATATTTTGTTAACCTGATAGGTAAGCAACACATCTAACACAATCACCTCCCCTGCTATTGCTGTTCCGTCTGCTGCTATCCTTCTCAATCTTAATCCCAAATGATCACTCGCTGCGATGTTCGGACTGTATGAATTGTAAGGAATGGTGAACGTAGGATAATGGAGAATGTATTGTGCTTCATTTACTGCACAAGTGACATTGTTTGACAGGTCATGTGTTCCTGCTGTTAATTTTCCTGCTGATGGTTGATTCTCAAATGAAAGTTGCAACTTAAAGTTTTTTGTCACACCCCCTGATTGTGTTGTATCCAAACAACAAATCACGGTGCAAACGATATTTGAAGCACCATCCCACCGACCGGGAATATAATCACGGAAAAATAATTCTTCATCATCACTATTGTAAATCGGAAGTGAGTATCCTGCGTGCGCACCTAATTCAACAGGAGTGGGTTTTGTCAAAGCACCAATGCGGCCTGCAACTAACGTAGGGCGCATGGTCAGCTTTGCCTTTGTACTCTGTGTGGCTGACAACGTGGCTACATAGTCCACGTTAGCCTGTGTATGCATTATAGTTTTATATACCGTCATTCTATGATGAAATTCCTATTGTTTCAGTTGTGATTACCAGCGTTGGTGTGCTATCATCATCAATGTACGTTTGATAGACATCGCTCCCATTTGATATTTGATGTGTGACGTTTGTATCTTCAACAGTATCAAAGGCTGAACAGTCTAAAGAAGATACACCGTTTTTAAATTCATTCAAATATGATGAATTCGGTAAGATGTTGTCACCACAACTTGACCCGAAAGTGTTGTCACTACAACCTGTTCCAAAGGTATTGCCCGCACAACCTGTTCCAAAGGTGTTGGAATAACAACTTGTCCCAAAGGTGTTGCTA
>Ga0116153_10000489_pt1 | contig 49351 bp, 43 predicted proteins | sample AD_UKC028_MetaG_FD_89896 | JGI IMG/M metagenome (GOLD analysis project Ga0116153, IMG submission 89896) | Active sludge microbial communities of municipal wastewater-treating anaerobic digesters from USA - AD_UKC028_MetaG | ecosystem: Engineered > Bioreactor > Anaerobic > Digestate | place: USA...
CGCTGCTTCCACGTCACCGTATACATGCTTCCCCCACAGCTCACCCTCATCCCGAGCTTGGCCGCCACCACCACACGCCCCTTGTCCAGCCACTCCATCCACTGCCCGGCCGCGCGCGCCGCACCGCCGCACACCCTGTCCGTGTCATCACCCTCTGCCGTATCGCAGAAGTCCACCGGCCCCACCACAAAAGCCCGCCCCTCAAGCTGCCGCTCGATGTCCGCCGCCTCGCCAACACCCAGCGCCGCATCCCGCTTCACCAGGCTCACCAGCGTCACCACACACCCCAAAGCCTCTTCCTTCACGGCGATCTCCGGATACACCCCACTCACATGCGCCCCAATCATCTTGCTCGCCGGCGCGCTCCCTGTGCATACCAGCACCATGCGGCTGTTCAACTGCAGCACGTCATACCCCTTCAGTGTCGGCTGGGCTGCCAGATCGAGCTCCTCCTGCACCCTCGCACGAAGCTCCTTGATCTCCTTCCGCGTCCGATACTGCTGCCCGCCGGTCTGCCGCTGGATATCCGCCACCTTCGCGGCCACCAACGACGCCGGCGCCTTCTTCCGCACCCCCACCAACTGCACACACGGCACCCCTGCCACCAGCACCCCCCATCCCTGCCAATCGCTTTCCGGCGCCGCCAGCGGGCTATACGGGCACCGGTCCATCAGGTCCCGCGCCCCCACCCACCCATTCACCGCCAACACCCCGCGCATCGACTCCGCATCGATCTCCCGCAGCGGATGCCGTCTAGCCACCTCCCGCACGTCCAACCCCTGCCGATCCACACCATCCGCCTGCGCCACCCCCCACACCTGAAACGTCGTTGTTTTGTTCCTCATGACCAACCTCCTTTGCTGTTCCCAACTCCCCGCCCCCGGCGGCATTCACTTGTCACTGGTCCACCCCTTCCGCCTTCACTCCCCGCCCCCGGCGGGCTTGCCCCGCCGGAGCGCCAGGCTCCATCGCGCGCCGCCAAGCGCAGCGAGGCTAGCCGCCAACCGCTCCACCACGCACAACCGGAAGAACCCCAGCGCCCCCTTACACGCCACGAACGGCAACGGCCTGGACTTCTCCGGGTCCAGCACAAACCCAAACGGCCCCGTAAACCACTCGCTCGGGTGATACCGCACACACGCGATCACGCTCGTTTCCCCGACGATCCCGCCCAGTTCCAGCGCCTTCATCGGCGGCATCTTGTCCGCCACCATAGGCGCAAACCCAGCCACGAAGATGCGCGCCGCCTCATACTCCCCCTTCGTCATCCCCTTCGCCGCATGCACAAACAGCCTGCCGCTGAACCGCCGCCCCCACGTCCGGTTCTCGATATTCTTCCAGCCGTTCACGATCAGCCACGCACACGGCTGTCTCACCGTCAACGCCCACACTTCATCAGAAACACAAAGAGGGCGCAGGCTCTCCGCCCAGCCCTCTTTCTTTACCGTGTCGCTCATTGGCAACTCCCGTTGTGGATTAGATTTTAAGCAACTTTAGAACGGCGCCGCCGTACGGTGTAAACACCACTAATCGCACTTTCGCACACCGACATCGACTCGATCCCACCCAGGGTGTTTACACCCCTGGCGATAAAAATACGAAGCATGCTGCTGACTGAACGCTGCTCACTCTTCGCACGCGCCACCATCTGCTGGTACATCGAATCATCAATACACGCCGCCACATGATGCTTTGCCATTTTATTTCTCCGGTGGCGCGCCCAGCCCACGCCGGACGCATTCCTCTACCAACTTGGAACGTGGGATGCGCAACTTTTTTGCCAGCGCATCCAAACGGGCAAACTCCGTCTCGGCCAACCAGGCCGCCACGATTCTCTTACCTTTTTTGCGTTTATTGGGCATATCTCTCGCTCTGGTGCCGTATAGTAGCAAAGGTGTTTACACCCGTCAACAAGAATTTTTAAATATTTTGTTTCCGAAAATCTACCCATGTGATTACACTGATTCTCATGGAAGTCACAGCCTCACCGCAAAGTTGCAAGCGAGAGCGGCCAGCGACCATTTATTACAGGGACCGGTCAGGCATTGATAGGGCGCTCGTTATTTCTCCAAGTAGCACGCATCCAGATATCACGCGCGAGATCGAACGCGCCAAGATGGCCAACCTCAAGCGCCCGTCAAGCGCAGCGAGGCCAGCGCCCCCACCGCCGCCGCCACCCGAATCCTCTCCCAGCATCCTAGCATCGATTGCCCAATACTGGGGCTTCTCCACTGCCCGCCGCCACCCATCCCAATGGCTCCCCCTGCTGCTGGCCATCGGCATGCTGATCGGCGCATTCTTCGACAACCCATACGGCTACTATATCCTGCTGCGCTGGGTCTGCTTTGGCGTCTTCGGCTGGACAGCGCTCGTCCACCTTGCCGCCGAACGTAACGGCCAGGTATGGACCTGTATCCTGATCGCCCTGCTCTATAACCCCATCCTGCACGTCCACCTGGGCCGCGACATCTGGCTCTACGCCAACGCCGCCACCATCCTCACCGCCCTTTTCCTCGCCCTCCCGCACCGCGCCCCCAAGCCTTGCGAGGCCGCGCACCACCCACCCACACCACCATGAACACCCTTTACTACGGCGACAACCTCGACATCCTCCAGCGCTACATCCCCGACGCCTCGGTGGACCTCGTCTACCTCGATCCACCCTTCAACTCCAACGCCTCCTACAACGTCCTGTTCGCCGAGCGCGACGGCTCCAAAGCCGCCTCACAGATCCGCGCCTTCGAAGACACCTGGACCTGGGACCACGAAGACGAATCCGTCTATGCCGACCGCGGCATCGACGGCAAGGTAGTTTTCCAGTCCGGCGCCGCCGGCACGTTTGCCGCCGTCCTCATCTCCGTCAAGGCAGGCAAGACCACGGTCGCCCACGTCCGCGACCTTGTCGGCGTCCTCGATCGCGAAAAAGCCGCCATTGGCGTCCTCATCACCATGGAAGACCCCACCGCCCCCATGCGCACCGAGGCCGCCACCGCTGGCTTCTACGACTGCCACTGGGGCCGCTTTCCACGGCTCCAGCTTCTCACCATTGCCGACCTGCTCGCCGGCCGCCGCATCGAGATGCCCCCACAGCGCCAGGTATCCACCACCTTCAAACGCGCCACTCGCGAAACCGCCCCCGCCCCCATCCAACCCACCCTCCCCGTCTGACCACCACCGTCAACCCGGTCAATAATATCCCGCCGCAACGCAGTCTATTTTTGCTGTTGACACCTCAGCAAAATTATGTGACGCTGCCACCAACAAAGGCGAGATAGGCTCGCCGGAAGGAGTGTCCATGAAGACGCCAAAATGCAAACCCAATCAGATGACGACCTATCACCGCGACGGAACAGTGAGCTACTGGAGCGTCTATCTCCAGCAATGGCAGCGAGTCAGCGCATATGAATTGACATGCCGGCACGATGATTACGCCGCACTATCGCAGGCCGAGAGAGAGCGCATCAGCAGATTGGCGGTGTCCTAATGAGCCGCCACACCATCATAGACTCAGCGGCCATTGGCCGCCGCATCCGGGAGGCCCGGCAGCTTGCCGGAATCTCCCAGGGCGATCTGGCCAAGGCGCTGGGGATGCGCCAGGGGCCGGTCTGCAACATCGAGAAGGGCCGCAACGCGCCCAGCGCGGCCGTGCTGGCACAGATCTGTCGCGTCATCGAAGTCAGGGCCGACTATCTGCTGCTGGGCACGCGCGAAGTGAGCAGCGGGCATGCCCATGCCGAGATTGCCAGGCTGCGCGTGCAAATTTCGGAAATCACGCGCCAACGCGACGCGCTGCGCGGACAGGTTGCGGCGATGGCGCGCCAGCGCGACGCACTGCACACAAAGATTCGGGAGGTGCTCGATGCCCACAAAAAAATATAAGCTGTCACAGGCCGCGATCGAAGCACGCCGGGCTGGAGGCCGGGCGACAGCAACCGCCAAGGGCGGCATCGCCGGCCGACGATGGCAGAGCGTCAAACTCGCTGCGGATACCGTCGCCAAGATAGACATCCGTCGCCGCCACCGATCCCGCAACGACTACGTCGCCTCGCGTATCTGATCTACCCATCCCCCAACCTCTTCAGCGCCTTCGCCATCCACTTCCGTGCCACCTCCACATCCGGGTGCGAATACCGGTCGTGCATCGATCTCGGCGCATGGTTCGTGATCAAGTCAGTCACCCGCGGCGGAGCCCCCGCCTCATCCATCGCGCTCACGAACGTCGATCTCAGGCTATGAAAACTCGCCCGGCCCGCATCCGTGTTCTCCACGCCCGCCGCCCGGAAAATCTCCACAAACTCCTTCGACACCCCCGACTGATCCCGCTCATACCTTTTCAGCAACTCCGGCAACAACGCCCCCTGCGCCTTCCCATCCATCAAACCCTTCAGCGTCTCCCCCAGCTCCGGCAAGATTGGGATATGCAGCGGCGCCGGCTTCCGCCTGCTCGTCTTCCTGGGCGCCGGCAGATGCAGCACCTTCCCCTTCAGGTCCACATGCTCCACCCTTACGGCCACCGCATCCGCCATTCGCAGCGCCGTATAATAACCGATCACCACCATTCCCCTTTCCTCAGCCCCCACCCCTCCCGCCGCCCGGACGATGCTCGCGCACTCCCCATGGCTCAACCGCCTATACGGCCTCACCACTCCACCACCCACCGGGCACAAGCCATTCCACGGCTGCGGCCCATCCGGATCCAGCACCCGCCACACCCGCCTCATGGTTCCCAGCGCCTGCACCGCCGAACCCTGCCGCACCTTTCGCTCCAATTCCCTCACATACTCCTCAGCCAGCGCCACATTCACCTGCCGCATGGTTTTCACCGACGCCGGCAACCACTTCAAAAACCGACTCAACTGCGCCCGATAATTCCCCATTGTGCCCGGCCCGCTATCCGGCCGCCGCCGGCTGGCCACATACTTCTCCCACATCTCCCCCACCTTCACCGCGTCCCCATCATGCTTCAGCCCCCACAACTCCCGTTTCGCCCGCTCCCCCATTTCGATCAAACTCCGCAGATACGCCTCCCGCGATCCCCACGCCAACCGCCCCATATGCTCACTCACCAGCCGATCCGCCTGCTCACGTTCCGTCGTATGCAGACAGAGCGTCTCCCGTTTCCCATCCCGCTCGAACGAAAAATAATACGTCGCCGTGATGGCCGAATCCGCCGGCAGATGCTTCCCACGCCAGCGCTTAAACAGATACCCCTTTGGCGTCTCCATGGACCGCTCCTTGTAGGGGCTCTTGTAGGCACCCCGCCCCTACAACCCCATTATCTGTTGCCTTCTGTTGCCGATCAAGCACAAAACGCCGATTCAGTCACATTGCAACGGCATTTCAACAGAATCCACCCCCTTTTCACCATCGGAGTGGTAGGCCAGGCGGGGCTCGAACCCGCGACCCTCAGATTAGGAATGGCAGGGCGGAAACGGCGTAAGAGTCTGATACGCAGTGTATAGCGCGGAATGACCAGGCGGCTGATAGTGCAGTTGTAGGGGCCGGAAGGGGTTATTGTTGCCGTTTGTTGCCGGTCAGTCGCGGCGAGGTTTGGGAATCAGACGGCGACCGGTGGGCTCTTTGGGCTTTACCCCAATCGGTTCGCCCATGAGGCCGGCAGCGACGCGGGCGCCTTGTTCGACGCCTCCAGTCGGCAGGGGCGTGACCATGCCAATGAGACGGTGGGCATCGAGCAGCATCCGTTCGGCTTGTTCTTCGCTGACTTTGCCGTCGATCATCCACTTTGATAGGGAATTGCCCAGTCCGTTGTAGGCGCTCAGGACCTGCCCGGCGAGGGTTTCGTCATCGACGCCCCTGGGGAGGAGCTTCTTTTGGCCCATGAGCGTGGCCGCCGTCTGACGGGTAAGCGGTTCGAGGACGCGCGAGGCGCCAGGGATGAAGTTTTCGGATGCGTTCATGCCAAGGTCGATGGCCAAGGCAAGCCCGTCGTCTTTGTCTGGCGGATCGAGGAGTTCGTCGTGGGATGCGCGGCGGATCAGCATGCGAATCATGGATACCAGCAGCAGGGAGAGGATCACGCCTGCTGTGTACCAAGCGAACTTGCCCCAGGCCTTGTCGCGACGGGCGAGCTCCCACTGCGCGAGCAGTTGATCGGCCTGAACGGTGGGCTGCCCCAGGAAGGGGAGAATGACGCCGGTGCCAGAGCGGCGGATGTCGGTGTAGGCGCCGCTGTTTTCGAGGGGCGTGCTGGGGTTCTGGGTTTCGCGCGTCCAGCGTTCGAGGGCCTTGAGGATGCGGGCGTCATCCCATCCGGCGCCGGCGAGGACTTCCCACATGTCGATGACGTTGGCGATTTCGGCGTGCTGCATGCCGGAGAGCATGAAGGTGCTGAAGTCTTGCCAGCGCTGGCGCCGGAGCAGCGCGCCGGGGGCGTTGGATGCGATCGCCGAGGCCTCGTCCAGTTCCATACGCTGGGAGGAGAGCTGGCCGAATACCCGGAAGGCGTGACGGAACCAGCGGTCCCAAAAATAACCCGACTTCATCAACTTCGCGCGGATCGCCGCGCGGCGCGGGCTGACGGCGGAACGCTCCATCCCGAGAACAGGAGGGACGGACAGACGCGCCAAGTATCGGGGGACGAACTTGGGGCCGAGGTCCTGGGCGAGGCGGACTGCCAGCATGATCCCGCCGCCGTAGCGGTTGAACATGATCGTGGAGACGCGGCCGCCCAGGATGAACACGGCGGCACGGCGCTCGACCTGCTGCAGGAACTTCTGCCAGCCGCCGAAATCGTCTGTATGGCCCTTCTGGTAGGTCAGATAGGCGAGCGAGTCTTTTAGATCGCGGATGGCCGAGGAGCCCCAGCGCTCGACAATGGCGCCCTTGGCCGGTCCGCGTGAAAGCAGGCTGATCGCATCGCGGTATGGGACCGCCCAGGCGATGTAGGTGGACATGTCGCGGGATTGCAGGCGGAAGACGGAGAGCAAGGGGCGCACCAGCAGGGGGTGGGTATGCGATTGCCGCTCGACGGTCAGCCCCATGCGGTCGACCATGTGGCGCCGGAAGCCGGCGGGATCGTCGACATTCGGAATCTCGGCCTGGCGGTCGACCGAGCCGACCAGGGTGATGTGCGGCCGGTCATGGAAGAGCGAGACACCCGAAACGCGGCGGGAAGTCTCGTTGGCCAGGGCAGCCCAATGGCGCGACTTCTCCTGCACCATCCACTCAACCACGCGCTTCTCACGAGGCGTCAGCCGGTCGATGACGCTGCCGATGATGGCTTCGCTGTTCTCGATGCGTTCTTCGTAGTTCTCGCCGGCCCCGCGGATGGTCCGGCCTGGGGCGTGGCGGTAGCGCGACGGGCGCCAGCCGTTATGCACCAGCTTCTCCCGTGCGTCATCATCGAGGGTCATGCCGTAGAGCGTCATCATCTCGCCGCGCGTGAGTTCAACCTCCGTGTCATTTGCGAGCGGGACCTTCTCTAGAACGAAATCCATGGTCAACAGGTCGTCACGGGTGAAGCCAAGCCCCTTCATCAGCGCTTCGAGTTCGGTATTGTCGGCCGCCTCGATGTCCAACTGGCGCGCGTTGGCCTCTTCCAGAGCACTCCCGAGGACGCGATAGGTGACGCTCCGGGAATCTCCGCCGGTCAGCAGCAGTGCCCGTGTCTTGATCGTGGCGCGCCACCAGGCGCTACGCTGGGAGAATCCGCCCTTGGAGGGGTCACGGCGGGCGGATTCGGCCAGCGCCGGCCGGGCGGCTTCGATCTCACGGGCGGAGAGGTCGGCAATGGCTGCGCGGCGCTCCTTGTGGCCTTCGGAGATTTCCAACTTGGCGTCGTCGTCATCGGCGAGCAACTGCTTGGCCTGATCGACAATGGCAGCGAGTTCATCGGAGTTCAGGGCGCTGATGGCACCCCAGTCGATTCGAGACACCAGGGCCTGCATGGCCGCGCGAGGGGCGTCGGTCATCTGTGAGAGCCGGGGCGGGATGACGCCCTTGGTCTTGGCTTGTACCGTCCGTCCATCCGGCAGCCTGCGTGTCGTGGCCTGGCCGCCAAAGAGCCGGTGCAGTTCGCGGCGGTAGTGGGCCTTGATATCGCGATCCAGCGCCGCACGGATCTGATGCAGAATGTTCCACGTGGACCCAGGGCCGAGACCTTCCAAGGCAGCAGCCACATCCTTGTCATGGCCAATCAGGCGCAACACCTCAGCCGCGGCCGCCCGCTTGGCTGCTTCCGGCGGGAGAGACTCGGCGCCGATGGCGGCTTCGATCTGATCAATCTGGGCGAGCATGGCGCGGTTACGCGCCACGGTGATCTCTGACCAGTTGGTGGGCATGGGGCCGCGGGCCATCAGCCGCTTGACCCTGGCATTAAGCGCATCGCGGATGGAGCCACGCAGATCCCGGACAGATTTGATATTGGTGGCCCGATTGCGGCCGACAGACGCAGCCTCGCGCAGCAGGTCGGCGAGAGTCTCGGTCCGGGAGGGGTCGGCATGGAACGCCTGCCGAAACGCCTTGAGGAACGCTTCCTTGCTGGTGGTTTTGGCCAGTGCCTTATCGGCCGCCTTGTTGGCGTCGCGGGCCTCTACGGCCTTGGCCCTGAACCGCTTGAGGCTGGCCATCTCGCGGGAGAGGCGCGACATCTTATCGCGCTCGATCGCGCGGGTAATCTCCACCCGGCGGCCGGCATGGCGCTCCAGGTCCTTCAACTGCTGGGCCAACTGGGCATAGGATTCCCAGTCAGGGCCGTCGCGCCCTTCGGTCCAACTGTCGGCACCGTATGGCGCCGGGGCCTCGCGCAGGATCATACCAGGGCCGTTATAGCGGGAGAACAAGCGATCGCGCGCCTGCCAGGCATCTCGGGCAGCGGCGAGAATCTGACGGGGCTGCAGATCGGAATACATCCGCAGCCCATCTCCGGTGCCAGGCCTATCGGCCAGCGTCTGCCAGATATGCTCTGCCAGGGTGACGCCTTCGGGCAGAGCCACGCGGCGCGCAACAACCACGTCATCCCACACCTGCGCCAGGGCCTCGACTGGAGACTTAGACAGGGAGTCGGCGACATCATCACTGGCATCGGCTTCGATCTCGGAGAGGTGGTTGTCGAGGTCATCCAACATGACCTCCAACCGCTCCTCAAGACCAGAAGCGTCTGCAAGCCTGCCGGATCGATATGCCGCATCGATCTGAGCCGATAGCGCGTGTACCTCTTTACGCAAAGACTCGGCGCGGTCCTGCGATAGCCCATACGGCAATTGCGATTCACGAACCCCACCGCGCGGCGGGGGGACCAGCGGCTTGCTCTCTGCCACGGCCGCACGCTCGGCCGCCAAGCCAACGGCAGGCTTGTCAGGCACAACATTCCAGACTCCAGGTAGCTTCAGGGCGGATTCGCCGAACGCGCCCAGCTCACGGGCCGATATGTATTCAGAGTCCATGGCATCCAGCAATCGGATGCCTTCCACCAACGAATCGGCATAGATGCCGCGCGCAAGCGCTGAAACCTTGGGGTCCGCCCAGTTGAAGCCAATAATGATACTGGCATTGCCGCCGTGGCCCACTACGGCCCGCCAGATACGGCGGCGCAACTCCGCAGGCTCCCGATCCCCAGAGAACCGTTGCACGGCCGTAAGGCGGTTTCTTGTGTCGAGCATCAGCACATGCACCCAGTGGCCATCGTCGGCATGTTTCACGAAAGGACGCACCGTGTGCTCAACCTTCACCGTATCTCGAATGAACGGGCGGTCGGCATAGGGGACAATCTCCCAGTCGGCGAGGTCGCCAATCTCAGCGCCGGGGGACTGCATGTAGCGCTTGAGCCAAGAGGTCGTGCGAGAGGAGGGATCAAAATTGACCAACCCCAGATTGCGCATCGACCGAAACTCGCCGTTAGTCGTGACATGGTCAAGGACGTTGATGCCCAATATCCGGCCGGCATCGATCAATTGTCTGGTCACTCTCATGTCATCGGAGCTTGGCGCGGAGTCTCCCGATGGATGATTATGCGAGAGCACGATATGTTTGGTGCCCGCAGGCAACCCTGAAAATATCTGCCGCGGGTGAACGGGCGCCGCATCCAGAATGCCTATTGTCACGATCCGCGCGGACAGCACCTTGCCGGTAGAAGACAACGCAACCACGCCGAAGCGCTCGAAGAATGGCTGACGGATCGGCCAGAAGATGGCGGCCACATCGCGCGGGCTCTTGACGGTGTAGCCCTGCTCGACATCCAGCACCCGAGGCTCCTCGGGCCGGTCGAAGAGGATACGGGATAGGCGCAGGTCGAGCATCCCCTCGCGCTTTGGCATCACGCCATCCAGCGTGGCAGCCTCAAAATGGCCGGCCAGCGCGCGACGGACCTGCTCCCGGCGCGCCTCAAAGTCGCGGAAATGCCGCCGCGGCGGCATCATATTACGGCGGACGGGCGGATAGGATGTGTCCGGCGCGGACAGGGCGAGCTCCAACTGCTCGAACGCCTCCCGGACCGCGGCCGTGGCGTCCGCACCCTGGGGATCGGGGAACTGGGCGCGGATGGCAGGTTCAACAAACCCATATTTGGCCGAAGATTCGCGGAGGGCATTGGCGCGCTTGACAATATCCGCCTCGTTGAGTACCCTATCAATCGTTTTTGGTCCTTGTTTGGTCGCCTCCCGGGGGAATTGGACCCCCGCTGATTGCGACCAGGCAAGGACCTTCTGTTTGTTCAGATACAACATCAGCCCATCGCGCGCCCACTGCACGAAAGAACCAGGCTGGTCCTTTCCGTAGGCACTGCGAATTGCATTCACTTCATGGCGTTGCTCATGCCGATTCAGGTGGACCGCGACCACGACCGTCTTGTCGCCTTCCTTCATCTCCGTCATGACGACCAACGCGTCGCCATTGCTCTTTGAGCGGAAAACCGCAATGGGGTCGCGCAGACTACCCGGCAATCGTTCCAGTTCTTTCCAGGAAATCGCGTGGGCGCCTGACGTGATCTTGCGCACCACGTCAGGAGATATGACCAGCGGCAGTGCGTCGGCACCACACGCCTGCAACACATCGGGTGTTTCGCCCAGTCGCAGGGACCGTCCGCGCGGAAACAATCCCATCTTTGTGTTATGCAAATCGAGGCGCCATGACGAATCATCGGCGGCCGTGCCATATTCCGCCCGATCCTCATGCACATGAGGCGTCGCGCCGGCAGCGCCGCCGGCCTGACCGGCCGCGTTGGAGGCGTTCACCTGGGCGGCCTGGGCGTTGGCGGACGCCACCACCGCCGCCTGCAGCGCCTGCACGTCCGCCCGCAGTTTGGACACTTCCTCGTTGCGGCCCCAGGGCTCGATCTTGGATTCCGCTGTGGCCAAGGCAGATTCGTGCTCGGTAACCTCGCGCTCGGCATCAGCCTCGATATTGTCACGCACGCGCAACCAATGTTCGGCCGACTGCAACAGCCCGGTCGCGCTTACGCCATCCGCACGGACGGCTGGGTCAAACCGATCATCCCGCAACGTCTGGACCGTGTTGCCACGCTTCGCCGTCAGGGCCATGCGCCATTCGCGCTTGCCGGAAAGTGCGCTCCAGATGCTGGATGCTGTCAGGACGTATTCAGGAGTGAAAGAGGCAATCGGCAGCGGTCCGATGTCCTTGTCAGAGTCCCACACATTGCGCGCAGCGGCCAGCAGTGCGGCGCCGGCGGCCGGGCGCTCGACAAACCGGGCGCCACCGATCTCCATGCTGAACTTGTCGCCCCGGGTGTCGGGTGCCTTGGGAAGCGTTTTGGCCTTCTCCAAAAACTCTTTTTTGGCGGCCAAGGCTATGCGCAGGCCGGATATCTGGGAAAAGACCGACTGCTGGGCATCGAGGTGGGCGCGCTCCAGCATCAGCATCCTGGCGAGTTCGGCCTGCTTCGTGGCCAGTTCCTGAACGCGCGGATCCGCGCTGGTGGTCGCGGAGAGCAGGGCATATTCGTTGCCGGAATCGTCGATCTCGCCGTTCATCTCATCCGTGACGCCGGCAAAGAACCCACGAATCCAGGCTGCCTTGGTCGCGTTGAGGCCCCACATATATTCTTCAAGGGTGCCACGGGTGATCCATGCCCGCACAATCACATCGCGGCGGCCTTTGCCATCGGCATCGCCGGCATACATGTTGCCCTGCCGGATGATGCGCCCGATGGATTGCTCGACCAGTGCCGGATACCATGGGATCGTCGCGAAGTGGACAGCCAACAGCCGTTCCTGCACGTTGAGACCGGTGCCCATGCTCTCCATGTTGCCGATCATCACCCGGATCTTGCCTTCGTTGAAGAGCACCTGCAGGCGCTTTTTCTTCTCCATGGTGTTCCAGTCGTTAAAGAACACCACTTCGTTTTCCGGTATCCCCGCCTCGATCAACCCCTGTTTCACGCGCAGATAGGATGAGAACCACCGCTTCTCCTGCATCTCGGGGAGACCCTTATCCATGAAGATCAGTTGTGTGGCCCGGTCTTCCATGTTCTCGTGGTAGATGCGTGCCACGTCGGCGATCATACGTTCGATTTTGGAATCCGGGTTGGGCGGCAGCGAGGGCTTGATAAAGCGCTCGTCCAAGGCGGCATGGATGCCGTCTGTGATGACGGTCAGCATGATATCGTCGCCAGGCTGGGGCGGGCCATGGCGCTGTTTGATGGCCATGATCCGCTGCTGGAGCACGCGCATGCGATAGTCGCGCTGGACATCCGACTCCGTGCAGACCATGGGCTGAATCTGACCGCCGGCCATATCCGGCCGCCGGCTCTTCATGTAGGGGAGGTCGTCGAACTTGCGGTAATCGCCAAACTCCTGCCACATCCCGGCGAGCATGGTCATATTGACCCACCGCGACATGCGCGTGGACGCCTCGTACCCCACGCCGGCGGTCTTGTCCCAGGTGGTCTTTTCCTGCCCGAAGTTGGATATCCAATCGTCAAACTGTTCAACCTGTGCGGTGGCCAGGGCATCCGGGCGCAGATACCGCTGGACCGAGTATATTTCGCCCATGGTGTTGACCACGGGCGTGCCGGAGAGGAAGAGCAACCCGCGGCCAGGCGTGCGATCCTGGATGGTCTGGGTCTTCATGTAGAGGTCCCAGGAAGCCGCGCTGCCGTCGCCGTCCACGCCCTTGATGCGACGGCGGGTGGCAAAGCGCAGTTTGCGGAACTTGTGGGCCTCGTCCACTACCACGAAATCAATCCCCAAGTCATCCCAGGTAATGCCCCTGTCGCGGCGGATATTCCGCGAAAGCGCACTGATCCGATCGCGCATGGACTCGATGGCCTTCTCGATCTCCTTGACGGTCTTGCTCTTCTTATCCTCGGTTTTCTTAGCCTCATTAAGCGCGGCCTCGTACCGATCCATCTCGCGTTGGATAAAGGCTCTTTCCGTCTCAGGCCTGACCGGGATCAGCTTGAACGCCGAGTGGGTGATGACCACGGCGTCATAGTCGGAATTGGCCACCCGGCCGAGAAAGCGCTGGCGGCGGGAGACGTCGAAGGCGTCGTCGTCGGCCAGGAGGAGGCGGGCGGCCGGATAGGCTTCCATGAAATCCTTGTTCCACTGCTTGAGCATGGCGTTAGGCACAACGATCATGGGCTTGCGCGCCATCCCCAGGCGCCGGAGTTCCATCACCGTCAGGGACGCGGCCATGGTCTTGCCCAGCCCCACATCATGCGCGGCATAGGTGTTGCCGGTCTGGATGACGCGCCACGGCAGCGCCTTTTGATGCGGATACGGAGATATCCGGCTGGACAGGCCGGGGAATTGCAGGTGATCGCCGTTCCACTCGATCTTCCGGTAGACGTTGAACACGTCATTAAATCTCTTGGCCAGACGCTCCGCACGCTCGGGATCCCGCCAGACCCAGGCTTGCCAGGCATCGCGCAACTGCTGCACCTTCTCCTGGGCGGCCGTAGACTCGACCTTGTCTTCATGAGAAATCTTGGTCACGGGGTCGGCAACCATCACCCGTACCGGCTGACCGTTCAACGCAGACGCCAGAATCTCGCCAGCGCTCCGCGCGCGCGTGCCGAACTTGGAGATGTTTCCCGCACCGCCGCCCAACTGCCGCGCCGCCTCGACACGCCATCGCCCGGTCAGCATGCTGTGCGCGACCTTCACCCCCACCCCACCGACATCGCGCATGAAGGCCTCGATGTCTGCTGGCGGGATAATGTGCATGCCAAGGTTCAGCTTGATCTGGGAGATAGGCTTGGGCGGTGGCTGGATGGCCTCCAGCGCGGCCACGTTGCGCGCGTAAGCGGGATCTTTGGCCGCTTTCTCGCGCGCCGCATCCAGGCGGGCGCGCACATTGCCGCTCAAATACTTCTCGGCCACCACCCACTTGCCGTTATCGTGGTCACGGAAGACGCGGTGCGCCAACTCCTTTTCAGCCTGCTCAACGGGTATCCCACGCATCCGGGCCACGGCCGCCAGATCGGGCGCGCCAGTCTGCCGCAAGACCACCGCGAGGGCGTCTTCGCTGGTCTCCACCTTGGGCTCCCGCACAGACCCGAGCACCCGCTTGGTGAACTGATCCGACAGCCCCTTTACCTTGCCGTCGCCGTCCTCCGTCTCCAGGGCCATAATGGCGCCGTGGTAGACATCGGCCTTAATCGCCTGGCGGATGGGTTCGTAGTAAACTTCCGTGAGTTCGCCGGTTTCGGGGTCGGTGCGTTCGCTGGTCCGGCGCTGGTTGAGCTCGCCATGAGACGACCTGAAGAAGTCATAGGCGCGGCGCATGGACTGCTGGGCCGCCTGCAACTCCGCATCCGTGCCATTGCGCTGAGCGTCGAGCACGCGCAGGTAAGCATCGCGCAGGGGGATGTAGTGCTTGATGATCTTGATGGCATCCTTCGACACATACTCCGCCTGCACACCGGGCTTGGCGTTCTTGCGCTCAGATTTCGGCAGGAACGGTATCATCGCCTTATTGTCGAAGAGGTAAACCGCGCCATCCGTGCCAATCACGAACCCGCCGTCGATCTTGCCGGATGTCTCGGACAGCCTGGCGGAAAGATCGTCGGCGCCGGTCGGCAGAAGCGACTCGGGCGGAGGAGAATCGTCCTGGGCCGTCGCAGGCACAAACTCGGGCAGGGAATCAACCGCTCCTGACAATCTCACCGTGAACGGGGTGTCGCCAGGCTCCACCGTATATTCCATGCCGCCGCCGAAACGCATCTTGCCGGCAAGCGAATGACGACCGAGCACCATCTCGGGATGGTTGGCGAAATACTCGTTTATCCATGCGCTCTGGTCGCCGATCTTAATTTCACCCAGGCCGGTCCACGCCTCGCCGGCAGGCGCGGCGCCTTCGGCGCGCTTGCGCAGGAAGAGGATATCCGTCACGACTTCCGTGCCGGCATCCTGCTTGAAGGCTGTCTGTGGGAGTCGGATCGCCCCCACGAGGTCGGCCTGGGCCGCGATCCGCGCGCGGGTCTGATCGTTCCCCTTGTCCATCGTGCCGTGCGACGTGACGAGGATCATCAGGCCGCCAGGCTTGAGCATGTCCATGCTCTTGCGGATGAAATAATCGTGGAGCACCATCTTCTCTTCGGCATAGCGCGGGTCCGACAGCACCACGCGGGAAGAGAACGGCGGATTGCCGATCACCATATCGAAGGCATCGGCCATGAACGGGAAAGACTCCAGGTCCTGATGGCGCAGGCCGCTCTCGGGATAGAGCATCTGTGCGATTTGGGCCGAGACGCCGTCCATCTCCACGCCGGCAAAGCGCACGCGGTTGACCAGCGCATCAGGGATCAAGCCGATAAACCGACCCACGCCATACCCAGGCTCGAAAGCCTGCCCGCCGGCAAACCCGAGCCGCTGGGCAGCGCGCCACATTTCGGCCGCAACTTCCGCGCTGGTATAGTGGGCATACTGGGTAGACCGTCGCGCCGTGGCCAGTTCTTCCGGAGTCAACAGCCGTTCGAGTTCATCCGCGAGGGCCTTGAACTCGCCCGTCGCGTTGCCGGGCTGGAACATCTTGTTGGCGATCCCGCTATGGCCCCAGCCGATATATCCGGCCAGAGTTTCGCGCTCATTGTCGGTAGGATGGCGCCCAGCCGCGAGAACACGCTTGAGAACACGAATGGCGTTGACGTTCGCCTCGGCCTTGGCCAACGGACTACGCCCGGCCATAGCCTCCATGGTTGCGACGGTCAGCCTGAAATTGCGCGGCGCCAGGGCCAGGCCGTCATCTACGGATGCGCTGGCGGGAGTTCCTCGGCCTCCACGTCCCCCCGTGCTTGCGCCGCCTGCAGCGCTTCCGGTTCCCACGCGATCGAAGAGGCTAGCGCCTCCACGTTCTCCTCCCGGACGCGCCGCGCCGTCTGCATCATCACCTGCTGGGCTTCCGCCTCGCCCTGCTGCTTCCACATCGCCCGCCGATACTCCAGCAGTGCCGCCCGAGATTCTCGGTTTTGGTAGTAATCCTCTTGCTCCGCGGCGATCTGCTCCAGCCGCGTCGGCGCCCAGACCCAGCCCCGTTCCAGCGCCTGATCCTCGGTCATCCCTTCCGGCGGATCCTTCGGCGGATGGGAGCGCAGTTGCGCGGTTTCCAGCGGGCGCTTGCGCGCCATCTCCGCCAAATAGGTCTCTCTGTACAGGCGCATCGGGCGCTCCCTTCTTCGGCGGGATCAGACTCCGCCGCTTTCCACCATTTACGCTGCCACTTTTCGCATCGGCAGGCAAGCCTATTTTTGTAGGGGCCGGCGGCGGAACAAGCGGACGGGGTGCGGGCTGTGGCGCTACCTGGTCGCCGGCGCCGGGCCGAACAGTGTCGGAAACGGGGGGAGCGGGTATTTCTTCTGAATGTCCGGCGGCCGGCAGTCCGGCACCGGATTCGGGTTGGCCATTGCGGCCAGCACGGTCTTGTCGATCTCCGCCGTCTCTTCCGGCGAGCCCGGCGGAAAGTGCTTTCTCCCACCCGGTGCCGAGAAGGTCGAGGATACGGGATTCGATTTTCCCTGACTGGGCCGCGTTGCGGAAGCGTTCATGGCCGATCCTCTCAAGTTCAACGGCATTATCATAATGCAAACGCCCACCGATGTCAACATCGGCCACGCTGATGACATCGATTGTGCCGATCCGATCGCCCTGCGCATCGTGGTACTGCTGGTTATGGAAAACGCGGATATTGACCTGCGGATTGCCCTGATATGCCGCGCCCAAAGCACCAAGTGTTTGCTGCACCATCATGTGTAGTGCCGGCAGTTCGCTCAGCGGTCCCCAGCGGCCCGACTTGTAAGCGCGATGAATCGCGCCATCCACGACCAAGGCAAACGGACGCTGGACATACCACACCTGCACGGTCCAGCCATGTTGCAGGGCCAGCGCGACCTGTGCGACAGCCTTGTCCGGGTATCGCATTTGCGCGTCGACAACCAAGCTCGGTCCTTCCCGCCTGATGGCCTCGGGCGTGAGAATGCTGCTTTTTCCAGACGCCACACCGCCGGCCGTAAAGATCACGATGGGGCTCGCGCCGCCGGCCAGTTTGGGCGGGTTGGCCAGGCGACGGCGCACCAGGTCTTCGGCATAGGCCGATGCCGCCGCGCCCGTGGCCTGGGTAAACTCGATGCGCCCCTCATACGTCCGATAGGCAGGGTGCAGATAGCGGGCGAGGTCCGTACCCACAATCAGCCCGGCCATGGTGTCGGCCAGCCCCTGGGTGTTGTCATCCGTCAGCGCGGCAAACAGGGCATCCACCTCTCCGGCCGGGCGCTGAACGATCTCCGCCAGTTCATCCGCCACCTGGCGCTGCCGATCCGTGAGCCCTTCATTACGGCGGATATGGAGGTCCCGCCGCTGCGCCTCACGCTCACCAGCCTCGATCTCCCCAAGCGCCGCGGCGGCACCAGCCCGCGTGATATCCTCCAGCGCCGGGTTATCCGCGCCGGCCGTGGTCCACGCCCCATGAAGGTAGCGCTTGATGCCATCCCACACGTCCGGCATATCCCGCCGGACAGCCGCGGCAAACCCGGCGAAAGTCAACTCGCCGGCCTTGGCGTAGAGCCCGGCCATCTCCGCCGCCAGCGTGGCCGACTCCGCGCCGAACGCGCCAGCGCCATACTCCGCCGGAGCCTCGCGCACCTCCATCACGCCGCGCTTGATTTCCGCCATGCGTTCTGATAGATTCGTCTTGCTCGCAGCGGGAAGTGTGCCTCCGGCCTCTTCCAATCTACCTGCGAGCCTTTTTATTTCCACCGCCTCAACCGAGTACAGCATGCTTCCATGGGCGGTGCTCTCCTTGACGGTGATGAATGCGACGCTGTCAATACCGTCAACCAGGACAGGCGAAGCAAACCGATGGATCGCCTTGACGTTGAGGTCTCCCGAACGATCCGGCCGCGACAGAAGATGAATGGATTTCTCGAACAACGGCCCGATTCTGGAGGCCACGGCATTATGCTGAAGCGCCGTATATCCATTATCGACTGATCGCCGCATGGCTTGTGCGGAGATCAACTTTTCAACCGATGTTCTCGAAAACCGCGCATCCATGCCCGTCGATTCGTTGTGCAGAACGGGCCGATCCTGGGCCAACCTAAGAAGCGATACTCTCGCATCCTCACGTCCAACGCCACCCTGTAACACAAAATCGCTTTGCCATCTTGTGTCCCCCGCGCCATACTCCGACTGATCTTCCCGCACGGCGCCGCCGCCGCCATTGATCTTGGCGCGCAGCTTGGCCTGTATCTCCTGCATGCGAGCCTGATCCGCCGCGTTCAGCCCGGCCACGGCGGAAACAGGAGCCGCCCCCTGACTGATCGGTGCCGGCGTTCCGGCATCCGGCCTTGCGGCAACAGGCTGGCTTACAGCTTCACCAGCGGGGGCGGCTTGGGTTGCCGCGCCGGGTTCGCCGGCAGCGACGGCTGATTTTGGTTTTTCCAATGGAGCCGCTCCCGCCTCTGCTCCGTTCGAGGCGCCGGGGGCGGACCCCTTTTCCGGCTGCTGGCCTGCCCCAGCAGGTTGCGGCAAAATTGTTTTCTTCTTCGGCACCAGCGCGCGCTTGGGCTTGGCAGCCGCCGGGCTTCCGCCGGGGTGTCCCTCCCCAGGAGTCTTGCTCTGTGCCGGCTTGCCCGGCGCCGCAGCCTTGTCCTGCACCTTCTGTACCCATCCCTTGCGGGCCTGCTCGTAGCTCCAGCCGGGATGTTCGGAGAGCAACTTGTCGAGACTACGCCGGGCATGCGCGCTCGCCCTGAATACGCCGGGATGGGCCTGCATAGCCCATGACACGGCCTCTTCTTGCTGCTCGGGTGTCATCCCCACAGAAACATCTTCAAGCTGTGCCATCTGCGCGTCTAAGGCCGAAGCGCCGGCATCTTCCACTTCCCCATCAGCCTGCGCACGGATGGCAGCGTCAAACGGGTCGTCTTCCACCGGCGCCGCAGCAGCCGGGGTCTTGAGGCTCCCCTTGTCGATGCGGATATCGGAGAGAGTCTCGAACGGCAGCCACGTCTCGGATCGCTGGCCTATGGCGCGTACCAGCAGCGCGGTATCGCCCACCTCCACAACCTTGAAACGCTCGCCAAAGGCCGACCACTCCGCACCAACGACCAAACGGTCGACGGGCACCAGCTCGCTGCCGCTCTGTTCCCACTGCTCGTAAGCCGCGGCCTCATCGGCTTCGGCCTTCTGCTGGGCCTTGACGGGATTGCGTTCCACGGCCAGGTCTTTGCCCACCACGCGCGAGAGCTCTTCGACGAAGGCATCCACGCTATCGAACGACCAGCCCATCTCGTTGATGAGCGCCACGGCCTGGTCAAGCGGGGTGCCTGTGCTGTTGCGCAACCATAGCGGTATCTGTTCGCCATAGTCGCGTTGCAGGCTGGCGGCGCCGCCCTCCTTGCCCACCTTCCACGAACGCAGCCCGCCAATATCGCGGACGGCATCCACCAGCGTGTAGATTTCGGCGCCATCGGTGACGCTCGATCGCTGCCGCATGAACCCCGGCCAGGCCCGGCGGACCTCTTTTTCAGCCTCCCAGACTTCCACACCCAGCGCGCGCAAGTCGCGATAGACGCGCATGGCTTGATGCCCTGCCTGCGCCCCAAACGACACCATCAGGCGTATATCCTGCGTGGCAAGCGCCCACTTTGGGTTCTTCTCGCGCCTGACCGCCAGTTCCGCCTGGGCACGGGCGTAGTTCTGTGCCAGCGTGGCGCGCCTCGCGGCATCGTCGGCCTGCTTGCGCGCCTCGACTTCCGCCGCGCTCTCTTGGATCGGCGCAGTGGACCCCGCCGCCACCACCTGATCCACCAGCGTGCCGTCAGATCCGGCCGCGAGCAGCCTCTCGGCATGATTAGAGGTCGGACCGTCTGGCGGTGGGGCGGTCGGACCGTCTGGCTGCCCAGTTTCAGCACGCCCATCGCCGTACGACAGATCATCTTCGTCCGCCTGCCCAACCGCCGGACCGCCTAACTGCCCAACCGCCGGACCTGCAGCCGGAGCTTGGGGCGCATCGCTGAATGGGGACCATTGCGCCGTCATCCAGCGCCCAAACTCCTGCCCGCCCTCCTGGCTCACTCCAGACTGTTCCAGGGCATAGAGCAGGCCGAAGAAGCGGTCGCGCTCGCCTTTGGTTTTGAAATCGGCAGGCTTGATGTCCCTCACGCCGCCATACGGCGCGGCCATGCGAGCCATTTCGGCCATCATGGCTTCAATATTGGGCTGGATCGACTGCCGCGCTGCCAGCGCAGCCTGGGCCGCGGCATCTGCTTTGGCAGCAGCTTCGAGGCGCGCCGGGCTCCCTTCCGGATGCAGTGCGGCCAGATCGCGCCAGTAAATGTAGGCAGCCGTGGCCCTTGCCGCCGCACGGTTGCCCTGTTCGAAGGCGTCGTAATTCACGCCGGCGGCGGCCGCCGCAGCGCGCACGTTGTTCATGGCATCATGCCGTGCCGCGCGATCGCGTTGAGCAGCCTTGTAGAGCTGACCGCGTTCGCGTGCGGTCTCGGCCACAGCCGCCCCTGACCGCAATACACCCGGGATCGCCAGCACGGCCATGGTGGTAGCGGCCTCTTCGGCATCAAACATGGCCCTCTCAAACCTGGCCATCAGCGGATCGGCCCGCTGTTCAGGCGTGAGATCCACGCCCAGGAACTCATTGAGAGCCTTTTCGAGCTGCTCTTCGGCCAGTTCCGGGACATACCCTTGGATGTTCGCTGCGCGCAACCCGCGCGATATCGGCATGGTATCGCCGCGGGAACGTACACGCCCCTGCCAACCAGGCACCCCCGGCCGCCCGGCCGTGCGCGGTGTCTGCGCCTGGGCATCGGCATGGCGCGTGGCCTTGTAGAGCCGGCCCATCCACGATTTACCCAGCTTCTCGGCCGTGCTGGCGGGCAACAGCCCCACCAACTTCGCACCACCCGCCCGACCAATAGCCGCCACGCCCTCGCCAGCCTCTTCCGCTCCGTACATGATCCAGCGGCTCTTCAGGGTGTTCCATGCGGCATCGCCGGATGTCTGGCCGGGAGACACAGCCTGCAATTCACGGCCGCTGCCCGGTGCCGCCTCGGGCAGCACCTGCATGGACGGCATCCGGCGTTCGAGATAGTCGGCTGCAAACCCGTGCGGCGTGGCAGCCACGCGGGCGAGAGATGCCCCACCCATCCGCTCAGCCACACCACGGACCAGCCGGCCGGTGAGTTTATCGCGGGTGTACTTCCCGAGTGACTCCGCCGCGGCCCTGCCAGCCACGCCACGCACGCCCCGCTCAGCCGCCCGAGCCGTCATGGAGCGTGCGCCGGCGGCCAGGCCGCCGGTCATGGCGATCTCGGCCACGAACGGGAAGAGATTGGCCACGCCAGACGCCACATTGGCGCCCATGGTCTGCCCCACCTCGCGCCGCAGCGCCTGATCGGCCACGAACTCATCCAACTTGGCTTTCTCCAGGCGCGTCAGCTCGGGCGGCTGGTCGTCATCTGGGAGTGGCTGCCCTGCCGCTTCGGCCGCGGCGCGGCGCTCTTCCCATGCCTGATAGGCCGACGCCTTCCGGCCGATCATGTTAATCTCGGCCAGCGCAAGCAGCTTCGAGGGCGAGAACGGAATATAGTCAGGGATGTTCGTGCCGAGCCTGGCCAGTTCTTCCTTGGCATCCACCCGCAAGCCTTCTGCCTGCCTGGCCATGCTGCGCGCCGCCAGGGCATCCAGCCGCTCAGGCAAAGCCGCTTGTTCCTGCCGGAGATAACTCTCCCGCAAAGAAAAAGACGGCGTGGCGAGGGTATCGATCTCATCCGGATTCAGCGCGCGGCCGTTTTCATCGCGCATCACCCCTTGCGAGTCCTGCCACTGCCAGGCGCCGGGCTGGGAATCACCCGCGCGGTTGACGATGCTCTTGCCCACCCGGCGAGGTGTGGCCTTGTACGGCTCGCCATTGACCGTCAATTCCGGCGTGCCGTCCGCCCGCAACACCCGCCCTTCGGGGTCGACGGCGTGGGTCTTTGGGCGCTCCATCTCCGCCAGCCTATCAGCCCGCCACTCGGCCGCCTGCCGTCCCTTCAACCCCGCCGGCATCGGTTCGAGCCACTCGGGGAGGTCGTCGTTGGGGTCGCCGGTGACCCATTGCCGCGGATAGCCCAAGCCCAGTGCATCCGGATACGACCGCATCAAATGGTCGATCTCGGCATCGAGGCGCTCACGCTCGGCGCGCTGGTTGCCGGGCATCAGGCGCGGCTTCGAATAGGCCTTCTCGCGCGCCTTGCGCAGCCTGGCCAGTTCGTCCTGCTGCCAATCATCGCCGGGGTCGAGGTCCGGCAACGAGGCCAACTCAGACGCCAACTGTTCTTCTTCCTGCCGCCTTCGAAGTGGATCCGTGGGCGCCATCGATGTTTTCGGCATGGTGGGCTCCAGAAAAGATTATCGTGTCGCGCCAGTGCGCGCCGCGGACTCCGCCGCCAGGCGCCGTTGCTGCTCAAGAATCCGCTGGCGAATAACCTGATCCGGCGGCGGATACTTTCCTTCCGCGAGAAACTTCTGCCTGAACGACGCGATCACCGCCGGGTCGACATCCGTGGCGGAGCCCTGTGCGCCTGGCTGGCCGGCCGCGGAGGACCCATCCGCTGGAGTTCCCATTTTGGGAACGATACCGCCGGTTGCGCTTCCCGAATTGGGAACGATCCCGCCAGCGGCGCCGCCGGCCGCCGGCACCAGCCCGGCCCTGCGCTGACGATCCGCCTCGAAGTCAGGACGATAGCGCTCGATCAGGTCTTTCATCTGCGCGCCGACGTGCCGACCGGTAAGCCCGATCTGCATGCCCAGGCGCTCGTATTGCAGGGGTGCGTCCTTTGACGCTGGGTCGATCCCCATCCCCTGATCGATCGCCATCGACGTGAGCTTGTCCAGAAACTCAGGTATGGGAGACTTTGCCGGATCCTGCTTGGCAGGCGCCATGCGCGGATTGATCGTTCCGGGATTCGGCGCCTGCGAGACCAACCCCCATGTGGCGCGCTGGGTCTTTGGTGTCAGGCCGGACATCAGGTCGATGGCTTCGCGCGCCCCGCGCGCCTGATCCATGGCCACGCCGTGGGAGAGTTGCCGCTCGTCGCGCGCGTCGCGATTCAGCCCCATCGCGATATTATGCCCCGTCATGCGCTCGTCGCGGGCATCGCGATTCAGCCCCATCGCGATATTATGGCCGGTCATGCGCTCGTCGCGGGCATCGCGCGCGCCGGCCAGCCCGATCCCTTGCTCGATCTCCGCCAGCGGCCGGCCCTGGGCCACGCCGCGCCCGGTCCAGTAGAGCCCCATGCGCTCCCATTTCTGGGCCTGCGGCGAGAGCGCCGCTTGCGAATAGCCGACCGACCCCACCATCCCCACCGGCCCGAGCCCCACATCCGGCGCCCGCGGCGCCCCGAGCAGATTCCGCCCGCTGGTACCCTTCGGCTGCCAGCTCAACCACCGTTCATTCCCGACGACTTTGATTGGCATGACGCACCCCCTATTTGCGCTGCAACAGGTGGATGCTCATGGGCATCTGCCGACACCCTTTGACCCTACGGCATCCAGCCGAAAATGGCAACACCCTTGCCGCTACTCTCCCAGCGGTCTGAAGATGTTGAGCATCTTGAGGCCCGGATAGACGTATCGCCCGCCTATGCTGTTGGTGATCGAGAGCTGCAACGGCAACAGCGCGGCCCCATCGGCGGCCCCAACGATATTGCTGAACGCCGGGAGCGTGAGCGTAGCGGTGAACGTGCCAGCCGTGGCCGTCAGCGTGGAGATGGCAAAAGCCTGCGTGATGTTGGTGCCGTTCTGCACCATCCCGCCCATGACGATCCGCCCGCCCAGCCCCGTGAGGTCCTGCGGAACCGCCGGCACGTTTGTGCCGACCGCCGCCGAAACCAGCGCCGTCCCGTTCGAGATCGTAAGCGTTCCGCCAGCCGCATACACTCCCGGGATTGCCGCCGAACTCTCCCACCTCGTCCACGTCACCGCCACCGATGCCGCCGGCAGGTCGGCAAACAAGCAGACCGCCAGCAGACCAACCGTCAGGAAACTCAAGCACAGCGTCGTTTTCATGTGTTTTTCCTTTTTGTGGTTTCAATGTGCATGCCGGACATAGACATCCTTGATCGATCCGTCGCCAATCACACGTTCATATTGATCGTGAAACCCAGGCGGGTCGTCACTGTCACCAGAGATGACGAATCGATGCGCGACAACGACATTCGCAATACCGGCAGTTCCAAATAGAAAATCAACCCGCCACTCAGATTCAGCACTGTTGAAGTACCAGGCTACCTTCCAATGCTTCGTGTAGTTTCCGCCGGGGACCAGAAAATAAAGGTGCGTGTCCCAACTCCACGGCATGCCACCGACATAGACGTCGGCGTGCCACAGTAACAACCCGCCATTACCAGGAGGAATGTCCGTTGATGGGTCATACACATCAAGAGGGTCGCCTCGATTCCGCGCGCCGAAGTATGTCGCATCCAGCGTCCTCTGCTGCCAAATCGCATCATGCGAGCACGGGGCCGGAGAACAGAACGACTCCTGCAGCCAACCCGAGCCACTCCAGATAATCAGCGTGTCGGGGCCGTACAGCGCTCTCCCGCTTTCAGGCGAGTGTAGCGCCCGGCCGCCAGTAGGATTGTGCAGCGCTCTGCCGTGACTGGCACTCATGCGCTCACCACGATTGATGAAGTGGAATCACCGCCAGATTTGTAGGTATACGTCCCGAAAGGGGAGAGCGTTAACCCGGTGACCGTAAACGTGTGACTGCCAACAACGGTCCCATATGTTGGGAACCACTGACTCCGCAAATGACGAACCCTCCACAGAATCGTGGCGGCAGTTTCGTCGCAACAAAGGCGCAGATCGCACTTGAAGTACCACGGTGTTGTCATGAATCCATCTGTAATATTTTGGGACCACGCGACTGAATAAACGGTTTCGCTTTCTTTGGATAGCGTTCTTGTCCCGAGCACAGCCTGGCCTGGGTAGTAATAATAGGTTGAGCCTGCAATTGAAACCGTAGAAGGCCAGTCATCCCAGTCAAACAGCATGGGACTGTTGTCTGTAGAATCGAGCAGGACTTTACCAGAAGGTCCCAATAACACGGACTCAGCCATGCTTCACCAACCACCTGTTATGGCGCCGACAACACCAAGCCTGTCAGCCAGCCTCGCGTGCCAGACCCGTTCGTGCCGTAAAACTTCCAGTTGCCAGGCGATGCGGTGTCGCCGCTTAACTGCAACCCATCGGACGCATCAACAACGAGAGACTTGGCCACCGCCCTCCACGCCTGTGCCCCTGTACTTGGATGGGTCGCATAGACCTTGGAGTTGCCTGCGGCGCCAGACTCCCCTTTGAGCCTCAGCTTCCCGGACGTGCCATCCACCTCGATCGAGTCCTGCACCATGGACGTGTCGAATGTCCCATCCTCGCCGTCCTCGCCATCCGCGCCGGCGGGTCCCTGTATTCCCTGCGGCCCCTGTGCGCCGGTCGCGCCGGTAGCCCCGGTAGCACCAGTGGCCCCGGTCGCGCCGGTTGGCCCCTGCGGACCTTCAGGACCCTGCGGGCCTTGTGGCCCTGTCGCGCCGGTTGCTCCGGTCGCTCCGGTATCACCTGTGTCCCCCTTGTCGCCCTTCGGCCCAGTCGGCCCAACCGTAAAAGTCAACTCATCCAGAATACCGCCGGCCGTTTCGTCGTCCGGCAAATCTTGCCATGCGTCAGGGTCTTCCGCATCGGCGCGCTTGACCTGAAACGTGTGCGTGATCTTGTTGACGCGCAAGTCGGTAATACCGCCGGCAAAGGCGCCCTCGACCTCGATCCAGCCATCCTCATCCGCGCCGTCGTCTTCGCCCAGCTCGCGGATCTCCTTAACCTTGCCGTACAGGGTCTTGATCCCAAGCCCCTTGTAGCGCAGTTTGCCGGCATCGGAGATGCCCAGCGCGGTGACGTGGATATCTTCCTTGAGCTCCAGCGGGCTCTTGAGCACCACCGGGTCGGCCTCGGGGTCTACAACCTCCAGGCGCGAGGCACCCTCCATGCGGCTGTCAACCGCCATGCGCTTGTAGTTGCGCGCCACGGCCGCGGATACCTGCAACCCGATGATGTCTCGCGCCGACTCCACCGCCGCGCGGTTGAGCTCGGCCACGCTGGACTGGGAATGCTGCAGCGCGGCGGTCAGCACCGATACTTGCGCCTGCAATGCCGTCAGTGTGGCCTTGAGGCTGGAGAGTTCGGCTTGTAGGTCATCGGCCACTTATCCCCCTCCGCCGATGTAACGCTGGTAGTCGACGTCCGTGGCCTTGTTGTGCCAGCCGGCTGCGTTTACGGGGTCGCCGGTGTCGCCGGCCTCAACCCACCCCGTGCAGGAATAGACCGTAACTTTGACCGCCAGCCAGTACATCCCCACCTTGCGCGGGAATGGCACGTCATCCACATGCGAAGCCTCGCGCCAGGCCCAGGCGTCGCCGTAGGACGCAAAGGCCGCCCAGGCATGCGCGAATTGCGTGCCCATGACCTGCTCTTCCCAGGTCAGGTACTTCTCGCCGGCGGCCGGATCATCCCAGAACCAGTTGCGCTTCTCCCACTTCGCCGTGTAGTGGGTTCGCCCGGCGATGAAGTTCTCCGGGACCGGACGCCATACCGAATGCCAGGAGAAGAGCTCCGTCTCGGGATCGTAGTCAAACCCGGATAGCGACCAGTCGGCCGACGCCACACTCCCGATCGCCACGTTGCAGGTATACCATCCGGACGCCCCGCCAAGCGCCAACCTGGCCGCTTCGAGACTTGCTTCGTTGCCCGGAAGCCCCAGCCCGCTCATGTCGGCCGCCACATAGAGCGAAAGATTCGCCCCCGGCTGGTTCCAGGCCATGAAATGGACCTCCCAGACGTTGGCATTCACGTACATGCTCGTGACAATCGCGCCCTTGGCGGCCGTGGACGGCTTCCATGAGAACCGCAGCGAGGCCAACCCGGACGACAAATCCACTTTGCCCGAGACGCTCCCACCCCGCGGCGCCGTGCCGTTGCCGGAAAGCGCGCCATATTTGCGCCAGTTCTCGACGTAGGCTTTCACCATGTCCGCCGGCACATCTTCCAGCATCGTTTCGGCGCTCTCGCCCTTGACCCCCTTGTTGGCGAAGAACTCGAACACCGCTTCGCCCTGCACCAGCACCACCTCAACGACCGCGGATCCATCCTCAGCCAGCTTGTGGCTCGCCCCGAGCCGCACCCACCCCGTGCCGTAGTTTTCGCCATTGATCGTAAAGCTGTTCCATGGTGTCCCGCTCGATGCCAGCGCGAAGAGGCTCTCCGCCACCGTGTGCGCCGCCTTGGGATTAACCCCGTACCATGTGACGGTAATCACCCGCCGGCGGCTCGTGGCCGTCCCAGCGCCTGCAGGCGCCGTAAGCTGGCTCCCGCCCGATCCGCTCAGAACCCTCGCCTCGCTGAAATCCACCGCGCCAGCGGTCACCAGACTCTCGATCCACCCTGCCCGCAACAACTGGAACACCTTGCCCGGCTCGTTGGGGTCGGTGTAGTTGCGCACAATGCGGTAGGTACCAGCCGGGGCCGACACCCCTTGGGCCATCGCCGGCGCCGAGATCGCATGGCACTCCACCAGGGGCGTGGCCGCGTTGAAGTGGTCGGCATCGCCATACTTGTCCAGAAACGCCAGCACACGCTCCTGCAGGTGATGGTCCACCACCCAGAAGCGCGTCAATTCTGACTCCTGCCCCATCAGCGGGGCAGAAGCCCACCCGCGGAATGTGGCAGCCGAGGCCGGAACCTGGGCCGCCACATCCGCGAGCGAGTATGTGCCGAAGTCGGCCACGGGTCACTCCGTCTTTTCAACCGTAAGGAATACGGTGTGATCGGTGATGTTCGTGCCATACTCCAGCGTCACGGTCTGCTGCGGCCAGACATATGCCGTGCTCCCCACCGAGACGGTAATGTTGGTTGGAGGGACGATCACCGCCGCGCCGAGCTGCAGCGTAGCCGCCGCGCTGTCGGCCCGGGTCACCCCCAGACTCACGCTCACCGTCAGCGTGCCGCCCGTGGCGGAACTCGTCACCGCGGCCAGCCGCACCATGTCGCCGCCGGTGTTTTTCCACGAGCCCGAGCCGTCATCGACGGTCACGAGCACCGGCTCCAGCCGCGTCGCGGCCAGCGCCACCGTGCCGATGGCCATCAAGATCGACAAGACCGCGATCGCGGCCAACAGCCCCCTGTGCATCCACTTGTTCATGGGTTTGATTCCTTTCCGGGCATAGCCCTAGTTGTTGTTGACTGCCGTTAAACCCTCAACGGCGAGCGCGTTAAGAGGCGACCGCTCGGGAGCCTCAAAAGTTGTGTCGGCGCCGCCGGGTTGGACTGGCGCAACGCATCCATGCTCGGCCCCAGTTCTTCGCGCCATGGCGCCACATCCACGTCTTTGCGGTCCATCAGGCCCACCAGATCGAGGATGGCCATCACCACCAGTGCGCGCGTGACCGGCAGCGCGATCCTGTCGGTGTCCTGCGCCAGAGGCTCGGGGCGCCGCCAATACGAGATCAACAGCGGCACACCTGTTGACGGGACATGAACGCTCCCCTCGCTGCTCCACTCCCACACATCCACCAACAGATCATTGGCCAAATTGCGACTCGGCGCGCCAAGACTCCAGAGCGCCCGGCCTGACAGGTCCGACGCATGCACATCGAACGACTCGCAAAACCAATACGGCGCGCCGCCGGTGGTACGGAAAACAGCCATTACGCCTGCGGCCCCTGGGATCGCCACGCTCGCGCCGGCAGCCGACGACACCGGCAAGGTAGCCCGCAACGCCGGCCAGTCGGTCAGGGCGCAGAGCTCACGGTGCAGCGTGTCGATGCGCGCACGCGCCAGCGACAGATCCGGCTCAGCCGTCAGCCGCAGCGCCCGTTTGACGGGCGCCAACACATCCGCCAGCGTGAACAACGCATTCATTTCACCCCCCACCATGATCCGAGTATCTTCAGGATATCCGGCGTCCTCGGGGCAAACGCCAGCGCGACCACGGCAGCCATGACCTGCCAGCGGAACGGGTAGACCCAGATCGCCCAGCGCGGCCAGCCTGATCCGCCGCGCAGCGGGCAGAGGTCGATGTGTGCCGCCACGGCCCGCTCGGCCGCATGGCGCAGACGCTCGGGCTCCCGGACGGCCTGCTTGACCTCATGCAGCGATAGCGCGAGCAGCGTATCGGCCAGGGACTGCAACTTGTCCACGCTCCCATTCGCGGCACCGGCGGCCTCGTCCAGCAGTGTGGAGAGCATGTCCTTGACCTCCTCTGGCAGGTCCGACTTGAGCATGTACGTCCGCACCCGCTCGACTCGATCGCGCTTCTCCGGTGTCATTTCAGCCCCTCCCGCTCCAGTTGGTCACTGGTGTGCTTCGCGCCGGCCTCGATCATGCGATGATCAAGATGCAGCATGCCGCCGGCGCCGTCAAAGGGCGGCCGGATGATCGTGCAGTGCGGCCAGGTACGCGCCCATGCGATGGACGTCTCGGTCTGGCCGGCCAACAGCCGCCCGATCTGCGTCAGCGCCCCCGACAGCACCGACCTGGGCGCCTGATACTTTCGTTGCGCGCCACTCAAAACCACGCAGACGATGCGATCGTAGGCGTGTGGGTTGGCCGGCAGCGGCAGATTGCATGCGGTGCCGCCATCCTGATATGCCTTGCCATCTGCCAGCGCCACCGGAGGAAAGATCATCGGCAGAGCCATGGATGCCGCGCAGACATCCGCTGGAGCATCGTGGCCATGGTAGCAGCCAAAAGCCACATCCATCGCAGCCGCGGCGGACATTGGCACCGCGTAGGCGTGCCACCTACGGGTAGGCGCCGTAGCACGCAGATCCGCCGCGCTGGGCATCAGGCGGTGCAGCATGGTACGCAGTTTGCGGCCATCCCAGATGTTGTCGATCCACGCCATTCGGGCCTGCCAGAGCGGGCGCGGGTCCCGGATGTCCGCATCGCGCAGGGCGCGGAGCTGGGCTGCGAGGCCATCGGCCAATCCGATCGGGCGGCCGGCAGCTACCCAGCAGGCCAACGCCGCGCCGGCTGACGTGCCGTAGCAGTCGAGCTTTCCGTGAAGTTCGAGCTTATTGGCATCCAACACGCCGCGATCTTCTAACGCAAGCAGCACGCCTACGCCCAGGCAGAAACCGTCCAGGCTGCCACCCGATATGCATAGTGCCGTTTTCATGGTTGGTGGTTGATGGTTGGTGGTTAGGGCGTGGCGGGAGTCTCGGCCGCCGCCGGGGTGGTGACGTTGATGGGGCCTCGGTAGGATTGCGTGGGGGTGTACGCGCCGTTGGCGCCGAGGTAGGCCATCACGCCCCAGGGGGCGATGGTCTTGAGCACATCGCCAACCTGCTCCCATGTGCCAGGATCACGCGGCAACATCTGCTTGGGCTGGATGGGCGTCGAGAGCGCAATGGAGGTCGCGCCCGTGACGCTGATGGTGATATTGGTGCCGGTGACGCGCAGGATCTCCGCCGTGGCGGCCTGGGCGTAGTAGGCCGCGGCCCACTTGTTGGCGTCCACCGGCGTGGTGCTGCACCCGGCAAGGCCGGCGGCGATTATTGCGAGTCCTGCGATGCGTGTGAGTGATTTCATATTGATGCTCCTTTTGGTTTGGTTGTTACTCGGCACGGAGTTTCTTTAACTCCGCATCCACTTTGGCCAATTGATTGGTCAAGGACGTTTTGACTCTGCGAAGTGTCGCGATTTTCTGGCGTACGTCATCCACCACGACAGGCTTTTCCTGCTCGCGGACAAGTTTGCGAGCCGCAATAACGGCATCGCGTTCCGTGGGTGTGACTTCCAGAACAATGCGTGCCGCAAACACGCTCGTAGAAAGAATCAAGAAACAGATGATGACTTTTTTCATTTGTGCCTCCTAGTTGCTGGTGATTGAATTAGTTGTGGTTCTGCTGGCAGGGATGAAGAAGAGGTTCGTGCCATCGGACCTCAAGAGTGATTGCATACCACCAATCCATGGGCCGATCCCGATGGAATCCGGCTCGTTCTCTTTGATACCGCACACCTTCCCATCAACGATCCACATCGACTGAACACTGGAATAATCGTTGGAGGTAACAAGGCACGGCGTGGCCATGATCCCGTCAAACGGGATGCCATCAGATAGAGTCACGCCAGGTGCTCCTGATGGGTCTGTCCTCAACACACGCCAGTACCGCACATCACGACGATTAACCTGCAGGCTGAAAAACACGGTTGAAGTCGTCGTCACAGACGTGTTCGTGGTAAGTATTGTGGTCCATCCGGATGTTGGTAACGCTGAGCTCGTTACCTGGACATCAACAGTCGAAGGAGAAACGCTGACGTGCCTCATGCAGTAATAAAAAGATAGCGTTCCCAACCCTTCGTGCAGGTACTCGCTGCGGAAATAGGACCCATTGATATCACGCAAGTATAAGTGTGGGTCCGGCCAAGATGTGCCGGTTTCGGGATTGATAGGTCTATACCCAGTGGCACCTCCTGGTTTGCCAACGAACAGGCCATCCCCATAACCGTGTCGAACGTCTGTGGGGTCCGAATACTGTGGCACAATCTTATAGAAATTCGTGGAGGATGCCCCAGCAAATGTATTAGTGTCTTGCTTCCAATAACATGGTAGCGCCACATTGTTTTCAATGGTGTCCCATCTTCCGATGGTGGTCTGATTGGAAGTCCATGGGTAAGAGTGAGAAAGAGTGTTTGTGTTGTGAACAGACACCTCGGACTGTGCGATGGCGACCCCTGTGTTAGAGGAAATGCCACCCACCTGCGTCAGAGTCACGTTATGCGGATTGCTGGTGTTGTTGGTATGGTCAGATAGACCAGACCGGATGTCCGTGTGTGCGTCAATCGCGGTATCGTGATTGGTCACCGCATTGTCTACGTATTCGGTGGTGGCAATAGTGTAGCAATTGGTGACTAGGTATGAATTGGTGATCGTTCCATTCCATGCTGTGTTTATATACCACTCATTTTCTGAGCAATAAAACCCAGGTTCAAACGCGGGTGAGGATTCCCAATAGGATGCCGTAAATGTTGAATCTAATACCGCCCAGTATTCAGCCTCCACGTTGGCGATCAACCAATCACCATCGGTGGTATTTCCTACGTATCCAACAGAATCGAATGTGGCACTATACCCCCACGACCAAACGTCCCCAGCTTGTGGCAGTACAAATGGTTCGTTTCCACCCCAATCTATGTTCCAATCAACCTGGGTTATGATAACAGAATTGGTGTTGATGCTTATATCTTCGACCTCAGACACCTGATACAGAACGCCGGTGCCGCCTGACAGCACCAGCCATGCGTTGGTGTCGGCCTGCACGATCCGCTGGGCCTCGGCGACGGAGAGGGCGGCGGCATCGGACGGCTTGAGAGCAGCCAAACCAGCCGCGGAGCCGGGCGCGAGGTCTTCTACGGCTCCGCTGAGCTCGCCTACGGCGTTCGATATGGCCACGCCCAGGGCGGCGCGCGAGCTGTTCGCGTTGTTCACGGCGTCATATACGGGCGCAACGATTGCCGGCACGTCGTTCGTTGTCAGGATTTTGGTTTCCGGATAGATCGCGGCGCCGTCGATCCCCAGCCCCATGGCCAGCATGGACGCCCCCGCAACCATCAACATCAACACGGCCATGCGCTTCATATCACGCCCCTTGTCTTGAGGTCAGCCACCAGTGTCCGCACCACCTTGACCAGATCGCCAAAGGCAAAGCTGTCACCCGGGATGGCCCGCATCGTGGTACCGGCCCCGACGCTCCACCCGAGGTCAGCCGGGGCCAGAGCGGAAAGCGCCGTCAGTGTGGCCCGCAGGCTGGCGGCTTCTGCCACAACCGCGCTCAGGTCGGACGTGGCGCTGCCGCGCCAGGCGTTTACCGCAGCCAACAGGTCTTCGGCCGCGGCCAGGGCCGCCGTGGCAAACGTGCGCCACCCCTCCAGCGCCGCCAGGCGGTCGGCATGCGTGTTCAGGGCGGCCTGCAGGGCCGCGAGCGCCGCCTCGATGCCGTCATGACTCAGGGTGCCGGCGCCGGTCAGGTTGCCGTGTGCGATGCGGTTGTCGCCATCATGCACATGGGCTGCAATCGCATCCTCCAGCACGGCCAGCGCGGCATTTACATCCGTCAGGTCGGTTCCCCATGGCGCCACAGGCTGAGGCTCGCTCTCGTCTTCGCCCATGGGATTTGCGCGGATGCTCAGCCAACACTCGCCAATCATCTCCTGATCGGTCAGGCTCCAGAGCACCAGCTTAAAAGATCGCCGGCCACCCAGGAAGAGATCGCCCATCTCGGCAATCAATTCATCGGTGTTCAGGTTCAGCGTGCCGACCGCATCATCGCCGTCAGCCGTCCACCCCTCACACACAGCGACCAGCCCAGACTGCCCGACGATGCGCAAGAGCAGCCCCTCGTCCACGCGCGAGCCCAGATCCGCGAGCGTCACCTCCACAGCCTCTCGCGCCGCCACAGATCCTGCGGCCGTCAATGCCTTGTCTGCACCTGCCGTAATCACGAGCGTCGTCATAACACCACCCTCCCGACGCTCTGGGCGCCTTCGAAGCAGGCGTCCGCCACGCCCCTCAAAAACTCGCGATCGGCATACGTGGCGCCGTCTGGGTCGCTATACGGCTTGCCAGCATGGCGCTTCAGCTTCGCCACGGCGCCGGCGGCGATGGCCTCGCTGTAGCGGTCGATGATCCACTCCGGCATGTGGATGCTGTCCGAACCCGCCACCGGTCCTCCCACAGGCGCCAGCACGCCGTGTACCTCGATCGGGATGGCGCGATCAGCCGACAATGCCGCCTCAAACTCGATACCCTGCCGCCAGGTGCCTGTCTGCCGCGACACCACCCGGAAGGCGTACGTCACGCAGCCGCGCACCACCAGCAGCCCATCCACGCGGTATAGGTCGGTGGAATACGAAATCGCCCCGAGCGGCCATGCCAGTGCTACGGCGCGCTCGCCGGCTGGAATGTCTACCGTCAGGGTATGCCGCCATGCGCGGCTCTGCCGGCAGAATCTCACGGCGGCCTGTTCGAGGGCCGCGATCTTCTCTGCCGTGGCACAGCCGGGAAGCTCCGCCGCGATGGACCCGAGCAGTTGCGCAATCTGTTTGTCCGCCGTCGCCATTACCCAGGCTCCTTAACCCATGCCGCGAGCCACGACCCCGTCAAGCCGGCCGGCAGCCGCGGCGGTCGACTCGATGCGCTCGGGCGTATCGCCAACCATGGACCACAACGCATCACTGGCCATGGCCGCGCCGAGCACGTCGATCCACTGGGCATCGATCGGCAGTTCCGCCGCGCTTTCCACCGGCAGTTCCGGAAGATCCCCCACCCGCTCGCCATTGGCAAAAAACGCCTCCGGCCAGCGGCCCCAGAGGCGTCTCCACGCGCGCCGCATGCAAGCGGCCCACTGGTCGGCTGTGAATGCGTCGGCCTCGGACACATGCTGCCGGGCGTGCCACTTCGCGCTGGTAATCGCATCCGCCACCGTTGCCATGGTCATTTCCCCATCATGCCGTTAATGACCCCGTGATCTCCTGGGGCCTGCCGCCATGCGCCGCCACTTCCGCGCGGGTGATGTGGTTTCCTTCGTTCCACTGCTTCAAAAACTCTTCGCGCGTACTCTCGCCCAGCTTGGTGTACGGCCGACGCCTGACCACCCCCGCCGGCACATACGCTGACGATCCGCGCGGGGCAGGCTCGAAAACCCGCTGCACGGCGTTGTCGCAAACGCCCAGGAATCGCTGCGGCAGAACCACCTCGACGCCACGCGAAACCGTGATGCGAACGCCCTGCCATGAAATCTCAACTTTCTCGGTGTCGTGCGGTCCACCCTTCTCGGGAAATACGACACGGAAATACTTTTCGCCGTCGATCACCTTGGCACGCACCGCCTCGTCACGCTTCGACTGATCTTCCCGCTGCGCCGACAGCACGGCCAGATGCTTCATCAGCACCCATCCGCCATCCTTCGGCTGCACCCCCCACACGTCCGGCGCGAGTTCCAATTTCTTCAATTCGCCCTGCGCCTCTTCTTCGGTCTTGAACGGACGGCCATTCTTGGCCATTCTGATATCTTCGTCGTTGCTCATGGGCAGCTCTCCTGTACTTGTTTTGATGGATGGATGCTCATTGGCATCTCACACCGGTATCATCGCCGCGCGATGCCGGTTACTCGCCTTCGGCCTCGAAGGCGTAGGTCGTGGCGGCCTCGTTGACGTGCGTGACATCGAGGATCTCGAAGCCCGCGGGCATGCGCGCGCCGACCGGCGCGGCCACCCAGTCAACCTTGGTGCCGACAAACGACACCTTGCCGGACGGCGCCGCGCGATCCAACGTCACTTCGTTGGCCGCGTCGCCATCGTTGGTCAGCGCCACGATGCGGTATTTGCGCCCGCCGATCTCCACCATGCTGCCCACGCCGCACAGCGTGGTGTCCAGCCCGGCGTTGAAGTTGCCGGTGCGGTTGGTGGTGTGCCGAAGCGTCCACCGGGCGATGTCGCCCGCGCGGTTGCCGGCCGTGTCCGGGTTGTCCTGCACCGGGATTTGATAGGCCAGGCTCGACGCCGAGACCACATCGCCGCCATCATACCGGCGGATGCCAGCCGTGATGGCCAGCAGCGCGAAAGCGGGCACGTTGGCCACGCCGGCCCGCACGATCCCGCCCGCGCCTGTGGCCGTCCGCGCCATGTCGGCGAACCACTCCAGCGTGGTCAGGTTGGCATGACCCACCTTCACCACTTTCACCTTGATGGGCTCGAAGCCCAGCCCGATCTTGACGGCCGACCCCAGGCCGACAAACAGCCCTCTTGCGATGTTTTTCATGATACCTTTTCTCCGTTGCGATATTCTCTGTTGCGATATTCTCTTTTGGTGAGCCGCGCGGCGGCCACCCGGCCGCCGCGCCACGCATCACGCTCTTAGGCCGGTTAGGCCGGATTGGCCTTGCAGGCCACCTCCAGCACCGCCAGCGCATCCTCGAACAGAATCGCGCCGGCCCACCACATCTTCCAGCCCACCGAGCCCTGCTGACCGAGCTCGTCGCCGAAGCGGGGAACATTGGGCTGCAGCACGGTCACGTGCGCAGCCTTGGCGCCCTGCAGGCGCACCACGCCGAAGGCGTCCTGGCCCAGGCAGAGGATCGGATACACATCCGCCTTCGCGGCGCCGTTGGGGGTGTCGCCGTCCGAGAGCATGGTCGTCGTCTCGGCGCCCTCCTTGGTGTACGGCTCGACCAGGTTGGTCCCGATGATCCGGAACGCCTCGATCGCGCCGATTTCGCCATCCACCCGCTTGTCCGGCTCGCCGTACTCCGAATACGGACGGAATCCGCTGCACGACCGGATGTCGGCCGACAGATCGGTGTGGCAGACCGCAAAGAAGGTTTCCTCGATACCCCACGTGCCGGCGAGCGGCGTCGGGGAGATCATGCGGTTGAGCTTCTTCACGTTCGCGCGGGCAAACCCACGCTCGACACGGCGGAAATCGCCGCGCGACACCGCATTGGCCACGGTCGAACGCCCCGCCACGCCGTTGGCGTAGTAGCGGTTGGCCGAGCCCTTGCAGAGTTCGATCGTCAGGCGCTCTTCCGTCTCCGCAAGCTGGTCGCCGCAGAGTTTCACGGCCACGTCCAGGACGTTGTCCTCGTGGAGGTCGTCCACCTTGTCCGTGATGCGCACGATGGCGCCGAACTGGGCCAACTGCGCGACATAATCGCGCTTGCGCATCGGCTGCGCAGTCGGGGGAACGCCCTCGGCCAGCTTGGCCATCGCCGCCGCGAAACGCTCGTAGCGGGTCCACTTCACCGTGTCGCCGCGCTTCTTCGGCAGGGTTGTCACCTGCCCGAAACGCTGCATCGTCATGCGCGGCTGGGCCACTTCGAGGAGCCGCAAAACCGCCAGCACACCCACCCGGGGGCTGATCTCGCCGTATGTTACCGTTGCCATGACACCCTCCCATGGTTGTCACACTGCTCTTTCTGCCGCGCAACTCATTGGGCGCTGGTGTCACTCTCTTCCGTTCACCGGCACTCGCCGGGACGGATTACGGCCCCTATGGGACCAAAATCACAAAGGGGTGCTGATCGTCGTGATGCGGGCAGGTAGCCCGCCTGCACTTCACCGCCAGCCGTGTCCCGCGCCCCAATATCCCCTTGCATATTGGGGTGCCGCAATGCGGACACTTCTGCGTGACGTCCGGGATATTCACCGGGCTGAACGCCTTGGACCACCTGGCCGAGTCCAAATCCGATCTATTAACGTTTGGAGGCATTGCGCCGCTTCTCCGCTTCCTCCTGAAACATCCGCTCGGCCTCGTCTTCGTCGATTTCCCTGTCCTCGCGACCGCTGGACGCCGGGGCCTCATGCGTCGGCGCCGGCCTGCGAGCACCCGCGCCGCCAAGCGATCGCAGTGTATCCAGTGCCGCCGCTGCACCATCCCGCCGGCCACCACCTGTCCCGGCCGCGCCAGAAACCTTGAATCCAGTCTCGGCCGCGAACAACCGCAACAGCTTCGCGGCATGCGCAGGCTCCGGGCTATTGCCCAACTGCTTCACGGCCGCCGGCTGCTTCTCGAACCATTCGCCAAAAGCGCTCGACTCCACCATCTGGCGCGCGCCGACAATTTTCCCCGGCCCTTCACCATCGATCTCGCGCAGCAACAGTTCACGCGACTCTCGCGCCCGATACGATTTCACGAAATCGAGATCGCCGCGGATCTCGGCAAGTATCTGCCGCCGCGCCGAAGCCATCGCCATGGCCTGAAACTTCGCCAGCGCCGGATACTCGCGCACGAACTTCTCAACCGTAACAGCCTCTTCACCACCTTCCGCCGCTTGCAGTTCCGCCTTGCCGAGGCTGTCAAATATCTTCTCGATGGATGCAATCTCGTCGGCCATCGACTCGGGGGTCAGTTCGTCGCCCTTGCCATCCGCGCCGGCACCCTTGCCGTCGCCGGTGCTCTTGCCGCCATCCGCGCCGGCACCCTTGCCGTCGCCGGTGCTCTTGCCGCCATCCGCGCCGGCACCCTTGCCGTCGCCGGTGCTCTTGCCGCCATCCGCGCCGGCACCCTTGCCGTCGCCGGTGTCCTTGCCGCCGCCGCCACCGCCGTCGCCGTCGCCGGCACCCTTACCGTCGCCGTCGCCGTCACCGTCGCCGTCGCCATCCGCGTCGGTGGCCTTGCCGTCGCCGGTGCCATCCGCGCCGGTGGCCTTGCCGTCGCCGGTGCCATCCGCGCCGGTGGCCTTGCCGTCGCCGCCACCGCCATCAGAAGAACCGATTGCAATGCTACCCATGTCGGAGAAGCGCTTGCCGCCCTCGCGGGCAGACGCGGCCTCCTGAAACATTTTGTCCTCGTCACCCTCGTCGAGTTCGGCGACTTCCCTGATTGTCTCGTCTGTCATTCGTCGCTCCCTGTTGTTATTCCGAGCTTGCGCTTGGCGGCCTCTACGGCGCGCCGCGGCGCGTTGACTCCACGCATTTCGCCCAGCGCATGCCGGAAATCATCCCGGATGCGTTTGGTGTCCAGCATCGGATCCTCCAGCGCCGCCTGCACACGCTCCGCCTCGATCGCGCATGCGCGCAGAATCGCTCGCCCCACCGGCGTGTCTTCCGCGCCGGCGAGTGCTGCAATTTCTTCGTCGTTGAGCGGCTTTACTCTCATGTTGACACAATCCACCTACTTTTGTAGGGCCATCATGGCAGAACCGATAGGACCTTGACAATACCCTCATCGGCCTGTGCTACGACGATAGCTTCCGGGGTGTCCGGGCACGTTTCCCACATCCACGCCAGCGCCCGCAGGTAACCGCCGCTGAGGCCGTTCGGCGCCCGATGCCAGCTTATCCGCCACACATCCACCTCGATCTCGCCATCCAGCATGCGCGCGGCCTCGCGCATAGCTTCCAGCCTGGACCGCACCCCGCGCTCGAAAACTTCCAGCACACTGCGCATCATTTCAACTTTGGCGATGACCGCTTCCGCATCGCGCTTGGCGTCTTCATCATCCCCCAGCAGCATCAGCGTCTGTTGCCTTGACTCCGGATCGATCAGCGCCATCGCGCCATCAGGCGAGAGTACGAGTTTGGCTTTCTGAATCTCTTCGGCCAGCAACCGCGACGCTTCCTGCCAATCGGTTTGCTTTGCGTGCTCGCTGAGCATTGTGCGCGCCTTTAGCCCGAGTTTTTCTGCTTCCACCATCAGCGCACGATAATTCATGCTGCAGGCCACTTTGAACGCGCGGATATCGGCCGTCCGATCCCCGCGCCGCAAGAGCACCGCGCTGGCGACTTGCAGGCAGCGGCATATTTTCTCCACGCCATCGGCGCCACGAATTGAAATGCGGGCCTTTCCGGCCAACTCCAAACCAAGCGGCATTTTCGGCTGCATTTTCGGTTGATCGCTCATCGGCTGACTCCAGGCGCTGGTTGTTTTGCCGCCGGGGCCGCGCCACCACCGCCCCGCTCGACATCGTGAATGAACTTGCCTCGATCCAACTGCAATTTTCCGCGCGCCTGCTCGGCCGCCGCCTCATCGCGCAGCGCCCGAGCCTCCTTGCCGCGAAGTGTTGCCTGGGCATCGGCCAACGCAATCTGCCGTTCGGCGCTCTCCGCCTCGGCTTGATCCCGTGCCGCCAAATCTTCATGCGACAGCAGCACCTTGCCGGGTTCCAGATCATCCGCCTCGGCCACCTGCTTGACAATCGCCTCATGATTCACCAGCCGGTCGACGCGCGGATTCTGTGCGCCCAGGCTCAACAGCCGCAACAGCCCGTCCAGCCGCCGCACAAGGTCCTCGAATTGGGTGAACCCTTTGGGCACCACATCGACCGCCGAACCAGACTGCAACTCTCCGGTCAACTCTAGGACGTAGAGCACAAAGCCGATCACCCATCTCACCGCGCCATCGTGCCGCCGCACGATCTCGTTCAGGTACTTGCCGCTGGCCGCCAGCCTGCTGCGCAGCTCAAACGCGGTCGCCGTGCCGGCCGGCTGCACCCCCTGCTGGATGCGCGGAACCGCGCTCTCAAGATCGGCGAACTCCAGCAGCATTTCGATGGCCTGCGTCAGCCCGCCGGTAAGGGACTCGATCTGTATCTGCTGGATGGCCTCCCTCACATCGCGCGTATCCGGGTCCAGGTCGATGAAGTCAACCCCCTCGGCAATCTGCTCCGGGTCCTGCCTGATCTTCTCGCGTTTGCCCGCCAGCGTGATCCTGCTCGCGCGGCGCAGGTTGCTGAGCCACGCCCGCACCACACCAGTCATCACCTCCTGCGTCGGCCCCATCACATCGTATACGCCCTGTGGCAGCGCGCGCATCCGGTCAATGTCCCACTCGACGCGATAGTACGGCACGGGCGGCACCGCGGCGCCATGCACAGCCGCCACAAGCCTGTCATCCGCCAACACGGCCATGACCGGCACCCAATCCAATGTGGCCACATGCCCGCCCAGACCGATAGGCGCCGTATCGTCGGCCCCAGCCGCGATCAGGCTCTCAGGCACCTTGCACCAAAACTCCTTCCATTCGATCAGCGCCGATCCATCGCGCGGCTTTTCGATGTCGCTGGTGTCGGCGCCGCGGCCGCGCGTGCCGGCCGTGGCCATCACCTGCTTGATGGCCTCCACGTCGAAGACCGCCGCCGGCGCCGCCTGCACCAGTTGAGCGACCTCCCACGGCGATATCCGGCGCGCCTGAATCACATACTCCGCGTTTTCCAGATCGGCGTTACCCGCCTCGTCGAAGTACATCTCCCAGGGGCTCACCGCCTCGATGATCGGGACAGGCCGCCCCGCGCCATCATCCGTCACGCGACCGCGCAACCACGCCTCGCCCATGCCCGCGCTTTCCTCGATCACCACGCGCAACTGATCCGGCATGTTGCCCACATAGCAGAGTTCATCCACCCGCCGGCGGATGCGTTCAAGCGCGTCGGCGTCATCAAACCCGCTGGTTGCGGCCCATTGCAACAGGAACGGCACGCGGTTGTTCTTATAAATTGCGTCACCTAGCGCCACCTTGGCCGCCACGACCTTCTGCCGCGCCACGCGCAGCCTCTCTTTGCCGGTGTCGCCCGCGCGATAATTCCCGGCGGCCACAGCCTGCTTGTCGCCGAGAGAATAGACCTCGCCTTCTGCTGTCAGGCGGTTCTCCCGCCACTTGGCTTCCCGCCCCGCTCGTTCACGTTTCGCACGCGTCACCAACTCTTCCAGATGTCGCTTGAGCGCAGACCTCACCCGCTCGCGATCAGTCAGCGAGGCCGCTACTGGCGCCTTTTCGGTCGGTTTCCGCGCTGGTGCTTTCTTGGCCATGTCACAAACCTACAGTTGTAGGGGCTGGTTGGCAATACCCTTGTCGATCTTCCGCCAGGGCTCCTGCTGTCCAGGCCGCCACGGGGTACGCTCGTACCCGCTCAGCGCCGCCGCGAGCGCCTCGGTATGGGCCAGCGGGCCGGTCCCGACATATTCCGCCTCTTCGCGCGCCACAGCCTGCAACAGTGCGTCGTCCAGCGTGATGCGCCCGCGCCAGCGCCAGATCGCCGCCCGCGCCAGATCGTGCCGGTCGGTATCCGCGCCGATCCCGGTCAGACGCACCCCGCCGAAGTCACCCGCCATGGCTTGCCGGATGACGCGCACGCTCTCCACCATCTCGTCATCCGTCGCAAACGCATAGTACCTGCCGCAGCGGAACTCTCCGGACGCCCTACGTATCCACGTCGCCGCCCCCGGCTCGATGGGCCATCCATCCTGCATCGTGGGCAGCATGGCGGCGAACGACCACCACGCCAATATTTCCGCCATCGTCTGGGCTTCGGGGGCGCCTGCCGGCCGCGCCCCTGGCACGAACCCAACCACCACCAGCGCGCCCTCCGCCACCACCCTCGTGCCCACCAGCCTGGGACTTGGCCACGATATCCCTCCACGGATGGCCGCGCGCTCGCGCCGCACGATCTGGCCCGCCGCGTCCAGCCCCTCGATCGGCACCAGCGCATCCTGCGCCACGCCGTCCGCCCACACCCGCCATGCCATCACTGCCGCCGGTTGATCCTTCATCGCCTCACCCCGCCGCGTAATATGTCCGAGATGCTCCCCACCCGCGCAGCTTGCGCCTGCCCGCCACGATCAGCCGCCGCCGCGTGCTGTGCCAGGTCGCCCAGGCTTGCGCCCCGCAACGCCGCATCCGGCAGTTGCACCTCCATCACCGCGTGGCATGCCTCGTCGTAGACGTGGTCCTCTGCATCCGTGTCCACGTCCGCGAAGTTGTCCTCATCGAGAGGCAGCTCCGGCACCGTCCGGATGAAATCGCGGCATGTCCGAAACACCACCAGACTCTTGGTCTTGATGCGCGTGGCAAACTGCCGGAACTTCTGGGCCCTGCTCGCATCGCCAGGCCGCATCGAGAGCCCGCACCGCGCGAAGATCGTGGCCGTCGACTCCCCGAGCCCGCCGCCATGCTGATCCGGCCGCCGGTTGAAGATGGTCGGATCCGCCAGCCTTGCGCTTACCACCAGCCCGCCATCCTTTTCCCGCTGCAGGATGCCCTGCGCGATCTCAGGATCGCCAAGCCTCAACCCTTGATCCGGGCGGCCCGGCTCGCAGCCATACCACTCGGACACGCGCACCAGCAGATTGTCGCCAGCCACCCACCACCACCCCACCGAGAACGGCTTGCCAAACCCCCAGTCGAATGTCTGGATGATACGGGCGCCGGCCGGGATCGGACAGGGCTCGACGATGTTCTTGCTGCTCCACTCAAACGCCTGCCCGCTGTAGATGTCCCAATCGCCATAACGCCAGGCCGACCGCAGCGGCTCGGGAAGAGAATCCAGCCAGGCGATGTAATTCGGATCGTGCTCCATGATCGACGGGTTGTCCGTCACCAGCGCGGGAATGTACATGCGCGCGCGGCCATCTCGCCCGAGGTACGCCATACCAGGTTTGCGCGGGTCACCCTTGCCGGTCCCGAACCGCGCCTTTAGCCACCGATGGCCAATGCTCCCGGGGTTGGCCGTCAACAGGATTTCAGCCGGCACACCCGGCACCGTCGATCTACACGACCCGATCAGTTGCTCGTAACTCGTTTCGCTACCGATCTGCTGTGCCTCCTCGATCAGCATCCGCTGGTACTCGTGGCCTTGGTATTTGCTGTAGGCTTCCTTGTCCTTCAGGTGCCCGAGACGGAACACCGGCCCCTGCTCGAACACCACCCGCGTCGGCGCCGAGGTCATCACGCGCCCGCCCACCGGCCTGTACATCCGCTCAGCCCGGTCCATCCAGTCACAGAGATCCTCGTAGTTGCGCCGCACCACCAGCGCGCGATACAGCGGGTTCGGAAAATGCGGCGGCCTCAGCAGCCACGCCATGCCGGCATCGGTCTTTCCACCGCCGCGCGCCCCGCCGAAGAGTATCTCGAACACGCCGCTGACACCCAGCGCCTGAGTCTGCGGCCCGGCATGCGGCCGCCAGACCTCCCTGGGCTGTTCTGCTATCGCCGTATCTGTCATCCTACGCCCTCTGGCATCGGCAACGCCTTCACGGTCTCTTGCGCCGGCAGCACGATCACTCCGCTGACAACCCCAGCAGGCAGTTCGATCTTCTTCGGCGCATCCCACCCGAGCAGATCCGCCAACAGCCGTTCGGATCCGCGCGGGTCAAAGAGCTCCACCTCCTCGACATACGCCGGCCCCCAGGTCTTGCTGGGAGCATCATACGCCACCTTGCGTTTCACCCTCTTGATCGCCCGCGCCGCGGGATGATTCTTGATCGCATCACAGAACTCCGGCCACGACAGCCCTATCAGGTCCGCCACATCCGTCAGCGCCGCGTTTGCCCTCTGGCTCGCGTTCGCCAGCACATCCCGCCTGCGAAGGATGCGTTGCCGCGCCGATTGTGAGAGCAGCCCCGCCAAACGGCGCTGAATGTCAACATTTGTTAACAGGCGAGATGCCTGTTGTCTCGCCGTCTGGGGGGAGTATCCAGCCTTGATCGCAGCCAGGGTAGCAGTGGGCTCGGTCATGCAAGCCTGGCAGAACCTCTCACGATTTGCATCCTGCAACGGCTGGCACAGCGTTTCCTCGCGATCGATGACCGCCTCCACCTGCTCGACTATGCGCCTCCCGAGACGGCGCTTGCGCGGCTGCTTTGGGCCACGCCGTGATGCCTGTTTTCGGCCCGCTTTTGGCGGAGGTTTTTCGCTCATGCCGGATGTAGACTTTTTGGCCATTTGTTAACAGGCTACAGGTTGGCCCGAAAAAATGGCAATACCCTTCGCTTCGCTCGGCGCCCCCCGCACCGTCCGTCCGTACACGTCCGTCCGTACCGTTACGTCCGTGCGCCCTTCAGGGCGCTTCATTCCCTTCTTTTCTTTCCGTTCCTTCCGTTCGTTCCCGTTCTTTTCTTCACGTTCTTCCGTAGACGTACGTGCGGGGGGCGCCGAGCGAAGCGAAGGCGCCGGATGCCTTCCAGTGCCAAGTGAAAACGAAGTTATTAACAGGCGCGCTCGCGCGCGCGATACGTCATATCTTCAATTCTCTTTACGTCACGTATTAACGTAAAGGCCCGCGCGCGGGCATAGCTCCGCCGTCCCACGCACTCCATTGGATTTTACGCCAACTGCGAGACAGCACGTTGTTGTTGTCGCAAACTCAGCCCGGTCGCACCCGGTACACCCAGGACCTCACGCGATCGCCTTTCGCCAAATCCTTTGCCCACGCCTCATATACCCGCCTCGGCCGATGCATGATGCTCCGCGTCCGATACACCACCCGTCCGGCGCGCCAGACCACCACGGTGATGCCCCATATCGCACACGCCCTGCCATCGCGGATGGCTTCATACCACCCCTCATGGTCTGCAGTATCTGCCGCTACGCACTCACCACGTAGCTTTCTGTTCCATCGCGTCATCAGGTCGGACGGCGTAGCCGCCTGCACCGAAACACCGCAACTATCGCACCACGCGGTCCACCGCCGCCGCCAACTGACAAAATGCTGCCGTGCCACCAACGGCGCTTCATGGCAGCACTTATCATAGAGCTGCCCGTCATAGACCCATTTCTCGCGGCGCGGCATGGCTACCTGCCATCCTGCGCCAGCGCCCGCAGTTCCTTCTCGCGCCCCTCGATCCGCCGCAGCGCCAACTCCGTCATGACACCCCCCAGCACGCACCACAGGTCCACCGTCTCCAACTCCTCGGCCGCCAGAGCCCGCACGGCCTGCAAGCGCCCCTCGACCGTGCGCAGCGGACTGTTAGAAGTACAGCGCACTCCCGCCTCGAACGCATCCCGCAGCCCCACCTCGGCATGCGCGCACCACCCCAGCAGGTCTGTCGGCGTGCTCCCCAGCACCTCCGCCGCCTTGCACAGGCTATCCGTGCTCGGCCTCACCTTCCCGCGCGCCCAGGCATTCACCGTTGCCAGTTCCACCCCGCACGCCTCCGCCACATCCTTCCGGGTCTTGCCAGCCAGCCACAGCGCCATCTCCCACGCTGCCTGGGCATTGTTCATCCCCCACAGGTTCGGCCGCTCCCACGGCGCCCGACGACCAAACATCCCGCCGGACTTCTGCGCCGGCGCCGTCGACACCGATCCAGCCGCGCCCACGGCCGCCGGCGTCGCCACAACATCATTCCCATACGGTACGTGTTCTTCCGACATTTCCTTCCCTCCTGATTTAGACATTCTCAACTTTAGAACTTCAGCACTCTCGAACTTTAGAACTCTCCCACGCCTCCATCACCATGGCCCCCACGCTGGCGGCCGACGTATACTGCTTCCTCAGCCACCACCAGCGCGGCAGATCACTCGGGTCACACTCCCGCCCGTTATCCAGCAGCATCGCCTGGGTCTTGATCTCCAGCCCAAAGATCACCCGGCGCAGGCGCTTCTCGGCCTCATCAGGCGTATCTCCGGCCCACCCCATCAGCACATACGCCCCCACCCTCTTACGCCGCCACCGCGCCACCAAACCAGCTTCCCGCAGCATCGCCACGGCCGCCGCCAGCGGCTCCCATTCGATCTCGCGATCATACGCCATCCAGATCGCATCCGGCCGCAGCCTGGCCAACCGCTCTACGTGCCACGCCTCCAGTCGACGCGCCTCCAACCCGCCCGTAAACTTCGCCGGCTCGGGCTGCCTTTCCAGCATATCAAACACCGCCGCCACATGCCCGCGCGGACAGGCCAGAAGGTTGTTGTCCAGCACATCCCATCCGTCCGTGATCCCCAACACCCTCAGCCCGCCCTCACGCCCTGGCACCAGACAGTGCTTGCACGCACCAGGGCATCCACGCGACGTGATGACGTACCCTCTCTTCAGATACTTCCCCGGCACAAACTCCCCGCCCGGATCCCCATACGCCGGTCCGCCAACCGTGGTCGGCGCCACCACCGCCCACTTTTCCGCCAGCCGCTCCGCCCGCTCCTTGTCCCACTCGAACGTCACGCTCACGTCCACCCGGTCCGCCTGGTCCCACAACGTCGGAGATCGCCCCACCACCACATCCGCATCATCCGGCGTGGCACGTGTCCGCCTCGGGAATACCCGCAACACCCTCATACCAACCACCTTTCCCCCACCGCGCGCCAAGCGTAGCGAGGCAAGCACTCTACTCGCCACTTAGCACCGTGTTCGGCACCACGATCCAGTCAGCCCCGTAGCCTTCCTTGCCGCGTAGCACGTTGCTTCGGCGCGATAGGCCAGTCTTTCGCGGGAACAGACCGTCACCCGAAAACATGCAGCCTCGGCATTCTATCACCTCGCGTACCGCCGTCAGCAACGGGCCGCTGGGGTCATAGTCGTTGTACGTCTCCCAGTCTCCGTCCGGCAGGTGCTTGAGCAGGGCCGCTTTCAGCGCCTCCCGCTTGTCCTCGATTCCGAACCGACCCGCCCACCATTGCGCCGCCGTTTCGTTAATCGTCACTTGTCACCTCCATTCAATGCCGAACCAGCGGAGCCAGGCGACGCGCTACCCGAGCGCGCCCGCTCCGTCGTGTTCGCCGTCTCGATGTCGCGCAGGATGCACTGCGCCAGGTTGATCGCGGAGATCGCGTGCGCGATCTGCCAGTGATGCCGCTTCTCTGGCAGGCTGGACAGCGGGTACACCTTGCTTGTCAGTTCGGAAGATAGTTTGCAGAGACGGTCAGCGGCTCGCCCAACTAGCGGGTCGAGGCTAGCCTTGCCCGCCGCATTCGTTGTCTTTGATTTCATGCTGTCCTTTCCGGGCGGGTTGCCGCCCATCACCGCCCGCGTTCGGACGATTCGGCACCCACATCCTTGTGCCCACATGCCAGATCATCCGTTTCGGTATCCGCTGGCCGACCCGGTATTCCGTCATCCACCACCGCTCCCGGCCGTGTACGTTCGTAGTTGTGTAGGGCGCCGCGTCCGACCAGCAGCACCACAAGTCCCACTCCCCGCGCTTCCGGGAATGCGTGGCCGACAGCGCCCAAGCCACGGTTGGGTATCTGGCAAAACAGACCCATGGCGCCTTCCATCCCCCATCCAACTCCGCCGGCCGCCCCGGACACAGCCCGCGCCGCAAAATCCCCTCCCGGTTCTTCCGTGGCGACCAGTGATAGAGCATGAACGGCCTCATGCATCCTCCTTCCCGCCGCCACCCTTGACGCATATCGCGGTGTTGGGGCTACAGAACAAGCCGCACCTGTCCTGCGCCAGTTTTGCGTACTCCGGGTTCAACTCGACCAGCACGGCCCGGCGTCCGTTGCCGCTCGCCACGTCGCCCGTGGTCCCACTCCCGCCAAAGGGGTCAAGCACCGTGCCGCCCGCCGGGCACCCGGCGAGGATGCACGGCGCAATCAGCGCCGGCGGGAAAGTGGCGAAATGCGCCCCGTCGTAGGTGGACGTTCCCACCGTCCACACGTCCCGCTTGTTCCTGAACAGCGTCACCTCTCGCGGTTCTTCGCTTCGTCGGTCTTGTCCGGGCCCGCCATCGCGGCCCGGCCTCGCCTTGCCGTGCGAAGGATCGTAGCCGCCCACGGCCCGCTTGTTCCCGATGTGCGTCCGATGGTTTGCGGCGGCCAGCGGCCCCGCGTCCGTGTGGAAGTGCTTGGCGTCAATGCGATCCTTCGATTCGAGCATCTTCCGCACGTCCGACGGCCCCGACTGAACCGGCTCCATGATCGCCTTGGCGTCGTAGTAGTAGCGGTCGGACTTCGCCAGCAGGAACAGGTATTCATGGCTCTTGGTCGGTCGGTCGGTCACGCTCTCCGGCATCGGATTGGGCTTCGCCCAAACGATGTCAGAGCGCAGCCACCAGCCGTCCGCCTGCAACGCGAACGCCACGCGCCAAGGGATGCCAACCAGGTCCTTCGGCTTGAGTCCGACTGCCGCCAAGGTGGACTTGTTCCCACGGTCAAGCGGATGCACTCCGGCTTCCTTCCGGTCCTTGCCAAGCGAAGACTCCCCGCCCCCCGGATTGAAGCACGTCCCTTTCCCGCTCGCGTAGGAATCGCCCAGGTTCAGCCAGAGCGTTCCGTCGTCAGTCAGCACTCGCCGCACCTCACGGAACACGACCACCATGTTCTCGACAAACTCGCCAGGTGTCTTCTCCATGCCGATCTGCCCGGCGTGCCCGTAGTCGCGCAGGCCCCAGTACGGCGGAGACGTGACGCAGCAGTTGACGGACGCATCCGGCAGCGTCTTCAACACGTCTCTGCAATCGCCTGTGAGGATCGTCACCATGTCAGACCTCAGAACCCGGAAGCCCCAACAAAGGGCTGGTGCCTACGTCGCTACCGCGCCGAGGCACAGCCCCGGCGTTGGCGCTACTTCGGTTCCGGCAACGTGACCAGCACATTGAACGCCTCCTTGAAAATGTACGGCGTCGTCTTGTACGTGCCGTCATCTTTCTTCAACCGCAGGACGTAGCAGTGGTCGTCAA
>Ga0116153_10000491_pt1 | contig 49204 bp, 37 predicted proteins | sample AD_UKC028_MetaG_FD_89896 | JGI IMG/M metagenome (GOLD analysis project Ga0116153, IMG submission 89896) | Active sludge microbial communities of municipal wastewater-treating anaerobic digesters from USA - AD_UKC028_MetaG | ecosystem: Engineered > Bioreactor > Anaerobic > Digestate | place: USA...
GAGCGGGAGAAGCCAGATGCCCACGGTGAAGACAAAATACATTCCTATCGCAAAGGCGAGAAGCAATGATATGACCCCTGTCGCAAGAGCGGTCCCGGCCTTGTCGGGACGCTCCTGGAGTGTGCCGCTGCCGCCGCTGAAAGGCGTTCTCTGCGTCCTGGAATCGAGGCCGCTCTTAAAATCACAGTATTCATTCAGGGCGTTGACGCTGATATGAGCGCATACCGCCCCTATCGTTATGAGCGTGATGGATATGACATCCGCTTTGGCTCCCGACCATATCGCGGTGCCTATTCCTACCAGTATGCACATGGGCGTGAGTATAAGAAATGGTACTTTCATGGGGCCAAGTATGTAGCGCATCATATTCTCCTCGAGTTTTAACAGCATTTAATAATACGGAAATTAGCTTGATATTACAAGGGGAAGTTCGTATACCGCCCCATGACCAAAGACGGAGTGACGAAAGATAAGGGCTGGATCCGGACCGTAACTTTTCATCTGCCACGCAACATTTCCTTCAATGTTTCCATGTCCTCCCAGGCATCTTTAATCTTGTTCTGGCTGCGCAGGAGATACGAGGGGTGATAGGTGGGCAGAAGCGGTGTTCCGCGGAATACCGTCATCTTTCCGCGGATGCGGGTGATGGGGACATCGACCTCAAGGAGCGTGTTGTATGCGTGGCGCCCCAGGGTGCATATTATCCTGGGGCGTATGATATCGAGCTGGGACAGGAGATATTCCTTGCAAGAAGCGACCTCCCGCGGTTCGGGGTCACGGTTTCCGGGGGGGCGGCATTTCAGGACATTGCAGATGAAAACGTCGCTCCTTTTGATGCCGATACGCTCGATAAGCTGGTCGAGGAGCTTGCCGGCCCTGCCGACGAAGGGTCTTCCCTGATTGTCCTCTTCCTCACCGGGGGCCTCTCCCACAAAAACTATGGCCGCCTTCGGGTCTCCTTCGCCAAAAACAACGTTCTTTCTCGTAGACGCGAGAGGGCACCTCTCGCAGGAGAGGACGGTCTTCTTAAGCTCGGCGAGGGTCGGGCCGTCCTTGGCTGCGAATACGTACTCATCCACCCCCATGTTCTTCAAAGCCGTCAGAAATCTCTTCGGATCAAGCATGATAAAACCTCAAAATGCTGGTTATGGGTCATAGGCTATTGGTCATAGAAAAACCCATTTCTGTTTTTTACTGCGCCTGTCGATAGATTGTATTTCTTTTTTCCCATCACCCGTCAGCCATGACCTATGACCTGTATTTATCGGGTATAACGCGCACTTTCTTTTCCGATTCGAACACGTATGCGGCCTGGAGAATTCGCCCTTCATCGAGGGGTTTTCCGATGATCTGGAGCCCGATGGGGAGTCCTTGAGAATCGAAGCCGCCCGGGATGGAGATCCCGGGGAGGCCCGCAAGGTTGACCGGTATGGTGAAAATATCCGAGAGATACATGGTCAAAGGGTCTTCAAGCCTTTCACCTGCCTTGAATGCCGTGGAGGGTGAAACAGGGGTGGCGATCATGTCGCAGAGCCTGAAGGCGTTGTCGAAATCCTGCCTGATCAACGTCCGTACCTTGCCTGCCTTTCGATAGTATGCGTCGTAATAACCGGAAGAAAGCACGTATGTACCCAGGATGATCCTGCGCTTTACTTCCTTGCCGAAGCCCTTGAAGCGAGTCTTTTTGTACATGTCTATGATGTCCTTGCCTCTCTCGCGCAGGCCGTACTTGACCCCGTCATAACGGGCGAGGTTCGATGAGGCCTCCGCGGTGCCGATTATGTAATAGGTGGCAACGGCATATTGTGTATGGGGGAGAGTCACATCGACGAGTTCGGCCCCCTGGTCCTTAAAGACCTGCAGTGACTCTTCGAAATTCCTTTTAACGTCCGGTTCCATCCCCTCGATGATATATTCGGCGGGAATGCCGATCTTCAACCCTTTTATGTCTTTGCCCAGGAAGGAATGATAGTCCTCGACGGGTGCGGTTATCGATGTGGAGTCCATCGGATCGTGGCCCGCTATGACGCCGAGCATGGTTGCGCAATCGCTGATGCTGCGGGTGAATGTCCCGATCTGGTCCAGAGAAGAGGCGAACGCGACGAGCCCGTAGCGTGACACCCTGCCGTAGGTCGGTTTGATGCCGACCACCCCGCAGAGGCTTGCTGGTTGGCGTATGGAGCCTCCAGTATCGGTGCCGAGAGCGCCCGCGCACAGTCCGGAAGCAACAGCGGCCGCCGAGCCGCCGCTCGAGCCGCCGGGGATGCGTGTTGTGTCCCAGGGGTTTTTCGTCGTCTGGAACGCGGAGTTCTCCGTCGACGACCCCATGGCGAACTCGTCCATGTTGAGCTTTCCCAGGTGGACAAAACCTGCTTCCTTGAGCCTCTTGATGACCGTCGCGTCATAGGGGGGCACGAAACCTTTGAGGATGTTCGATGCGCAGGTGGTCTCGATGCCCTTTGTACAGAGGATGTCCTTCATGCCCAGGGGAATCCCCAGAAGAGGGGCATCTTCTCCCCGGGAGATCCTTTCATCTGCCTGCCCGGCCATCTTCAGCGCATGGTCTTCGGTTGTCCTGAGATATGAGAGGATCTCGCCGTCATATTTCCTGATGCGTCCCAGGTAGTAATTTGTCAGCTCCATAGAGCTTATCTCTTTCTTTTTCAACATCTCCCTGAGCTGCCTTATCGTCAAGTTAAGTATGTCGTTCACGTTCGATCTCCTGTGTAGATCGGGTGATTGGTAATGGGTTATAGGTCATAGGAAAACGTACGGTTTATACCCATTACCTATTACCTATTACCCATTACCCATTACCCATCTTCATTACTCCTCTACCTCTATGATCGGCGGTACCTTGAAGAAGGTGTCTATCCTCTCAGGCGCGTTGCCGACAGATTCCTCCGAGGTGAAAGATGCCTTTTGGGCATCGTCCCGCATGACGCACTGGACCGGTACCGGATGGCTTGTCGGTTCTACCCCGTCCGTGTCAAGGGCATTGAGCGAATCCATATACTGGAGAATGCTGTCGATCTGCAGGGTGTAGAGGTCTATCTCCTGCGGGTCGAGCTCGAGCCTGCCGAGATGCGCCACGTATTCAACTGTTTCCTTTGTTATCTTCATAATTATTTGCCTCTTTTTTTGTTCTATGTTCCAGGCCCAGGTATAGAGACTTGAAGGCCTTTTTAGCTTCTTTCTGCCACTACCATTACAAGTGCATTTCCAGGCATCTTTGAAACCTTTTTTATATTTTAGTCCTATACTCCCCGTTCTGCGATCAAGACCAAAAAATCGAACCGCCAGCATCTTCCCCGGTATCCTGTCATAAGCTTTTGGAACCTCGAGCGTGGAACGTGGAACCTTGAACTGTTTTTAACCGCATTCTGCCACTGCCTTGATTATGTCCCCTCGTGTCACGATGCCTACTACCTTTTCATTTTCTACGATGGGTATGCGGTTTATGTGTTTTTCCACCATGATCTTGGCCACAACCACCGCTGATTCCGTGGGTGCCGCCGTGATGACCTCCGTGCTCATGACGTCGGAAACGGAAAGCTCGTTCATGTTGCCCGTTTTAAGTCCTTTAAGGATATCGCTCTGACATACGATGCCGATCATTTTGCCGTTTTTGTCGACGACGGGCATGCCGGCGATATTGAACAGTTCGAACTTGTTCATAACGCCATACAGCTTTTCCGACGGTTGACAGGTTACGACGGCCTTGTTCATCAGCTCCACGACCTTCATGAATACCTCCTCCTTATAATGGCTGCCCGAAGAGCAGTGTTTCCTGAATGAATTTCTGGAAAGCTTCCACGGATTTCATGGCCCTTCGCAGCCTTTCCTGTTCGTCCGGACCGAGCATGTCGGGTTTTAGAAAATTCGAGGCCCTGCCGTTCTCGTCACGGCTGTTGATCTGGTTGATGATACGGTAGCGGACGAAGGTAAAATAGGCGTCCATCAGAGCGCTTTCCATCTCTTTCTTGATGATGTTGCGTTCTCTCAGAATCCCTATGCGTCTGAGCGTGTTGGTTGCGAAGATCCCGTTCGACAGGGAGAGCATCCTTACCGACAGGATAAGCGGTGACCAGCCGAGGACCTTGATATTGAACTTGTCCTTGTTCTCGCCTTCCTTTTCGACCTTGAAACCGCCGAAGAACGTAAGGGCGCTTGGCATGATGACAGCTGACTGGATGAAGTCTTTCATAACATGTTTGTTCCTGGTGAGCATGGCGAAAAAGTATTCCATGAAAGAGTCGAGAATGGTTTTACTGCCGATAACACTGCGGGCATCAGTGAGTATTATTATGTCAAGCGGTTCAAAGATGCCCCTGTCGAAGGTGATGCGTTCTTCAATACGTTTTCTCCAGTCTTTGTCGGACCCTCTCCAGCGTTCATTGACAGGCATGACCCCGCCCTTGCATTTATCAAAGCCGACCTCGTCGAGCCTGTCTGTTGTTTTTTGTGAAAATATCTCGAAATAACCGTCAAGGATCTGTTTCGGCGTCATCCTGTCGGGATGGGCGGGAGATCCTTTTTCCGTCAAAAGCTGTGCGCATTGCTCTCTCAGCTCTCTGGAAGCGAAATCGTCTTCACGTTCGAGATAGACCAGCATGTTGTCCTGGTCGGTGACCATCGTCTGCTCGTCGCGGCCCTCGCTTCCAAGTCCGGCCCAGACGTAATCGACGGGCGGTTTGCCGAAACCCTGCAGGACCATTTCATTTTCCACCAGCTCAAGGACCTTGATGGCTATTTTGTCCCTGATGATGCGGAAGAGGTCGTGGACATCAACTATGGTGTCCTCTTCGAGGAAGAAATTTATTACGCCTGCAACAGCGCGCTCATGGCATTCCCTCAGTTCCTCGTACGATGATGTGTTGTCTATGGTCTCGATAACCAGGGTATTGAGCTCGGTTTCAAAGACCTCGTAGTCCTTGAGAACTGTTTGAAGGGTGGTGCCAAGCTCCGAGAGGATCCGGTAACGCTCTTGCCGGGTCATGGCGGTGTTTTTCATGTCCTCCCGGTGTTTCTCGATGAAGGACTCTATAATGGAAAAATTCAGAGGCATTGACTATCCAGAAAGACCTTCCAGCACTTTTTTGCTTGAGATAAGTTTTTCTTTTTTTGCTATAAGCTCGCCGTACTGGGCTTCATTTTTCGCAATAACGTCAGGCGGGGCCTTTTGACGGAACGATTCGTTGCCAAGCTTCTTCATTAATTTTTCACTATCTTCATCGATTTTTGCAAGCTCTTTTTCGATCCTGCCGAGTTCTTTGGCGACATCGATGAGGTCTTTGAGCGGCACGAAGACCTCAATGTCCCGGAAGACGCCGACCGCCGAGTGCTCCGGTGGGTTGCCGTCGATAAAGGAGATATGCTCCGCTTTGCCGAGTTCTTTGATGTAGTATTCGTAGTCCTTGAGGAGGGCCTCGTTCCCGTTTGCCCTGATGACGGCCTCAACGCGAACGTTGGGCGCTATGCCCGTTTCGCCGCGGATGTTCCGTATGATGTCGACGACACCCATGATGGTTTCCATCATCTTTTCACCTTCGTCGTCGATCTCGGAAGGGTCTACCTCGGGAAAGGACGCTACCATGATGCTCTCCCAGCCCCGGCCGGGAGTCCTCTGATAGATCTCTTCCGTTACGAAAGGCATTATGGGATGGAGCAGCTTCAGGATATCCTCAAGGGTGTTGTACAGGACAGCCCTGGTCGCGGGGACGTCGAAACGGTCCACTTTGCCGTAGAGGTTCGGTTTGACGAGCTCCAGATACCAGTCGCAGTATTCGTGCCAGATAAAACCGTAAAGGGCGGCGGCGGCCTCGTTGAAGCGGTAACCGGTTATGCTGTCGCGCACTTCCTTTATTACCTGCTGCGCGCGGGAGCGTATCCAGCGGTCGGGCAGGAAGGCGGAGCCTTTTCCGTCATGGGACGGTTTTTCCTCGCCGATGAAGGAAAGCGTCAGCTTTGACGCGTTCCATATCTTGTTGACGAAGTTGCGGCAGCCTTCGATGCGTTCTTCGGAAAGCAAAACATCCCGTCCCTGTGCGGCAAGCATGGTCAGGGTGAAACGGAAGGCGTCCGTGCCGTACTGATCGATAATGATGAGCGGATCGATGACGTTGCCCTTCGATTTGCTCATCTTTTTGCCTTCCGCGTCGCGGACGAGGGCGTGGATGTAAACGTCACGGAAGGGCACATCGCCCATGAACTTGAGTCCCATCATGATCATGCGGGCGACCCAGAAGAAAAGGATGTCGAAACCGGTGATGAGCAGCGATGTGGGATAGAATGTCTTCAGGTCGTCTGTCCTGTCAGGCCAGCCAAGCGTGGTGAAAGGCCACAGACCCGAGGAAAACCAGGTGTCGAGGACATCCGATTCCTGGCGAAGGTCTTTGCCCCCGCATTCAGGGCATGAGTCGGGGTCGTCAACAGACACGATCATCTCGTTGCATGCCTTGCAGTACCAGACGGGTATACGGTGACCCCACCAGATCTGCCGTGATATGCACCAGTCCCTGATATTTTCCATCCATTCGAAATAGACCTTTTCCCACATCTCGGGTATGATGCGCACCCTGTGTTCGCGCACCGCTTCGATGGCGGGTTCGGCCAGCGGCTTCATCCTGAGGAACCACTGGAGCGAGAGAGCGGGTTCGACGACGGTCTTGCATCGATAACATTTGCCCACACCCATGTTGTAGGGTTCGGTTTTTTCCAGAAACCCTTTTGAATCGAGTTCTTCCACGATCCTCCTGCGGCATTCGAAACGCTCCGTGCCCCGGTAATGGACGGCGTTCTCGTTCATATTGCCGTCTTCGTCGATGACCGTGATGAGTTCGAGGTTGTGTCTTTTCATGATCTCAAAGTCGTTAAGGTCGTGGGCCGGGGTCACCTTCAGGGCGCCGGTACCGAACTCCACATCCACGTAGCTGTCGCCGATGACGGGTATCTTTTTATTGACGATGGGAAGGATGACCTCCTTCCCGACATACTTCCCGTAACGGGGGTCATCGGGATTAACGGCCACGGCCGTATCGCCCAGCATGGTTTCGGGTCTTGTCGTGGCGACGGTGAGGTGCCCGCCTCCTTCAGCAAGCGGGTAATGGATATAGTAGAGGTGTCCCTGGGTCTCCTCATGCTCTGCTTCAAGGTCGGACAGGGCCGTTTTGCAGCGCGGGCACCAGTTGATTATGTAGTTGTCCTGATAGATGAGACCTTCTTTGAATAATCTTACGAAGACCTCGCGGACGGCGCGCGTGAGTCCTTCGTCCATAGTGAAGCGCTCTCTTGACCAGTCGCAGGAGGCCCCGAGGCGCTTGAGCTGCTCGATGATGATGCCGCCGGACTGATGTTTCCATTGCCATACACGCTCGACAAACTTTTCCCTGCCGAGGGCCTCGCGGTCGGCCCCTTCTTTGGCTAGCTCGCGCTCGACGACGTTCTGCGTGGCTATACCGGCATGGTCGGTCCCGGGGAGCCAGAGTGCGTCGAAACCGCACATGCGGAAATACCGGGTGATAATGTCCTGGAGGGTGTTGTTGAGGGCGTGGCCCATGTGAAGCGAACCTGTCACGTTGGGCGGCGGAATCACCATGGAAAAATACCCCTTGGGTGAGCTGTGCCCGGCGGTGAAGTATCCCTTTTCCGTCCATAGGGCGTACCATTTTTTTTCAATACTGTGGGGATCGTAAACCTTATCCATCATTATGAACTCCCTTTCCCATGTGAACCGATCAATAACTGTTTGATGGTCATCATTGTGTTATGGCAAAACTTCCTAAACCTGTATGCTCCATGGCAGAGGCAGGAAGAGCTTTTCAAAAAGGCTGAAAGCGTAGCGGTCCGTCATGCCTGCTATGAGATCGCAGACGCATGTGGACGGATCGTCGTAAAGATCTTTAAGCTCCGTTTCGTCGAGGAAGGCGTCCTGATGTTTCATGAAATAATCGTAAAGGTCCTCGATGATCCGTGAACATTTGATGAAATCGGAGTGGACGATGGGACTGTCATAGACCCTCTCATAGAGGAAATCCCTCAGCTCTATGATGCCGGCTTCAAGCTCCCCGCTGAAGGTGAGCTCCATTTTTGTATTTTCCAATGTTTTTGAAATGACCCCCCTGACCATGGTATCGATGCGGTCAGACACACTTCGGCCGAGGCGGTCCCGAAGGTGCCCGGGGATGTCCTCTTCCGTTATTACATTGCCGCGTATGGCATCGTCTATATCGTGGTTAAGATACGCGATGACGTCAGCGATGCGGACCACTTCCGCCTCTTTTGTGAGAGGTTTTTCATCATCGTCGCGGATAATAATATCGCCCTTGCCCTTGGAGTGTTTCACAATACCGTCGCGGACCTCATGAGTAAGATTGAGGCCGATGCCGTCCTTTTCGAGGATATCAACAACTCTGAGGCTCTGTTCGTAATGCCTGAATCCGCCGGGATGGAGGGTGTTCAGGACTGCCTCGCCGGAATGGCCGAATGGTGTATGACCCAGATCATGCCCAAGAGATATGGCTTCAACAAGGTCTTCATTGAGCGCGAGGGCGCGGGCGATGGTCCTGGCGATTTGGGATACCTCCAGCGTATGGGTGAGTCTCGTGCGGTAATGATCGCCCGTTGGCGTGAGAAAGACCTGTGTCTTGTGCTTGAGCCTCCGGAAAGATTTGCTGTGTGTTATCCTGTCCCTGTCATGCTGGAAGGCGGGACGTATATCGCACTCCGGCTCTTCACGCATTCGTCCGCGTGTAGCGATGCTCTTCTGTGCAAAGGGGGAAAGCATGTGCCCTTCGCGTTCTTCAAGTCTTTCGCGGATATTCATTCGACGCTTACCAACCTCCTAATGTAGCATAAACACGTAACGATTTCAATGGAGTGAAGAGGACCAAGAGGTTTCAGCCGTTCCAGCAGTTTCAGCCGTTCCAGTGATAAAGGCTGAGGGCAATATAACAATCCCAGCCATTTCAATGGCTTTTGGTGCCCGGATGCCATGGAAAAAGGCGAAAAATGACAAAAGACCTGTTACGTGCCTGTTTTTTGAGCAAGCGCCGGGTCAATCTTTAACTTTTGTACCGGAACTTTTGAAACGGCTGAAATTGTTGAAGCCGTTTTTTTTACGTTTTCTTGACAACATCCTGTTTCAACGCTATAGAGAACAATATGGTTCCATCACGGACGCGGTACCAGGGGCCGCGATAAAAAGGGAGGTACCATGATGTCAAAGGGGAAGCGGGTAGCCATACTTACGGGCGGCGGGGATGTGCCGGGTCTCAATGTGGCAATTAAGGCGGTTGTTGTCCGTGCCGCGTTGAATGACATCGAAGTGATAGGCGTCCGCAGGGGCTGGTTGGGTCTTCTGCACATCGATCCTGACGATCCGGCCACTGCGAAGAATTTCACGATGCCTCTCAACGTAGATAATGTGCGCACCATCGATCGTACAGGCGGAACCATCCTCCATACATCAAGGACGAACCCGGGCAATGTCGGTTCCGATGAAGTGCCCGGTTTTGTCGCAGGGACAGACCGCATAGAAACCAGCGGTGGAAAGACCGACTGCACGAAGCATGTACTGAAAGTTCTCGAGCATCTTGGGATAGATGCCGTCATCCCCATCGGAGGCGACGATACGTTAAGCTATGCCTGCAGGCTCAACAGGGAGGGTGTCCAGATCATCGCCATTCCGAAGACCATGGACAACGACGTCTTCGGGACCGATTTCTGCATCGGTTTTTCAACGGCCGTTACCCGATCCGTTGACGCCATAAACGCACTGCGCACAACCACGGGTTCACACGAGCGCATTTGCGTGGTGGAACTTTTCGGCAGGAACTCCGGCGAAACATCTCTTATAGCGGCTTACCTGGCCGATGTCGACCGGGCCGTCATATCCGAGGTGCCATTCGATACACAGAGGCTTATCGATTTCCTCATTGCCGACAGGTCGAGGAACCCTTCAAACTATGCTATCATGACCATCTCCGAGGGCGCCCATCCGGTGGGCGGGACAATAAGGGAAAGCGGCAGGGAGGACGCCTACGGCCACAAGAAGCTCGGAGGGGTGGGCTTTGCCATTTCACAGGAGATTAAGGAGCAGACGGGGATCAATGTGATCTATCAGCAGCTTGCTTACATGATGCGCTCGGGGGCGCCGGATTCCCTGGACAGGATGGTCGCCGTTTCATACGGAAGTCTTGCCCTCGATCAGATCGTCATGGGCAACAGGGGGCGCATGGTGGCCCTCCAGCAGGCGGTATACACGACAGTACCCCTCGATATGGTAATTGCGGCGAAAAAGCGGGTGGATGTGACCGCCCTGTACGATGTAGAGAATTACCGCCCGAAGGTTCGCGATACGCTGGGTAAACCGATGTTCCTGTATTAAAAAAATCAGGTGATGGGTGATAGGTTATGGTGATAGGAAGACTGTTTCAGCCGTTTCGACTGCTCCAGCCGTTCCAGTGCTCTATAAACTGTGAGGCGTAAGGCGTAAGGGGTTAATGATTATGAAGCACTTCACGCTTTACGCCTGGCGCCTTACGGCCTTCTGTTTGACCTTTGAGGATAAAAAGTGGCAGAATTATTGTGCAGTTCATTTTGATCGGGAGGGGTCATGGCACTCATAGACGACATCAGGAAAAGGACCGAGGAAGGGTTAAAGACGCTTAAAGAGACAGCTCAGGATATCGCCTTCAACGTGGAGAAACAGGCCATGATAGGCAAGAGGAGGTATCTCGATGTCACAAGGCTCCAACGCTCCATACAGAAGGTCCACTCAGAGATAGGTGAATATGTTTACGATCAGCTCACATCTGACAAGAACATTTCAAGGGACGACCCCTTCATCAAGGACCGAATCACTTCCATTACGCGGATGCGTCTTACAATAAAAGATATAGAGGAAGAGATCGCGCAGCTGGAAGGCAGGAAAAAACCATGACAGGAAAGAAAATGGCCAAAAAAGAAACGCCCCGTCAGTTTGGTCATTGAGATTAGGCCACTATCTTCTTAATTGTTTGTTGATGCCTGTTTGTTGGTTATTTTCTTCTGGAGTAATCCGACGAGTTCGTTCATCTCATCCGTGCCGTAAAAGACTTCTGCCGGCAGCCAGTTAACAGTGCCGTCAATGAAGTTCAGATGGATCCCTTTTTTCGTCTTTTTATATTCGATGAGCTCCGGCCACAGTCTCTTCAGTTCGTGGTGCCTGGAGCGCACAATGATATTGTTTTCGTTGAAGGACAGTGATACTTTTATTTCCTGCCTGGCGGCGGCCCCGGCCTTTCGTTTTTCACTCTCCGGTTTGGCAATAAAGAACCAGATGATCGAAAAGCCCGTGATAAGCAAGACAATCGTCAAAAAGCTGACATTTTTGCTGAAAAGCCCCATCAGGCCTATCATGAGAAAGAAGATACCCGCGGAGCTTACAATAAACCGTTTTGCGGGGCGCATCTCGCTGTGCGCGGGCAGACCTTCTTTGTGCGTCTCCACCAGACTTTTTGTTTTTTCCGGATCGTTAAATTTATATACCTCTGAGAGCGGTATCTGGAAGACCAGTTCCTTTTCATTCCCTTTCCGGACCGCAATTTCGTGCATGCATTTATTCTATTGACTATAATTATGAATTGCAAACGGAAATATCACATCGGGCCTTACAAAATTTTGCTTGAATGCTATACTTGCATAATGGGGGAGATTGCGGGCTAAAGGGAGAGAATGTATGTTCGGTCTCCTGAAGGACCTGAAACTCAATATTAAAATATCGATCCTGGGGGCGGGCAGTGTTCTGATAACGGCAGCCGCCCTTGTAGCGCTTGCCGTGTGGCAGAGCGGTCAGTACAACGAACTTGCCCAGAGGGAAGTGGACCGATTGATCGATGCCGACCTGGACCACATTACTCAGGGTGCCTACAATCTTGTCCGGACTGAGGATGAGGCCGTTCAGGAACAGATGATGAAAAATCTCAACGTGATGCGCCATATACTTGCAGGCAATGGCGGTGCAGGCCTTTCCCGGGAAACCGTGGAGTGGACGGCAGTCAACCAGTTCACTGGCGAACGCCTGAAGATCAGGCTGCCCGGGATGCTGGTAGGTGATAAATGGATCGGGCAGAATGCGGATCCGGCCGTTGAAACCGCCGTGGTCGATAAAGTGGCAAAGCTTGTCGGCGATACCGCCACGATCTTCCAGCGAATGAACACGAAAGGCGACATGCTTCGCGTGGCAACGACAGTTAAAGACTCGCGGGGAAGGCGCGCCATAGGGACGTATATACCTGCCGTCAACACTGACGGGAACCCTAACCCGGTCACGGACGCCGTGCTGCAGGGCAGGACCTATCACGGCCGCGCTTACGTGGTGAACGCCTGGTACCTGACCGCGTACGAACCCCTCCGGGACAGGGCCGGCAACCTGGTGGGAATGACGTATGTGGGTGTGGAACAGAAGAGCGTCGAGTTGCGGATACGCCATGCCATTCAGCAGATAAAGGTCGGAAAAACAGGGTATGTCTACGTCCTCGGCGGCAAGGGTGAGGACCGCGGCCGTTACATCATATCCCAGAAAGGGGAGAGGGATGACGAGAATATCTGGGACAACAGGGACAGCGACGGCAGGTATGTTATTCAGGAGATCATCAAGAAGGCCACTGCCCTGAAACCCGGAGAGATGGCCACCGAGCGTTACCGCTGGCAGAACCCCGGCGAGAATGAACCCAGGTGGAAAGTGGCCCGTCTTGCCTATTATGCCCCCTGGGACTGGGTGATCGGGACCGGTGTCCATGAGGATGAGCTCCAGAGCTATCGTGCCATCCTGAGCGGCGGAAGGAACCGGATGACCAGGACTATGGGAATGGCCGGCATAATGATCACGCTCTTTATCGGGCTTTTGGGCATTTTTGTTGCCTGGACGATCACACGCCATGTCAGGCAGATGACGAAAGCAGCGCAAACGATCATTGACGGCGGCCTGAGCCAACTGGTAGAAGTCGGTTCGCGTGATGAAATAGGCATTCTTGCACAAACGTTTAACCTCATGACGGAAAGACTCAGAGAGACCATGGAGGGATTGCGTGAAAGCGAGAAGAAATACAGGGGGATCTTCGAGAACGCCATCGAAGGTCTCTTTCAAACCACATTTGAAGGGAAACTTATAAATGCCAATCCTTCCATGGCCCGTATCCTGGGGTACAATTCACCCGATGAATTGATGACAAGCATAAGCGATCTGCGAAAACAGGTCTATGTCCGTGGAGAGGACCGTGATGAGATCCTGTCTGCGATCCGGGAACACGGGGAGGTCCTCGGGTACGAGTGCCAGTATTACTGCAAGAACGGACAAAAAATATGGGTTTCGATCAGCGCGCGCGTGGCGCTCGATCAGGAAGGCAGACCGGTCATTATTGAAGGTTTTCTGACCGCCATAAGCGACCGCAAAGAGGCGGAGGAGGCGCTTCGCCTCAGTGAGGAAAAATATCGAAGCATATTCGAGAACGCCCTGGAGGGAATATTCCAGTCAATACCGGATGGAAGTTTTTTAAGTGTCAATCCCGCCGCGGTCAGGATGTACGGGTATGACTCGGAGGAAGAAATGATCCGGTCCATTACCGACATAGGGCACCAGATATTCGTCGATGCGGGAGATTGGCAAAGACTGAGGGAATTGCTTGGGGCGCGTGGGGTGGTGGAAAGTTTTGAGGTTGAACACTACCGCAAGGACGAAAGCAGGATCTGGGTTTCGATAAACTCCCGGGTGGTTCGCGACGCAACGGGCGAAATAACCCATTATGAAAGCTCATCTGTGGATATCACGGAACGAAAGCGTCTTGAATCCCGGCTCCTCCAGTCACAGAAAATGGAGGCGATCGGTACTCTCGCCGGCGGTATCGCCCATGATTTCAATAATATCCTTTCAGTCCTGACAGGGTACGGAACACTTTTGCAGATGACATTAAAAGAGGACGATCCTCTTCAGGCGTATGTCGATCACATTCTCACCTCTTCGCAGAAGGCTGTTAACCTGACGGCGAGCCTGCTCACCTTCAGCAGGCTCCAGCCGGTGCGCCTCAACCCGGTCAATGTGAACGAAACCATCAGGGGGACAGAAAAGCTTTTAAAGAGGCTCATCACCGAGGATATCACGCTGAAGACCCATCTTGCATCTGAAGATCTGGTGGTGATGGCGGATACGACCCAGATAGACCAGATATTGTTCAATCTTGCCACCAACGCCAGGGATGCCATGCCCGGCGGCGGAAAACTTACCATCGAAACGGAGCTTGTGGAGATTGACATTGAATTTGCACAGGTCCACGGATTGGACAAACCCGGAAAATATGTGCTCCTGTCCGTTTCAGATACGGGTTCAGGCATAGACGGACATACGAAGGAACACATCTTCGATCCCTTCTTTACCACCAAGGAGTCAGGCAGAGGGACAGGCCTGGGCCTTTCAACTGTGTACGGGATCGTCAAACAGCACGAAGGGTATATAAATGTGTACAGCGAAAAGGACATGGGCACGACCTTCCATATATACCTTCCCGCGATATCCGCGGTGGTGGAGGAAGAGACCGCGGCCGTGCAGCGTGTGAAGGGAGGCACCGAAACGATCCTTGTCGCAGATGATGATACCGATGTAAGACGTCTCATAAAAGACGTATTGGCAAAATACGGATATAACGTGCTTGAAGCCGTTGATGGCGAGGATGCGATAGAGAAGTTCAGGCAGCTCGGAAACGTGGACCTTCTTGTCATTGACTCGGTTATGCCGAAAAAGAACGGCAGGGAGGTCTATGAGGAGATAAGCAGGACCAGCCCCGGGATAAAGGTTCTCTTTATCAGTGGTTACACGCGAGACGTTATTCTTGACAAAGGCATCGAAGAGGGCGATTTCGACTTCCTCTCGAAGCCCTTGTCACCAAACACATTTCTCCATATGGTAAGGGAGATACTGGACAGGCCCTGAAGAGGCGGTTTGAACCGCCTGAACCGTTCGAACCGCTTGAACGTAAAAGGCAAATGAGGCGGGTGTCGGGTGGACCGGTTTATCCGGTTTCTTCGGTTTATTTAGTTTCTTTAGTTAAAAATATTCATCACCAGAGAAACCAGACAAACCAAAGAAACCATACAAACCGGCCCCCATCACCCATGACCCGTCTTAGAGATACTTCTTTATCAGTGCTTCGGCGATCTGGACGGCGTTCAGGGCCGCGCCTTTCCTGATGTTGTCTGCCACGATCCACATGTTGAGGCCGTATTTGACCGTATCGTCAACCCTGATCCTACCAACATAGGTGTCATCTTTCCCGGCTGCGTCTATGGCAAGCGGATATTTGTTCTTTTTTGGATCGTCTATGAGCTTTACGCCGGGAGCCTTTTTAAGAAGCTTGCGCGCCATATCGGGGGTCAGTTCACGCTCGAACTCGACGTTCACCGATTCAGAATGCCCGTAGAAGACGGGGACCCTCACCGTTGTTGCGGTGACGGCAATGGAATCGTCCTCCAGGATCTTCTTGGTTTCGTTGACCATCTTCATCTCTTCCTTGGTATAGCCGCTGTCGAGAAAGCTGTCGATATGCGGCAGGCAGTTAAAGGCGATCTGATGAGGATAGACCTTCTTTTCGATGGTCTTCATATTGTATATCGCGAGCACCTGTCCTTCCAGTTCCTTGATGGCCTTCTGACCCGTGCCCGATACTGCCTGGTACGTGGAAACGACGATCCTCTTGATCTTTGCCGCGTCGTGGAGCGGTTTCAACGCCACTACCATCTGTATCGTAGAGCAGTTCGGGTTGGAGATTATACCCCTCTTTGTGTGCTGTGCAATAGCGTGTTCATTCACCTCGGGGACGACCAGGGGGATGTCCGGTTCCATCCTGAAGGCGCTCGTGTTGTCGATGACGACGCAGCCGCTTGCCGCGGCTATGGGTGCGAACTTAAGGCTCACCGATCCGCCAGGTGAAAAAAGACCGATGTCAATGTCTTTGAAAGAATCCTCTTTCAGTTCCTGCACCCCGATATCTTCTCCGTGGAAAGTTATTGTCTTGCCCACGCTCCGCGAGGAAGCGAGAAGAGTCAGGTTTTTGACTGGGAATTTCCGTTCCTCGAGGACTTTTACCATTTCATTTCCGACCGCGCCGGTGGCCCCGGCGACTGCAACGTTGTACTGTTTCATTTAGCCCTCCAGCTTTTTCTTGAGATAGTTTATCAGCCCGCCCTCATTGATGAGCTCTACCATGAAGGGCGGAATGGGTTTTGCCTTCACTTCATTACCGCCGCACCGGATGATGCCGGTTGCGACGTCGACATCGATCTCGTCACCATCATGTACGAGGTCATAAATATCCGCTTCAAGGAGCGCAAGACCTTTGTTGAAGGCATTGCGGTAGAAGATACGGGCGAAGGTCTTCGCGATGACGAGCGGTATGCCGAGCGCAGTGATGGCGATGGGTGCGTGTTCACGTGATGAGCCGCAGCCGAAATTGGTGCCTGAAACGATAATATCACCGGCTTTTACCTTTTTTGGAAAATCAGGCGCGAGAGGTTCCATGCAATGCTCCCCAAGGACCTTCGGATCCGTGTGGGCGAGGTATTTCGCGGGTATGATGATATCGGTGTCTATGTTATCGCCGAATTTCCAGATCTTTCCCTGTAAGATCATATTACCTCCTCCGGACGGGCTATCTTCCCTTTTATGGCAGTAGCGGCAGCCACGGCAGGACCGGCGAGGTAGACCTCGCTTTCGGGATGCCCCATCCTTCCGATAAAGTTCCTGTTCGTTGTCGCGACCGCCCTTTCTCCCTTCGCGAGTATGCCCATGTGCCCGCCAAGACAGGGGCCGCAGGTGGGCGGCGAGATGATGCATCCGGCGTCCAGGAATGTCTGAAAGTATCCCCGCCGCATGGCTTCTCCGTAAATGGCCGGCGTGGCCGGTATGATAATGCATCTTGTGTATTTTGCGACCTTTTTCCCTTTCAAGATGGACGCCGCCATCTCCAGGTCTTCCAGTCTTCCGTTCGTACAGGAACCGATGACGACCTGGTCTATGTCGATCTTCCCAAGTTCTCCGGCGTCCTTCACATTAGAGGGAAGTGACGGGCAGGCGACGCTGAAGCCTATCTTCGCCACGTCGATCTCGAAGACGTCACGATAGCTTGCGTCGGTGTCGCTCTCGTATGCCTTGTATGGCCTCGCAGCGTGTTCTTTCATGTAGGCTTTTGTTTTGTCATCAACGTGAAAAATACCGTTCTTTCCGCCCGCTTCGATGGCCATGTTGGCTATTGAGAAACGAGAATCCATGGAAAGGGCAGCGATTGCCTCTCCCGTGTATTCCATGGCCGAGTATAGAGCGCCGTCGACGCCGATCATTCCGATGATGTAGAGGACCAGTTCTTTGCCGGTGATCCACTTCGGCCATTTCCCGTGGCAATGGAACTTGATACTGTCGGGCACTTTCAGCCAGATGCGTCCCGTCACCATGCCGTATGTGAGGTCCGTGCTGCCGACGCCGGTCGAGAATGCCCCCAGCGCTCCGTAGGTGCAGGTGTGGCTGTCGGCGCCGATGACCAGGTCGCCCGCCACGACGAGCCCTTTTTCAGGAAGCAGGGCGTGTTCGATCCCGCACTGGCCTCCCTCGAAAAAATTAACGATGTTGTGCTTCTTCGAGAACTCCCGTATCTTCTTGCAGTTCTCCGCGGAGAGGATGTCTTTGTTCGGTGTGAAATGGTCGAGAACGAAGACGACCTTTTCCGGATCGAAAACGGTCCTGGCGCCCACTTTCTCGAACTCCTCCAGGGAGAGCGGCGCCGTGATGTCGTTTGCCATGGCCAGGTCTATCCGTGCGTCGACGATCTCTCCGGCCTCCACGAAGCTTTTATCGGCGTGTGCCGCGAGTATCTTTTCAGTGATTGTCATTCCCATATCATTTCCCCTCGGACATTTTGTTTTTCATATATTCCAGCCTGTTGAGCGCGTTTATGTAAGCCTTGGCGCTCGCCACGATGATGTCTGTGTCCGCCCCCTTACCGATCGCCTTGAAACCTTTCTCTGAAACCTTCACGAAGACCTCGCCCTGGGCGTCCATGTCCTGCGTAATAGAGTTCACGGAGAACTTTTCAAGCTTGCTCGTCGTCTTCGCCAGCTTTTTGATGATCTTGTATGTGGCGTCAACCGGGCCGTCGCCGGTCCCTACGTCCTGGACGATATTCCCTTCGACCTCCAGTTTTACTGTTGCCGTCGGTATCGTTGTGTTGCCGCAGCTCACGTTGAGGTATACGAGTTTGTATGTTTCCGGTATCTTGTATATCTCTCCCACTATGATCATCTCGATGTCTTCGTCGTAGACGTTTTTCTTCATATCCGAGAGCGCTTTGAAGCGCTTGAAAGCGAGATTCAACTCCTTGTCGTCGAGTATGTAGCCCAGGTTCTCGATGCGGTCCCTGAAGGCGTGCCGGCCCGAATGCTTGCCCAGCACAAGGGAGCTTTTCGCGATGCCCACAGATTCCGGGGTCATGATCTCGTAGGTAAGCTTCGATTTGAGCAGGCCGTCCTGATGGATGCCCGACTCATGGGCGAAGGCGTTGGCGCCCACGATGGCCTTGTTCGGCTGGACAGGCACGCCGGTAATGGCGGTTATGAGCCTGCTCGTAGGATAGATCTTTTCGGAAACAATGCGTGTATCAGCGGTAAAATTGGCTTTTCTGGTCCTCAAGATCATGGCTATCTCTTCCAGCGACGCATTGCCCGCCCTTTCACCGATGCCGTTGACGGTGCATTCCACCTGGCGGGCCCCATTGTGGATCGCGGCTATGGAATTTGCGACGGCAAGTCCGAGGTCGTTGTGGCAGTGCACGCTGATAACGGCCTTGTCTATGTTGGGAACGTTCTCCTTTATGTAGCGTATGAGATCGCCGAACTCATGGGGGACCGCATAGCCCACCGTATCGGGGATGTTGACCGTTGTCGCTCCCGCGTTGATGGTCTCCGCGACCATCTTACAGAGGTAGTTCCAGTCACTGCGGGTTGCGTCCATTGCGGAGAACTCGACGTTGCCGGTATATTTCTTTGCCCTCTTGACGGAGGCTACGGCGATCTTCAGAACCTCGTCACGGGTTTTCTTGAACTGGTGTTTGAGGTGTATGTCCGATGTGGAGATAAAGGTATGGATGCGGGGCATCTTTGCCACCTTTATCGCCTCCCATGCCCGGTCGATATCCTCATTGTTTGCGCGGGCGAGCCCCGCGATCTGACAGTTCTTCACCGACATGGCGATCTGTCTCACAGCTTCAAAATCGCCCTCGGAGGCGATGGGGAAACCGGCCTCGATGATGTCCACGCCGAGGAGTTCGAGCTGTCTTGCCACCCTGAGCTTTTCTTGAGTGTTCATGGTATTGCCGGGCGATTGCTCGCCGTCACGCAATGTCGTGTCGAAAATAAATACCTGTTCTGACATGCTCTCCTCCTTTTTTTATTTTCCTGCCGGCCCCAAAGCCGGCGGTGTTGGCGTTGCCTTGCTTAAAGGTCGAGGTATTGGGCGGCTTGATCCCGGAACCCTTATCCCCGACCCGCTCTTCACTCCTGCCTACGCGAGGCGGTCCGGGGAACGTGTCCCGATCTTCTTGAGAAGGAGGTCCATCAGTTCGTCCTCGTTCTCGATACTGATATCGATGGACAGATAGAAGAGGTTCTCAGGGATCTCCATGCCGGAAAGCTTGACGGCGTCCTTTTCAGTGGTGACGATGCAATCGATGTTGTCGACGGTCTCCATCCTGCGGAGGTCACGCTGTGTATACCGATGATGATCGGGGTAGGGCATCTCATGGACCACGTCAGCGCCTATCCTTCTTAAAAGCTGGAAAAAAGACTGGTTGTCGCCGAGCCCTGAAAACGCGAGTGTTCGCCGGTTTTTTAGAAAATTGTAGTGGGCTATGAGATCCTTCTTTACATTGTAAAGATGGGCCGGCCTGTAGCTCATCTGGAACTTTGGGATACCCCTTGTGAAATAAAGTGTCACGCTGTCGGGCTCCGCCTTGTTTATGAGTATGGTATCCGATGACCTGACGCGTCCGACGGGTTCGCGATAAGGTCCAAGGGGGAATAATTCGTGCCTGCCCAAAGATTCTTTGCCGTTGAGGATGAGAATATCCACGTCTTTTTTCAGGTCTCTTACCTGAAATCCGTCATCGAGGATCGCCATGTCTATCCGGCAATCGTCCATACCGCACTCGATGGCGCTCATTCTGTCATTGCCGACAATTACAGGTATATGTGTTTTTTTCGCCAGCATATATGCCTCGTCACCGGCCGTTTCGGCAGTATCGCTTTTTATATCGACGGGAAAGGTGCCATCCTTTTTCCTCATGTATCCCCGAGTAATGATGCCGGGGTTGAACCCTTTTTCCTTGAACCGCAGGGAGAGCCTCTCGACGACGGGCGTCTTCCCGGTCCCGCCCAGGGTGATGTTCCCCACACTGACGACCGGTATCGGAGCTGCCTGTGTTTTCATAAATCCCGTTCTGTACATATATTCTCTCGCCATCAACCCTATCTGGTAAAGGTATGAGAGTGCTGCGAGGGGGATGTAAAGAAGCCATCTCGCGAGCCGTGCTTCACCGTTCCATACCCTGATCATGATGTTGCGCATGAGCAAGAGAAATTTATAACAGAAATACGGCGGAAAAGCAATAATGATGACAAGTTATGTAAAGGCTGTGAGGCGTGAGGTGTAAGGCGTAAGGCGTGAAGTGATAGACTTTGTCTTTGACACCTTACGGTTTCTCATCGCCCCATACCTTACACTTTACGGTTTTATGCAGAACAGAGGCGGCTGAATGTGGATGGAGCGGCAGGTCGGGCACTTGCCCGGTTTCGTCAGGCGGGCGCGTTTTTTGAAAGTAAAACCGCAGTGTCCGCATGAGGCCGGCGTCACTTCCAGGCGCTTTCTGCCCTTGCCGAGCGTTCTTCGCAAATGTTCGAGATGTTCGCAGATATCCTTTTCGGGTTCTCTGATGATATTTGAGATATCTTTTGCTGAATAAGTCCCATCTTCCAGGAGCGCGGTGATATAGCGGCGTATCGTTTCGAAACGCTCCGCGGGTGCGTCAGAACCTGTTTTCTTGTTTCTCATGTTCTTTGTCCGTGACGAGGGTCTTTCCTTCCTATCTTTTTATCCTCCTGAGCGCAACCAGCGTTTCGAGGTGCGAGGTGTGGGGAAAGAAATCGAACGGGGCTATGAGCTCGATAGAAAAACCTGCCGCGGTAAGGTGCGCGAGGTCCCGGGCAAGGGTGGCGGGATTGCATGATACGTAAAATATTGCGCCGGGTGCAAGGCTTGTTATGAGGCCGATGCCTCTCTGACTGACCCCGCTCCTTGGCGGGTCTATGACAACGAGATCGGGTTTTTTGAATGCCGGATCAGCCGCTATGTCCTCGATCTTGCCCGCGAGGAATGAGCAGTTTGTGATGCCGTTGATGAGAGCGTTCTCGCGGGCATTTTCGATATTTGCCTTCTGTGAATCTATGCCGACAACCTTTCGCGCATGACGGGAAAGTGCGAGCTCGATGGGCCCCATGCCGCAGTACAGGCCAAGGACGTTTCCGAATCGGCCGGCAGCGGCTATATTGCCGATCCTCTCGTACAGAAGTCCTGCCGCCGCAGGGTTCGGCTGGAAGAAGGATGCCGGATAAACCCGGAACCTGAGGCCTGAAAGCAACTCTTCCATAAAAAGGTCTCCGCCTTCATGGCGCATACTGCCATAATCTATGTAGGGCCCGGGGCGGTTGTTAAAAGCCCGCCACATGCTGGTCACTTCCGGTACCTCGCGTTTCAGTAGACGGTATAATTCACCCATGTCATGGGACTGCCCGTCTTTTGTCTCCAGGATGACCATAAGGGCGCCCGTTGCCATTGACTGCCTCACGATGAGGTGGCGAAGATATCCGCGTTTTGTCTGCTCATCGTACGGGGAGTAGCCTTCACCGTGAATGTGATCATCAACGATGTCGACGATCTTTTTGAGGCTGGGGTTGAATATACGGCACCCGGGTATGGCGACAACGCCGGGGCGTGCGGGGCCGGCAGGTGAGGTGCTCATGCGCATTCCGGTTATAACGCTTCGCAGCGCGTTGCCGAAGGCCAGCTCTACCTTGCTCCGGTACCAGTATACGGCCGGTGATGGTGTGATGTCTTCAAAGATGTCTTCGGGCGCATCGATCCTGCCGATCCTTTTCAGGGTCTGCCTCAGGTGCGCGCTCTTGAGCTCAAGCTGCCGGGCGTATCCCATGGACTGGATCGTGCAGCCCCCGCATGTCCCGAAATGCGGACAGGGAGGCTCCACCCTGTGGGAAGAAGGTTTTTCGATGGCGATGACCTCTCCGTAACCGTAGCGTTTTTCACGCTTCACTATACGGACCACGACCCTGTCGCCAGGGATTGTTCCGGGCACGAAGAGGACAAAATCATCGGCCTTGGCAACTCCGAGGTCTCCCGGCATGGCGATGTCGGTAACGGTAACCGTGATGTGCCTGCCGCTGTCGTGAAAAGACGGATGCCTATTGTTCATCGACGGAAACCGATCTGTTCCCGACAGGAAAGGTCACGGTGAACGTTGTCCCGCCTGAGGCCATGCAATCTTCTTTGTCCCTGATGAAAGGGCATGCGGATGTTTCACCGGGGCAGGTGTCCTGGTCGGTGGGTATGTGGATACAGCGGTTGCTTTCGAAGGAGATATCGAAGCCGAAACGCTGGGAATAGTGCTTCATCCTCAAAAGATCCAGGCCTTTTCCACCGGCGCCGAACTCAAAAGGTTTCCTGGATGAATAGAGTTCGGTCTCTTTTGCGTGATGCAGCCCGTCGAAAAGGTACCGTTTGTTGTCTTCGGTGATACCGACACCGGAATCGGTGACGTGGAGGATGATCCTGTCCTCTTTCTGTTCGGCGGTGACTTTTATGGTCCCTCCGTCAGGTGTATTCTCTATGGCGTTCCTGATGAGCCCTTCAGTGATGTGGCGCAGGACAGAGGGGTCCATGAAAATGAAGAGATCGTTGGCCCCGTCCATTTTGATCTCGAGCTTGCGGCCGGACGATTCATTTTTCATCCGTTCAACCAGGGACACAACGAATGTATGAAGATCGATGGACTGAAAGAACTGCGTGCTCGCTTCAAAATACTGGCCCACCCATTCCCGCAGGGCATTCCAGTGGACACGGACGTCCGAGGGCACTTCCGACAGGCTTTCCATGCTTTGCCAGAGCCTGTCGAGATCGCCGACAAGCATGACCGCTTCCAGCTCCCGGGAGAGTCTGAATATCTCATCGGTTTCCCGCGAGATGTTGAAGAGTCTTTCAAGATTTCTCTCAAGGGAATCGATGAGTTCCCGTATGACGGCGTATTGTGGTGTATGCTCGAGCTTTCGCTTTATGATCTTCACATTTCCCTTTATGACCGCAAGGGGTGTTTTAAGCTCGTGGGAGATATGGTTCACGGCTTTTGTCTTGGCGCGGTTAAGCCCTTCCAGGGCGTTGCGCGACTGTATCATGGCCTCCTCGGCCATTTTACGCTCTGTTACATCCCTGAGATAGACCAGATAGACAGGGACATTGCGGTATGTGATGCTTGTTGCCGAAACCTCGATGTAGATTATCCTGCCGTTTTTAGTTATGCCCTTGAACTCATAGCGTGCCGGTACCGGTTCACCGTGCTGGCGCCGCTGATTGATGCCGCTTACCTTGGAATAGTCGTCTGGATGGACGATGAGCAGGATGGATTTTCCTATCACCTCTTCGGGAGAGTCATATTCGAACATTTCGATGAACCGTGTGTTGACGTACTGATTGACGGTGCCATGGCTGATGGCAACGGCATCGTTGGAGTGCTCGATGGCTGTGCGGTATCGCTCTTCACTTTCGAGAAGGGCCGCCTCGGTCTTTTTCCTTTCCGTGACGTCAAGCATGGTGCCTTCGTAGTAGCGTACCCTGCCGTTCCGGTCGCAAACGGCGCGTATGTTCATGGAGATCCAGTGAATTCCTCCATCCTTGCTGTACATCTGTACTTCGAAGTTCTGCAGGGAACCGTGTTCGTTGAGGCCGTTTATCATGCGTTCGCGGTCGGCGGGATTGACATATAGCTGGCTCGAGATGTCCGTTACCGAGTCGATAAGCTCCTGCGGTGAATCATATCCGTGAACGCGGGCCATGGAAGGGTTGGCGCTCAGGAACCGTCCGTCGGTGCTTGTTTGAAATATGCCCTCGATGGCGTCCTCAAAGATGGTGCGGTACTTTTCCTCTGCCTTGCGAAGGGCGGCCTCTGCCTGCAGCAATTCGGACCGGGACACTTCAAGCTCGCTGACGCGTTCGTTCAGCGACTCGATCTCCCGAAGCAGTTCTTCCCTTGTCTTTTCCTCAGCCGCCATGATCTCCCTGTAATTTCATTCATTATAAGGTATTTCGATGTCATATAACAACGAAAAGACAGGTGCTGGGAAAGATAATAGTTTCCCCAGTTTGTTTAGTTTCTCCAGTTTCTTTGGTTAATTACAACCAGACAAACCAGACAAACCGTTCTTAACCTGTCGTTAATCCCTTGCCAGGAACGGACGGTTTCACTATACTAAAAAAAATGCTACCTTCACTGGAAACTTTATGAACGGTGCTGAACTTCTTTTAAGGACGGCTGCTGTCAACGGTATCGATATCTGCTTCGCCAATGCCGGTACGACCGAGATACCGTTTGTGGCCGCGCTTGACGGACAGCCGGGGATAAGGGCGGTCCTCGGTCTTTTTGAAGGTGTTTGCACGGGGGCCGCCGACGGTTACGGCCGAATGCTCGGCAGACCTGCCATGGCGCTTTTGCACCTCGGCCCGGGTTTTGCCAATGGCATTGCCTGTCTCCACAACGCGCGCAGGGCGAACACACCCGTTGTCAACATCATCGGCGAACATGCGTCATGGCACCGCGATGCCGACCCGCCGCTGAACATGGACATTGCATCGCTGGCCGGGACTGTCTCCGGATGGAAGAGGACCTCCAGGGGCGCACGGGGTCTTTCAAGAGATATGGCGGCTGTCATCGGGGCAGCCATGACAGGGAAGATCGCAAGCCTCATCGTCCCCATAGACTACCAGTGGTCCGATTGCCGGAATGTGACCGTTGTTAGGGCTGTCCCGGACTTTAAACCTTTCGATGCCGTACTGATAGAAGAGGCGGCACGGGTCCTGAAAGGAAACAAGAGGACTGCAATGATACTGGGCGGCAGGGCGCTTCGCCATGAGGGTCTCATGGCGGCGAAGCGCATTAAGGCCGCGACAGGCTGCGGCCTCCTCGCGAACAGTTTTCCCGGTTACATGGACAGGGGAGGTCCGCTGCCTGCTGTCGCGAGGATCCCATACTTTCCGGAACCGGCGATGGAACTGATGGACGGCTATGACGCCTTTGTCATCGCCGGCGCACATGATCCGGTCACTTTTTTCGGTTATCACGGGATACCGGGCCGCCTTATCCGGAAAGACAGGAAAAAGGTGGTCGTCGCAACGGAAGACCATGATCCCATAGAGGTGCTGGAGCATCTGGCAGGCCTTTTTGCAGTGGCGCATGTACCGGCCGGCCCCGGCGTAAATAATGCCCCTGGCCTTTCGGTTCCGGTAGGCCCTCTCACCCCTGAAGCGGTCTCTCTGACCATTGCCGCCCTGCAGCCCGAAGGCGCCGTTGTCGTCGACGAGGGGCTTACGACCTCATTCCCGTATTATCCGGCGTCGCACGGCCTTGCTTCCCACTGCTACATGACCATAGCCGGGGGGGCCATAGGATACGGCATGCCATGCTCGGTCGGGGCTGCGTTTGCGGCGCCGGAGAGGCCCGTTATCAACATACAGGCCGACGGAAGTGCCATGTATACCGTTCAGGCACTGTGGACAATGGCCAGGGAAGGTCTCAACGTGACGACGCTTCTTTGCAACAATGGCGGATATCATATCATAGACGTGGAGCTTGAGAGGGCCGGATTGAAAAGCCCCGGAAAGAGCGCCAGGGGGCTTGTCGATATCAATGGCCCCGTTATAGACTGGGTGATGCTTTCCCGCGGGCTTGGCGTACCCGCGGTGAAGGTGGAAGACACAGGGGGACTGGCAAGGGAGATGAAAAAGGCCATAACAGAACCCGGACCGCACCTCATAGAAATGATCGTGAAAAATCCGTAAAGCGTAAACCGTAAGGCGTAAAGCGTAAACCGTAAACCGTAAGGCGTGAGGCGTTGGTTTTTTATCACCTTACACCTTACACCTTACACCTAACGGCTTTTCAACGCTTCACAGCTTATGGTCTTTAAAGAAGTTTCTGAAAGTACAGGACGTCGAAGGTCCGGCCGTTCTTCTGACCGACCTCCCGAAAGCGCCCGCATTCGGAAAAACCGTTCTTAAGGTGGAATCTGATACTGCCTTCGTTCAGGGACGATATATTTGCCAGGACGACATTGATCCCCTGTCGCTTTCCTTTTTCCAACAGGTATTCGAGAAGAAGCTTTCCGATCCCCCTGCCGGTGTACCCGGGTTTCAGGAAATATGTTATCTCGGCTGTACGGAAAAAGGCCGGCATGGGATTGTAGGGACGCAGCAGTCCGAAGCCGGTAAAGACGCCTTCATCGGTTTTAGAGGTCACCGTGGGATAGCCCCGGCTCATCTGGAGAAGTTTATCAAAGAATTCATTGGGGATTCGACGGTCGGGATAGGCGGCAAAACTGTTCTCGACATAGTAATTGAAGATTTCCATCACTTCAGTGCGGTCATCCTTGCCGATTGGTGATAATGTTATCTTCATTTTAATAACCCTACCACAGATGGGATTTCTGTACTCGCTTATAATGGCGCAAGGCGTGAATGAAACCGTGAAGCGTGAAACCGTGAAGAGTGAAACCGTGAAGAGTGTTAGAAACCGTAAAGTGTGAAAAGATAATATTCTTTATATTTCAACGCCTCACGTCTTACGCCTTACACTTTACAGTACCTGCATTTTCATTTCACTATCTCGCCCGACTCGGCATCCACCTTGGTGATCCAGTGATCGCCGGGCATACAGCGCCCGGAGGACCGGCCTTTGTATCCGCAGGTTCTCTTTATGACCCAGACGGGCCTGTCGCCGCGCTGATCGAATTTAAGTTCGTACGTGTAGTTGTCGGTCTCAACGGGGTGGTAATTCTTGTGATTGTTGGCGGTATCTTCCGCCAGGCCCGCGCCGATCTTTATCCTGTCCGTTTTCACAACGGGCCCGCGAAAGTATATTTCTTTCGATGTACGGATGCCGGCTTCTTCACCTGATACACCGCTTTCGACAACACGGATAGTGACGGACCTTCCCTTGCAGATATTGCTGGCAACAGCCCCTTCTTCGGCCGTGTCCTGCGCCCGCGCGCTGTCGCATCTGACAAGCTGTGCCTCCCATACGGGAGAACGTCCACTGCGGCCGTCAAAGCCGACCACTGGCACAGAAACGATCCTTCTCACCCTGAGCCGGTTGCCGGCCCATTTTGTTCCCTCTTCATAGACTTTGGCCCAGAACTCATCGAAGGTGATGCCTTTGACATCCTTGCCTGCCTGAAGCGATTTACGGCGCGCCTCGGAATGAGAGGGGAAAAAGAGGGCAGTCACAAAAACAAGAGCAACAGTAATGAAAAAAAACCTGCAACACGCAACGCGACGCCTTGTTCTCACTTAAAAAATCCCCCTGCCGCTGTTTTTTTGCTATCATACAACGAAAAATGGTCAAAGACAACAGGCATAAAAAACAGTTTCTCCGGTTTCTTCAGTTTCTTTGGTTATTTAAACCAGACAAACCAGATAAACCGGATAAACCTCAAGGTTTTTTAGCCATTCCTTTGAAGCGGCTGAAACCGCCGGGGTGGCTGGAACCGTCTTTCCCTTTCTTCCCCGGTAGCAGGTGATGAAGGAGGTGTTCTTTTTTCAACAGCTTCAAGGCTTCCCTGACGAGGGGGGTGTTCTCCGGGTTCTTGTGCTGGAGCAGGGCGCGATGCATCTTCCGTTCACGGAATGTTTTTGCAATGTGGACCTTTTTTCCGGTGAAGGGGTTTTTTTCCGTGTGATAGATGGTGCCGGACAGCGTCATGGGCAGAGGCATGAAGTCCTGGATCTGTTCAGGATGGAGTCCGATTTCCTTTAGCTTAAGGGCAAGGGAAAGGGCGTCTTCAAGGGTTGCCCCGGGGTGGGCGCTGATAAAATAATTGACGAGGTACTGGTCTTTGTCCAGTTTTTTACAGATCGAGCGGTACAGGGCATAAAATTTTTCATAAACGTCGAATGACGGTTTGTTCATAATGGCCAGCACATGCCCCGAAGAGTGCTCGGGTGCGACCTTCATCCGGCCGCTCACATGTTTTTCGCAGACCGCCTCGAGATATCCCCGCGACCTGTCGTCGACAAGCAGGTCGTGGCGGAACCCGCTTTCAATGAAAACATGTTTGACTTTCGGGACACCAAGGAGCTTTTGATAAAGCGACAGACCCTTGCGGTATCCGGGGTCGAGCCTCTTGCATGGCGCAGGGGTGAGACAATGGCGCTTTGAACAGGCGCCTTCGCTCTGCCATCTTTTACAGTCTGAGCCGTAAAGGTTGGCCGTGGGGCCGCCTACATCGGTGATGGTACCATGGAAATCCTTCCGCTGCGCAAGCGCCCGGGCTTCTTTTAATATCGAGGCCTCGCTGCGGGACTGGACGATCCTTCCCTGGTGGAGCGAAAGACCGCAGAACGAGCACTCTCCGGGACACCCCCTGTGGGAGATGATGGAAAAACGCACCGTCTCGAAGCCGGGTATGCCGCCTGCTTTATCGTAGGAAGGGTGCCAGGCCTTTGTGTAAGGAAGATCGTAGACGGCGTCGATCTCCTTTGTTGTGAGAGGCAACGCGGGAGGATACTGAATGACATAGCGGTTGGCGTGTTTCTGGGCCAGCGTTTTGCCGCTGAAGGGGTCCCTGTTCTCAAAGATGAGTCTGAATGCTTTGTTGAATTTATCAGGGTCATCCTTCATTTCTTCGTAGGATGGGATACCGATGGTCTCGGTGATGCGGGAGTTGGTCTCCGGTCCCGGTTCCCCGAATTCTGACCCCTGCACCACGGCCGTTCCCCTTATCCCATGGAGCGCTTTGCCCGAGGCTATCCTGCGCGCTATCTCAACGGCCTGCGACTCCCCCATGCCGTATACCAGGATATCCGCTCGGCTGTCCAGCAGGACGGAGCGGCGCACCTTATCGCTCCACCAGTCATAATGGGCGAAGCGGCGCAGGCTGGCCTCGACGCCCCCCAGCACGATGGGCACACCCTTGAAGGCCTCCCGGACCCTGTTGGCATAGACAACGGCAGCATGATCGGGGCGAAGCCCCGCCGCGGCGCCGGGCGAGTAATCGTCGCCCTTGCGGAGGCGTTTGTGCGCTGTATAGTTTGCAACCATGGAATCCATGTTGCCGGCAGTGATGCCGAAGAACAGGCGCGGTTTGCCAAGACGCATAAAATCCGCCGTGCTTTGCCAGTCAGGCTGGGCTATGATCCCGACGCGCCAGCCCTTTGCTTCGAGGACACGCCCGATAACGGCCGCACCGTATGACGGGTGGTCCACATAGGCGTCGCCCGTGACAATGATGATGTCCAGCGCATTCCACCCGCGTTCTTGCATCTCATTCTTTGTCATGGGAAGGAAGGTGGCCGCCATCGGTCTCATTGTAACAGAATCGCAATAAAATGGAAAACACATGGGTTTTAAAAAGAGGCAGTGAATCGTGCCAGCTGACGGGATATGGTTTGGAACGAACAAGTAGTTGCAAGGGAAGATGATTTCCTGATATATAACGATAGAGGCAATTTTATAACCTGCGAAAAATGAACGTCCCGGGGGAAACCATGATGGACAGACAAACAGATGTGGCGCTTTCCGTTAAAACTGATATGAAATTCCTCCCTCTCGTCCTGTCCTTCGCCGAATCATCCTCACGCATATTCGGTCTTGATGATAAGGACACGCTTAAACTGACCCTTGCCGCGGAAGAGGTCTTCGTATATCTTTGCAGGATGACCGGGGACCCGGCGCCGGTCACGCTCACCATGACAAACGGTTTTTACAATGCCCAATTGAGATTCGCCTTTGAGGGTATTGATTTTGACCTGCGTGCCTTCAATCTCACCGCGGATGTACCCCCCGACGAAGAGGGGCTGGAAGAGATGGGCCTGCTCATAGCCTCGCGTTCGGTGGACAGGATGTCCATTTTTCACAGCGCCATGGAGGGCACCGGATTTACCCTCATCAAGGAAAAGACCTACCCTGAAGCGCAGCCGTGGGAAAGCGCGCAGCCGCCGGCAGCGGACGGCCTGTCTTTCGGGACGCCCGACGTGGAGGACCTCAAGGTCCTTGTGCGGTCCATCGTCGGCCGTTACGATCCTTTTATCTATCCCCAGGATTTTAGATATCCCGGAAAAGTTGTCGACATGGTGGAAAGCGGAGAATATAAAGCGATCACGGCAACGGACGGAAAAGGAAGAATTGCCGGAGGCATGATCTGGCGCTATTCGGGATCATCAATGATCGAGTGCTACGGTCCATATATTTTTGTCAAAGAGGGGGGAGAAGGGATTGCGGAGCGCCTCGTCACCGGTGTTATCGCTGCCGTTGCCAGGTCGGAGGCGGTCTGCCTCATAAACAGGTATGCCACGGAAGATCTCCCCCGGGGTTACTTTGAAAGACTTGGCACGATCGATTTTATCCGTGACGGGGAAAAAAGGCCGTGGCATTTTCTTTTCCGTCAGCTCAGGGAAGACCCTGGATGCAGGGTTTACGCACATGCCGGAATGGAGGAGTTCCTGAAAGACCAGTATAAACGGCACTTCCTTGCGCGCGAGATCATTCCCGTCCGCTATGAGGGTGAGAGGCAAAACCCTCACTCTGTTTTCGGCGCGAGCTTCCAGCATAACCAGAAACTGGTTGTTCTCAAACCTCTCTGGGATGGCGCAGATGCCGGGGAAAATCTGGCCAGGCATATCGATGCGCTGCGGGCCGAAGGGATAAAGAATATATTGCTCGGGATCGATCTTGGCCATGGTTGGCAGGCAAGGCTTTATCCGGTAATTGAAGCCGGCGGTTTTACAGCGTCGCTCATAATGCCTTACCGGGGCAAGGCTGACCTGGTATTCTTTACTCTGAGAGGTTGACCTGGCGATGTTCGATGTCCCCCTTAACAGGCTTGTTCCTGAATACATTAAAAGATTCGAGCCATACATACCCAGCAAGCCAGATCCCGAACTGATGAAAATGTACAAGGTCGGTCACCTCTGGCGGCTTAACAATAATGAGAATCCCCTTGGCCCGCCCGAGAGATCGGCAAAGATCATCGAACAGTTCCCGCCGATAAAGACAAGCATCTATCCCAGCGGTGATTCGTATTACCTGCGTGTAAAGCTTGCCGAGAAATTCGGCATCGATCCGGACCAGATCATCTTCGGCAATGGGGCGAATGAGGCCATTGCTTTTGTTATCAAGGCCTTTTGCCAGGAGGGCGACAATATCGTCACGGCCGACAAGACCTTTGCTGTCTATGAATGGGTGGCAGAGTTCTCCGGTTTTGAGGCCAGGCTGGTGCCGCTCAAGGATTTCGGTTTTGATGCTGAAGGGATGCTCAGCCGTATCGACGAGAGAACGAAGATACTCTTCGTCTGCAATCCCAATAACCCCACCGGGACCTACTGGGATGAGCCAAAGCTCAGAAGATTTCTTGATACCGTTGCGGGGCGGCAGATAGTGGTTGTTGACGAGGCATACTGTGAGTTCGTGGAAGCCCCCGATTACCCCGATGGTATGAGGCTCCTTAAGGAATACCCGAACCTCGTGACATTCAGGACGTTTTCGAAGATGTACGGTCTTGCGGGACTGCGCATAGGCTATCTTGCCGGGAGCCGCGACGTGGTGGATGTCATAAGGCGCACCTGCGTTGTATATTCCGTCAACACCGTTGCGCAGGATGCAGCGCTTGCAGCCATAGGCGATGATGAGCATGTTAGCCGGACCCGGTCTCACGTGAGGGCTGAAAAGGACTACCTCCTCAGGGAACTCGGCGGCCTCGGCCTTGAAACCCAGGCCGGTGAAGGGTGTTACGTCATGATCAGGCTTCCCTTTAGCGATACGCTCGCATACAGGCAGCTCATGTCAAAAGGGGTCATGGTCCGGACGATGACCGGTTTTCGCTTTCCCAACTGGATACGGGTGAGCATCGGTGTTCACGAGGCAATGGAGGCCTTCGTCGGGGGCCTCACCGGCATAGTGCGCCAGAGGGAGATGGCCGGGTGAAGGATGAGGTGAGACAATTTCCGGGCGGGCCCCGTCTGGATGCCCTGTCGAAAGTGACGGGCAGGGAAAAATATGCCGCCGATTATTATTCCGGGAAGTTCCTCTGGGCCGGCGCGAAGAGAGCGCTTGTACCGCATGCGCGTCTTGCGTCTGTTCATGCGGAGGATGCCCTTTCGCTCCCGGGGGTTGTCCGTGTGCTCACGTACCGTGATATAGCCGGATCGAACCGGACGGGTATCGCACGCAACGACCAGCCGGTCATTGCAGATGAAAAGGTGCGGCATGCCGGGGATGCCGTAGCGCTTGTTCTCGCGGAAAGCAGGGAGATTCTCCGTGCGGCCCTGGGCCGCGTAAGTTTTGATCACGAACCGCTGCCAGGGGTCTTTGACGCGGAGGATGCCTTGAAAGAAGGCGCGCCGAGGGTCCATGAGGACAATGAGAAAGGCAACCTCCTCAGGGCCGTAACAGTGCGCAAGGGCGACGCCGAGAGGGCGCTGGATGAAAGCGATGTAGTTGTGGAAGGTGCCTTCGAGACCTCCCGCCAGGAGCATGCCTATCTGGAGACCGAGGCCGGCTGGGCCTTTGTGGATGAACGCGGAGTGCTCACCGTTGTCGCGTCGACACAGACGCCATACCGGGACAGGAGTGAGATCGCCCGCGCCCTGGGACTGGATATGGAAAAGGTACGGGTCGTCGCGCCGTATCTCGGCGGTGCCTTCGGGGGAAAGGACGGCATCAACGTGCAGTGCCTGCTCGGTCTTGCGGCCCTGCATTCGGATGGAGTGCCCGTCAAGATGTGGTGGGACAGAACCGAGAGCTTTCTCGCTGGTATGAAAAGGCTTCCGGCAAGGATGTATTACCGACTGGGGGCGAAAATGGACGGGACTTTCCACGGTCTTTCCTGCAGGATCTATTTCGATGCCGGCGCCTACGCGACCCTGGGTGGCGAGGTGATGGCCATGGGAGCGGAGCACGCAGCTTCGGTGTACCGTATCGCGAACGTCAGCATCGATGGATATTGCTCTTATACCAACAACCCGATAGGCGGCCCTTTCCGCGGTTTCGGCGTGCCCCAGGTGACCTTCGCGATGGAACAAGCTGTGGATATGATGGCTGAAAGGCTTTGTATGGATCCCCTGGAGATTCGTCGCAGAAATGTCATAAGGCGCGGCGAGAAAAACTGCCTTGGCGTGGAGCTGAAATATTCCACAGGCATCGGCGAGTGCATCGAAAGGCTCATGGAACATCCTTTCTGGAAAGAAAGACAGGCGTGGAAGAGTGCGGCACCGAAATGGAAAAAACGCGGCATCGGCATGGGCTGCATGGGTCACGCCGTGGGCTATCCCTCCCTTATCCCCGATCAGGCCAACACAAGGCTGGATTTGAGATCGGACGGGACCATATGTCTTTATTCGGGCCTTCCTGATCTGGGTCAGGGCAATGCGAGCACATATCTGCGGATCGCCGCGGCGATCCTCGGACAGGACCCCGAGGCCATGGAGCTTGTCCAGCCGGACACGGACCACGATCTTCCATCCGGCACATCGTCCGCGAGCCGCACCACCTATACCTTCGGGAATGCCGTCATCAATGCGGCGCAGGCCCTCAGGGATGTTATCCTCGGACGCGCTGGCACAATTCTTGATATTTCCGATCCCGGCCGAGCCGTGCTTCTTCCCGGCAAAGTGAGGGATGAGGCGTCTGGCAGAGAGGTTTCGCTGACCGTGATAGCGCGGTTTCTCAACGATGAGGAGCGTACTCAAAAAGGTTATTTCCGTGCGCCATACGATGAGAGTACCATCGGCATTTTCTATCTCGGCGCGCACCTCCTGTTCTCATACGGGGCCCACCTGGCACGTGTCGAGGTTGACACCGTCACGGGGGGGATCGATGTGATCGACTATGTTGCCGTTACCGATGCGGGGACGGTGATCGACCCTGTAGTTTACGACCAGCAGGTCCACGGGTCCGTTGCCCAGGGGATCGGGCTTGCCCTCACGGAGGATTACCTGGTAAGTGATGGCAGGCATGATACGACAGGGCTTTCAACGTACATCATTCCCACATCGATGGACCTTCCGGATATCACATCCGTACCGGTCGAAACCTTTGAAGAGACAGGCCCTTTCGGTATGAAGGGGATCGGAGAGGTGGTTATAAGCGGCTGCCTGCCTGCTATCTCGAACGCGTTCCATGATGCCTGCGGTATGCGGATAACGAAGTCCCCGCTCACGCCCGAGAGGGTATTGTCGGCGCTCGCCAGAAAGGGAGAGGTCGGAAAATGACAAGGAAGATATTTTTTGTTCTTAATGGTATTTCTGTGCATGTTGAAACGGACCCTGCGCGCAGGGCTCTGGATGTCCTTCGCGAGGACATGGGCCTGACGGGCACGAAGGAAGGCTGCGGCCGGGGTGAATGCGGCGGATGTTCGATCCTTGTAGACGGCGAGGTGAAGCTTTCCTGCATCATGACTGCCGCGCAGCTTGAAGGGAAAGACATTGTCACCATCGAAGGGGTCTGTGGAGAAGGGGATCTCCACCCGGTGCAGCGCTCCTTCATCGAACGCGGAGCGGTGCAATGCGGGTTCTGCACGCCAGGCATGGTCATTTCTTCGGTTGCATTTCTCAATGCGAATCCGTCACCGGCACGCGAAGAGATACGTGAGGCCTTAAGCGGAAACCTCTGCCGCTGTACGGGTTATCAGAAGATAGTTGATGCGGTTGAGGACGCCGCGAAGAAGATGCACGGAGGTGGACGGGATGGGTGAGGTTTTCCTCCCGGGGTCGTTGCGTGAGGTTTTCGACCTGCTGTCAGGCGAGCCTGAGGCGTTATTATATGCCGGCGGCACCGACCTTTTCGTGAGATCATCCCTTGAAGAGGGTGGCGGCAAACCGCTCGTCTGCCTTGAAAGGGTCGAAGGGCTGAAGGGCATCAGCGACCATGGCGACGAGATCAGGATAGGGGGCTGCACGACCCACAGCGAACTCATAAGGAGCCGCCTTGTTAGGGAGCATTTTCCGCTTCTCATGCATGCGGCAAGGCGCATCGGTGCCCCGGCCGTGCGGAACATGGGTACGATAGGCGGCAACATCTGCACCGCATCGCCTGCGGGAGACACACTGCCGCCGCTTTACATTTTCGATGCGTTTGTTGAGCTGTGTTCGGCGGGGCGTGCCCGCCGCGTGCCCATCAGCGAGTTCATAACCGGCCCCGGGCAAACGGCACTGGAAAGGGGCGAGGTCCTCTCCGCCATATGTTTGAAGAAAGACCACGGCTGCACTTTTTTCCATTTTGAAAAGGTGGGGCAGAGAAAGGCCATGGCCATAAGCGTTGCCAGCTTCGCATTCGCGGCAGGCATCAATGGGGATGGAATGATAAGGAAGGCAAGGTGTGCCTTCGGCAGCGTCGCTCCCACGGTCTTCACTTCAAGCAACATTGACCGGTGTTTTATCGACAAACCGATGGATGAAGACACCCTGAGGCAGGCGGCTTTGCTTGTCCGCTCGGAGGTCTCTCCCATCAGCGACGTGAGGGCGTCCGAGGGGTATCGCAGGAGCGTTGCGGGAAATCTGGTCATGCGCCTCGAAGACCTGGTGCGGGATACCGGATGACGGACAAGGGACCTTCGATCTTCACCCGTGAGTTCTTCTTTCTCAATGTCATCCTCTGCTGTGCGTCGGCGGCTATGGCTCTTTTTTTCCAATTTCACCAGTACCTGTCGACACTCGATATAGATCCTCGCTGGCATGGTTTTCTCATCGGTTCCGATGCCATAACGGGTATAATCCTGCAGCCGCTTCTTAGCCCCTATCTCCACAGGGGGAACGCAAAAAAGGTGGCCGCCGCCGGTATCTTCACCATGGCCGCGGCGCTTGTGCTTTATAATTTTGCGCTCACGACCGCGACCATTGCCTGTGTGCGCATACTCCACGGAAGCGGTTTCGTCGTCCTTGTCGCTGCGATGATGACCCTTTTTGCCGAGTATATCCCCCCTTCGCGAAGCGGTGAGGCAATAGGCCTTATATCCATTATCAGGCTTATTCCCTATGCCTTCATCCCTCCCGTGGTCGTCTATCTTGTCGGCAGGTCTTATGGTTTTATCTCCATTGTTACCGTGGCGGCAGGTTTTATGCTCCTCTTTTTGATACCCCTTGCCTTCATAGGGTCAGCCCATGACAATCAGCGAAGTCATGAAAAAAGCATGGGTTTAAGGGGCCTTATGGAGGACCTCAAGTCGGGCCCTGTGAAGATGCTCCTGGCGGTGAACCTTGTTTTCTACAGCGCGTATACCTCGTTATTCTTTTTCTTCAAGGATTTCGGCGCAGTTCGCGGCATGAAGAACCCCGGCTTTTTCTTTACCGTTGCCATGATCGCCATGATCGTCGTCAGGCTTGCCGGAAGCCGCTATTTCGACAGGATGAAAAAGGCGCTGGTTTCCGCTATATCCATGGTTATCCTTGCCGTATGTCATGTTTTCATGGTTTTTTTGCAGGGTTCGGGTGCATTCCTTTTTCTTGGCGCCGTCTTTGGTGTGCTCTGGGGGGTGGGAATACCGCTCACGATGGCCCTCATATTCGATGTATCAGAGGCGCGCTTCAGGGGACTTAATATGAACCTCTCCCTGGTCATGATGCAGGCCGGTTTCTTTATTGGCCCCCTCATTGGCGGGCTGATCCTCGCTCAGTGGGGATACGGGATGCTGTTTATCTTCTGCGGTGTCCTGAACGCGGCAGGTGCGGTCATGCTTGTTCCAATGTCCCGGAGCAACAAAGCAAATAAATAAAAAAACAATTTTTATTGTCCCGGCGGTCCGTTGTTTGGAACTGTTTTTTTCGTGTTCGAGCGGTTCAAGGATTCAAGTGGTTTTAGGCTTAATATCCCGGCCGGCCTGACCCGCTCGTTTCCTTGTTTTTTAAAAAACTGCCGACGAGCCTGTTTTTTCTCAATGACTGTCATATTTCAAGGAAAAACAATATCTCCGTAACAATCAGGAATCCTTAATATATAATAAAGGATAGCGATAAATTAATAGACCGGTCCTTCCAGACCGGTACCAGTGTTGGCGGTGTGTTGTTTTTTTATAAGGAGCCCGGCTTGATCATAAGCAGAAAACAGAGCTTTCCCGCGGTGTGTTTTTTCTTCGTGATCATTTTTTTCATTTCCCTGTCCCAAGTTTGCGCGATAGGTCTTTCAAGCGAGGAGAAGGAATACCTCCGCAAGAAGGAACAGATAATTTTTATCAGCCAGACAAAATACCCCCCCTTCGAATTCGTTGACGCAAACAGGCAGCACGAAGGCATGATGCTCGATATTGCCCGCTGGATGGCCGTGGAAATGGGTTTCAAACCAGTGTTCATCGATATGACGTTCCAGCAGGCGCAGGAGACCGTTCTCGCGGGCAGGGCCGATGTGATCACCAGTCTCTTTTACAGCGATAAGAGAAAGGAGAGGTTCGAGTTCACCGGGACCCTTTTTGAAGTTCCCGTGTCAATCTTCGTCACGGCGCAGAGGACGGACATCAAGGACATCAGGGACCTCAGCGGCAAGACGATCGCCATCCAGAAGGGGGACTACGCCAGAGAGTTCCTTGAATCACAAAATATCCGATTCACCGTGCTGGACACGAAGGACTTCGCCGAAGCAACGGATATGGTCATTGCGGGCCGGGCGGACGCGGTCATAGGCGACGAACAGATCGTCTTCTACCATATCTTCAGCAATCACCTGACGGACCGTATCAAGAAGGTTGGCGAACCCCTCTATACAGGAAGGAACTGCATGGCGTCGAACAAGGACAACGCCATCCTTATCGGCATCCTTAACAAGGGGATAAATGAGGCGAAGCACTCCGGTGTGCTGGATAAGGTCAATACAAAATGGCTTGGAACGATATACGGTCCGCAAAAATCGTTTCTGATAAAAAATCTCTGGCCGTTGTCCGCCGCTGCCGGAGTCATCCTGCTTATATCGCTGTGGGTGTGGACATGGAACATGCGGTTGCGAACTCTGGTCAGAAAGAAAACAGATGATATCTTGAGCCGCGAAGAGGTGCTAAGGGAGAGCGAACAAAGGTATGACCGCCTCGTTTCCAACATCCCGGTTGGCGTTTATCTTTTACAAACCACACCAGCCGGGGGGTTTGCCTTCAAGTACGTCAGCCCCAGGATGGAGGAGATACTTGCCGTGCCCGCACAGGACATCCTGAACGACCCTGAAACGGCTTTCCGTGTGATCCATCCCGAGGACCTTGGGGTCTTCAGAAAACTGAACCGAAAGCGGATCGAAACCCTGCAGCCCTTTTTCTGGGAAGGCAGGGCAGTTATCGCAAACACGGTCAAGTGGTTGAGGATCGAATCGCGCCCCGAACCGCAGGTTGATGGAGATGTCTTGTGGAACGGTATTGTTGCCGACATTACGCTGCGCAAGGTGGCGGAAAGGACATTGAGGCAGAGCGAAGAGCAGGTGCGCCTTTTGCTCAACTCTACGGGCGAGGCAATTTATGGCATTGACTTGGAGGGCAACTGTACCTTTGCCAATCCATCTTGTCTCAGAATGCTTGGCTACGCGGAAATGGAACAACTGCTCGGCAAGAATATGCACTGGCTGATCCATCATTCATACCCGGGCGGGCGCCCGATGGATGTCGAAGAATGCAGAATATTTCAGGCGATCCGCAAGGGCAGAGAGGTGCACGCTGACGATGAAGTTCTGTGGAGAGCGGACGGCACCAGCTTCCCCGCGGAGTATTGGTCGTATCCTCAGATGGTGAACGGCGAGGTGTGCGGCGCGGTGGTCACATTTATCGATATCACGGAACGTAAGCATGCCGGGGAATTGCTGGCGGTGGAGCGCAAGCGGCTTGCCTATATACTCGAAGGTACCAACGCGGGCACGTGGGAATGGAATGTACAGACCGGTGAAACAATATTCAACGAGCGTTGGGCAGAGATGATCGGGTACACCCTGGGGGAGCTTGCCCCGGTTTCGATCGATACCTGGATGGGGTTTGTCCATCCTGATGACATTAAAACTTCACATGTTCTGCTTGAGAAGCACTTCAGAAAAGAGCTGGCATACTATGAATGTGAGCTGCGCATGCGCCACAAGGATGGAAGCTGGATCTGGGTGCTTGACAGGGGCAGGGTTGCGACATGGACAGATGAAGGAAAACCGTTGGTCATGTCCGGCACGCATCAGGAGATCACCCAGCGGAAACTGTTCGAAGAGCAGATACAGCATATGGCGACCCACGATGGATTGACAGACCTGCCAAGCCTGAGATTGGCCAGGGACCGGCTGTCCATGTCCCTTGGTATGGCTCGCCGGCATAATGCAATAGCGGCCGTGATGTTTATAGACCTGGACGGCTTCAAGACGGTCAACGACACCCTTGGCCATGACGCCGGGGACCATGTGCTGAAGCAGGTGGCGCAAAGGCTGCTTTCCTGTGTGCGTGAAACCGATACGGTCGCACGGGTCGGGGGAGACGAGTTCCTGTTCATTGCGTCCGGGCTCCAGAATTCCGAAAATGCGGCGCTGATCGCTGATAAAATAATTCAGACCGTATCCCAGCCGGTAGTTTTCAACGGGCAAAGAACGGCCATAGGTGCAAGCATCGGTATCGCTCTCTTTCCCGGCGACGGTGATGACGGCGACCGCCTGATCAAACTGGCTGACAAGGCCATGTATGAAGCCAAAGGCTCCGGCAAGAACAGGTACGCCTTCGCCAACCCTGCAAAATGAACTTTGGAGCAGACAACGAACAAGGAAAATGTTATGCCGCACTTCCTTTCGTGTTATGCCATTTTGCCTTCCGCGATCAAGTGATTCAAGCAGCCATGGCATTTACGGCCCGTTAAATGTCTTTGCTTCCAACATTCAAGCCGTTTAAGCCATTCAAGCACTCAAGCAGTTTTTTGGTATTGACTTATCCTCCGGGCAATACTATCTTTCTTCATTTGTCAACTTATTCACGAAAAGGAGCAGGACCGTGCCTATTATTTTGGATATAAGCCCCGACGAACGGATAAGCATCGATGTTTTTCGGCCTGATGATGCCGAAGGTGTTGGCGAACTTTTCCGCAGTGTTTACGGCGAAGACTACCCTGTCAAGCTGGTCTATGAACCGAAAGCGCTCGTGGAGGCCTTCGAGAAACACGAGAACATCCCTGCCGTCGCGCGTTCCTCGAAAGGAATGATCGTTGGGTATGTGAGCCTTTTCAGGTCGGCACCGAGCATGACGGTCTACGAAGGAGGGCAGGGGCTCGTTCTTGTCGATTACCGCAAACATGGCATCGCCCGCGCGATGAACCATTTTTTTGCCGATGAAATGGCCCCCGATTACGGCGTTGACGCCGTTTTCGGCGAGGCTGTCTGTAACCATGTCTATTCGCAGAAGGCCTGGGCCAACGAGGGGGCCGTAGAAACGGCCCTTGAAGTGGACCTCATGCCGGCCGAGGCCTATGCCAGGGAAGGCAGCGCCACGGGTCGCGTGGCGGCCCTTCACATGACAAGAATGTACCGTACCATGGACCACACGGTGTATGCACCGGAAGGATACGAAGAGACCATGAGGTCCATATATGACGGTTTCAATAGCGGTGCCGCTGTCGTGAGAGCTGAGAATGAGGCCTCCGGGGATAAAAACACATCCATCGAAAGCCGTTTCTTTGAATTTGCCTCCGTGGCGCGCATGACCGTCCGGGATGCCGGCAAGGATTTCCATGATGTTTTTGTGCGCCATGAAGCTGAAGCTCTCGGAAAGGGTATGGTTGTTATCCAGATATGGCTCAACCTTTCCTGGCCATGGATCGGACAATTGACGGAATACCTCCGGGGCAGAGGGTATTTTTTCGGGGGTATACTCCCCAGGTGGTTCGGTGCAGACGGTCTTTTGATGCAAAAGGTCGCCGTGCGGCCCAACTGGGAAGGGATCGAGCTTTATTCGGAAAAGGCCCTGCGCCTGCGCGGAATCGTCCAGGATGATTGGCAAAGGGTTACAGCGCAAATACCTTGAGGTGTTTTTCCCAAGTATGGTATAACAAAGGTCACCGGAGAGATGTCCGAGCGGCTGAAGGAGCACGATTGGAAATCGTGTGTACGTGCTAAAACGCGTACCGAGGGTTCAAATCCCTCTCTCTCCGCCATGAGAATTGAAATGCCAGGCCCTGCGCAACGTGGAGGTTATGAACCCCGTCAGGTCCGGAAGGAAGCAGCGGTAGTAGCTGATCCGTGTGCCGCAGGTAGCCTGGCTTTTTAATATTTATCAAGAACCCCCGAAGAGGCGTTCGCAATTGAGCTACACGGTTATAGCAAGACGTTGGAGACCCCAGAGATTCGATGATGTGATAGGCCAGCCTCACATCATCACCACCCTCAAGAATTCCATCAAAGCAGGACGCATCGCGCATGCTTTTCTATTCACGGGCCCGCGAGGGGTTGGCAAGACGTCCCTTGCCAGGATCCTTGCAAAAGCGGTGAACTGTGTCAACGGTCCCACCGAGGAACCCTGCAATGTCTGCGAGAACTGCGTGGGCATCGCCGGCGGGAATTTTGTCGATGTCATAGAGATCGACGCGGCATCCACGAGGGGCATCGATGACATCAAGGAGCTTCGGGAAACTGTCCGCTACCTTCCCATGAAGGGCGCCTACAAGGTTTATATCCTTGACGAGGCGCACATGCTGACCACGGAGGCCCGAAACGCTTTTTTAAAGACCCTTGAAGAGCCGCCGGGGCACAACATCTTTGTCCTTGCCACTACGGAGCTGCAAAAGATCCCTTATACCATAATGTCCCGCTGCCAGCGCTTCGATTTCAGGCGCATTACCGAGAGGGAGATATCGGGGCAGCTTGCCGCTATCTGTGAAAAAGACGGGATCACCTTTGACGAGAGCGCCTTTCATCACATCGCCATGGAGGCAGACGGCAGCCTGCGTGATGCCGAGTCCATCCTTGAACAGATCATAGCCTATAGCGGAAAGCACATTTCGGAAAGCGACGTCATCAATATCATCGGTGTTGTCGAGAAGGATGTTATCCGCCGCATTGTCAAATCGGTCCTGGAAAAAGACCTGAGAGAGGGCCTCAGGATCATCGAAGAGACGCTGAATGAAGGTTTTGATGTGGGGCAGATCTACCGCGGCCTCGTTTCGTATCTGAGAAACATGATGATAATCAAGGCCTGCGGAGGACTGCCGGACTTTGTTCCCATGAGTGAGGAAGAATACTCCGCCGTGAGCGGGATCCTCGGCGACATTGAGTACTATGAAGTGCAGAATATGCTTTACTACATGCTCCGCTCCGAGGACCTTATGCGGGGCCTTTTTCCGCGAGTTGCGCTGGAGACCCTCTATATCAATCTGTACAACCTTTCGCGATTAAGGGACGTGGAGAAGGTGATCGGCGAACTCGACCGCGGTGAGCCTTTACGGCAGGCACAGGCCACGGCTCCCGCACCTGTGCGCGAGCATCCCGCCGGGGAACAAAAGGCCCATTCCGATGTGCCGCCTGCGGCAGACCAGGTAAAAAAAGAGACTGTGCCTGAAGAAGCCGGTCCCTCACATCCTGACGCGACCCGTCAGGACACCCATGGCTTCGTGGAATATCTCAAGAAAAAGAAGCCCTTTCTCGGAGGTATGTTCGATTCCTGTGATTGCAATATCGAAGGGGACAACTTCATCGTTCTTGTCGATAAGAAATACGGTAATTTCATAAAAAGCGAACTTGAGGAGATAAAAAGACTGACGAATGATTTCTTTGGTAAGGTCATGAACATCCAGTTCAGGGATGCATCAGATAAAAAGAGGAACATTCTCGATGAATATGTGAAGGAGGCGGAGTCTCTCTTCAATCTTTAAGGGGAGGTAGTATGTCCAAGGGTTTCAACCAGATATTGCAGCAGGCGAAAAAGATGCAGGATAGGCTCGTGAAGATCCAGGAGGAGATGGGAGAAAAGACGGTGGAGGCCCAGGCCGGAGGCGGCATGGTCAGCTGCGTCGTGAACGGCAGGCAGGAAGTGGTGTCTGTCAGCATCTCCCAGGAGGTCCTGGAAGAGAAGGACAAGGAGTTGCTTGAGGATCTCGTCCTGGCGGCGGTAAACGAAGGACTCAACCGGTCCAGAGATATGGTGCAGGAAGAGATGTCAAAAGTAACGGGCGGCATGCAGCTGCCTTTCGGGATGTGACCTGAAGTGTTTTACCCGGAACCGATCGAGAGGCTCATAGACAGTCTGACAAGGCTTCCAGGCATAGGCCGTAAAACGGCCACACGGCTCGCTTTTTTTCTGCTTAACGCAAAGGAAGGCTATATCACGGAGCTTTCAAGGAGCCTTGTGGACATCAAGGAAAAGATCAGGCTTTGTAGTGTCTGCTTCAACATCACCGACACCGACCCCTGCGTGATCTGCAGGGACGAACGTCGCGACAGGACCTCGGTCTGTGTCGTCGAGGAATCCTCCCACATGATGGTGATCGAGTCGTCCAATCCGGGCCATTTCCGCTATCACATACTCCATGGCGTCATCAACCCCATTGAGGGGATCGGACCCGAAGATATAAGGATCAACGAACTTCGGGACCGTGTGGTCCGCGACGGCATCACCGAGGTCATAATCGCCACAAACCTCAATATCGAGGGGAATACCACGGCCCATTACATCGGGGAGATCCTTAAGGACCACGATGTGAGGATCACACGGATCGCATCGGGCATCCCCGTCGGCGGTGATATCGTCTATATCGATCCCCTTACCATTCGCAGCTCGCTGGAAAACAGAAAAAAGCTGTAAAAGACAGGTAATGGGTGATGGGTTATAGGTAATGGGAACCTTGTACAAGCGGGGATGAATGTACTTGTCTTGTTTTTCCCATAACCTATCACCTATGACCCATCACCTTTTTCTCTTATTGAAATACGATCGAAATTGTTGTTAACTATTCCGCTGCAGATATTGACAGAGGAGGTATACCGATGAAAAGCGCGAACAGTCCGACTGAACATGGAAAGCTTCTCCAATGGGTAGATGAAATGGCGCGCATGTGCAAACCTGACAGCGTTTACTGGTGTGACGGATCCAGAGAGGAGTATGACAGCCTCATGGCAGGTGCTGTGGCGAGCGGTTCAGCCATTGTGCTCAAGAAGCGCCCCAACAGTTTTCTTTTCAGGTCCCAGCCGTCAGATGTGGCCCGCGTGGAGGACCGCACCTACATAAGCACCCGGGAGCAGGCGGAAGCCGGCCCGACGAACAACTGGCTCGAAACGGACGAGCTCAAGGGCATCATGCGCGGTCTATATGACGGGTGCATGCGTGGAAGGACGATGTATGTCATCCCCTTTTCCATGGGGCCCATAGGTTCTCCCATAGCGAAGATAGGGATCGAGATCACCGACAGTCCATATGTTGTCTGCAACATGCATATCATGACACGGGTAGGCACAAGGGTGCTTGACCATCTGGGAACGGACGGCGAGTTCATACCGTGCATGCATTCCGTCGGCGCTCCCCTCGGGAAGGGAGAGAAAGACGCGGCCTGGCCCTGTGCGCCCATGGACAAAAAATATATCAGCCATTTTCCGGAAGAGGACCTTATCTGGTCATACGGATCGGGTTATGGCGGAAACGCACTTCTCGGAAAGAAATGCCTCGCACTGCGTATCGCTTCTGCCATGGCAAAGAGGGAAGGCTGGATGGCGGAGCACATGCTCATCCTGCGGCTGATAAGCCCCGAGGGCAGGAAATACCACATCGCCGCCGCGTTCCCCTCAGCCTCAGGCAAGACCAACCTTGCCATGATAGAACCGACGGTACCGGGATGGAAGGCCGAGTGCATAGGCGATGATATCTCATGGATGAAGATAGGCCCAGATGGAAGGCTTTACGCAATCAATCCGGAGGCGGGCTTCTTCGGCGTAGCTCCCGGAACGTCCTATTCGTCGAATCCCGCAGCAATGGAAACGATCAAGGAAAACTGCATCTATACGAACTGCGGCCTCACCGATGACGGTGACATCTGGTGGGAAGGAATGACGAAAGAACCGCCGGGCCACACCATCGACTGGCAAGGAAAGGACTGGACGCCCGATTCTCCGGAGCCGACGGCGCACCCCAATGCGCGCTTCACGGCCCCCGCGCGCCAGTGCCCCATCATCAGCCCCGACTGGGAGAAGCCCGAAGGCGTCCCCATTGACATTTTTATATTCGGCGGGCGCAGGGCCTCGACAGTGCCCCTGGTACATGAGGCTTTCGATTGGGAACACGGTGTGTTCATGGGGGCAACGGCGTCATCTGAAACGACCGCTGCCAACATCGGGGCCATCGGGAACGTTCGTCGCGACCCCTTTGCCATGAAGCCGTTCTGCGGGTATAACATGGGCGATTATTTTGCCCACTGGCTCGAAATGGGCAAACGTCTGGGGGACAAGGCACCCCGTATTTTCTACACAAACTGGTTTAGAAAGACTGACGACGGCAGGTGGCTCTGGCCGGGGTTTGGAGAGAATAGCCGTGTCCTGAAGTGGATGTGCGAACGAATTGACGGCAAGGCGGAGGCGCAAAGGACCGCCATAGGGTATATGCCTGCCACGGAGAACCTCGACCTTGAAGGTCTCGAGATTCCCCCGGATGACATGGAAGAACTGCTCAGGGTCGATCATACAGCGTGGATCGAAGAGGTCAAGGATATGCGGGAACATTTTACCCAGTTCGGCGATCGCTTGCCGAAGGCTCTCGAAGCGCAGTTGAAGGCGTTGGAAGACCGGCTCGGGACATAATGGGCAACAGGCCCCGAAAGTGCTTGACATGGTTGTTATTATTGAGGTAAGTTCTGCGTTGGTTACTTCGTGGTCTTACGTTTTTTGACCAGGGGTTGAGTCAGGCAGAGCCGTTTTTTAGATGCGGGATTTGCCGCCATCGTCCGGACTTTCAAGACTTCTTACCAACCACCTAATATGGGCAATTATCCATAAGACCATGGGGTCATAATGCAGTAACTGTTGGCAGGGCAAACAAAATCTTCCGGAGGTTTTCCATGAAACGTTTTGTCGTTTGTCTCATCGTGATAGGTCTGGTTTTCTGTGCTTCCAATGCTTTTGCCCAGAAGAAGGCCCGCATATCTATCGCAACCGGTGGTACCGGAGGCGTCTATTATCCTTATGGCGGCGCAATTGCAAGCGTCATCTCCAAACATGTTCCCAATACGGAGGCAACGGCTGAGGTAACCGCCGCGGCCGTCGACAATCTGAAACTGATAGGGGCCGGTGAGGCCGACATCGGGTATGCCTATCCTGATCTTGCCTATGATGCCATGGAAGGAAAGGGACTTTTCAAAGGCAAACTTCCCGTCAGGATGATGGCGCACCTCTACGTCAGCTATTTTCATCTTGTCACGATGGGCAGCAGCAACATCAAGTCCGTTGCCGATCTCAAAGGTAAAAAGATCTCAACAGGGGCGCCCGGCAGCGGGACCGAGGTCGTGGCGTTTCGTGTCCTTGAGGCTTTTAATATCCATCCCGACAAGGACGTCAAACGTGACCGCCTGAGTGTTGTTGAATCAGTGAATGCCCTGAAAGACGGCAAGATCGACGCTTTTTTCTGGGTCGGAGGCCTTCCGACCGCTGCCGTTCTTGACCTTGCTGCCACCCCGGGCGTGACAATGAAACTTGTCCCCACCGACACGGCGCTGCCAAAGATCTTCGCAAAATATGGTCAGATATATGTGAAGGCAAAGATACCGAAGGCGACCTATCCGAAAATGACCGGTGATATCGGTGTTGTGGGTATCCCGAATGTTCTCGTATGCAACGCAAAAGCCGATCCGGAAATGATATACAAGATCCTGAAGGCCATGTTCGATCACAAGAACGAGCTTGTGAGCGTGCACTCCCAGGCGAAGGAACTGACGATTGACAACGCGTATATAAAGACCGTCGTTCCCTACCATCCGGGTGCGCTGAAATTCTTCAAAGAAAAGGGTGCAAAGCTTAAATAAAAGACGATGAGGGCCTGGACAGTTGCCGGTTTTATTTTTTTGTATTTATTTATCATGGCCGGAACTGTCCTGCCGGCCACCTGTCTTGAGATGACCGGCGGCGAGCCGGAAAGAGTTGTCCTTTCGCTGCCTGTCGAGGACAAAACGGTCATCCAGCTGGAGTTTATAAATTCCATCTACCTGGCGCCGGTCAGAGAGACCCTTATCTACGAATCCGGCAGGGGAATATCCATCATAATGGTGGAGAGCCCTTCAGCGGGTGTTTTTGAATATTACGGGCTCGAGACGGACAATACACATAAGGCAAGCCTCTATCGTCATGTCGGGGCAATTCGGCTGCGAAGTCACGACTACCGGCATCATACGCTTACCGTGGGTGGAAAGGTCATCCGCCTGAAAGGGCTTGTCGAAGACGGCGAGCCCTTGACCGTCAACATTCGATCAAGCGAAAACTGTGTTCCCGGGCTCACCAGAGGGAGGTAAACGTGGAAGAGGAAAAGGACAAAACCGGGCAGGTATCGGAAGAAAGGCTTAAGGAAGCCCAGAAATACATTGAAGAGGAAGAGGGCGTCACGCGGAGGCTTTCCGGGTGGAAGCAGGAGTTTGTGACGTATTTTGCCGTTGCCATGAGTCTCTACCATCTTTATGCCGCGGTCGCGACGATCACGACCCAGGTGCTTCGCGGCGTGCACGTGGCGATGGTCCTCTTCCTGAGTTTCCTTGTTTTTCCCGTATCAAAGAAACGGCTTTCGTCCCTTGCCTGGTATGATGTTGTTCTCGCCCTCATAGGCGTGTCTACCATCGTTTACATGCTTGTCGATTTCGAGACATTTATTTATCGCGCGGTGACACCCGAACCGTTGGACCTTGTATTCGGGATCGCTCTCATCGTGCTGATCCTGGAAGCGACGCGGCGCTCCACCGGCTGGATCATGCCCATCGTGGTCATCTGTTTTCTGATATATGCCTATATAGGCCCGGAATTGCCGGTGCCGTGGACGCACCGGGGTTACTCGATAAAGCGTATAGTCGGGCATATGTATATGACGCTGGAGGGCATCTTCGGCGTGCCCATAGACGTGTCTTCGACGTTCATAATTCTCTTCACGATCTACGGCGCGATCCTGGAATATTCCGGTGCGGGCAAGTTCTTCATCGATTTTTCCTTCAGGCTGATGGGGGGCAAGCCTTCATCCGCAGGCAGGACGGTGACCATGGCATCATTTCTGCTGGGAGGGCCCTCGGGGAGCGGTGTGGCAACGACGGTTACGCTTGGTTCAGTGGCATACCCGATGCTTGCAAAGGCCGGATACGATAAAGAGTCGGCGGGAGGCCTGCTCTCCGCGGGAGGGATAGGTGCCATCATTTCTCCGCCTGTTCTCGGCGCGGCGGCGTTCCTGATCGCGGAGATACTCAAGGTGTCCTATCTCCAGGTCATAAAAATGGCGCTGATCCCTACCATCCTTTATTACTGGTCGATATTTCTTATGGTAGAGTTCGATGCCAGGCGTTTTGGCGCCGAGAAGATAGAGACCGGGGACGGCCTGTCGATCTGGGTCATGTTGAAAAGGTATTGGTACCATTTCGCGTCGCTCATCGCCATCGTGGTGCTCATGATCGTCGGTTTCAGCCCCATCTGGTCCGTTTTCTGGGCGATAGTCCTTGCCTTCTTTGCGAGTTATCTGCGCCGGGATACCGCGCTTTCATATAAGAAGGCCATTGCGGCACTCAGCGGCGGTTCCATAAGCGTTCTTTCCGTGGCATGCACCTGTGCGGCCGCCGGCATCATAGTCGGTGTCGTAACGCTCACAGGGCTGGGGCTCAAGTTCTCAAGCATTATAATCGGATATGCCGGGGGGAACCTTTTCCTCACCGCGGTCTTTACCGGTA
>Ga0116153_10000507_pt1 | contig 47983 bp, 41 predicted proteins | sample AD_UKC028_MetaG_FD_89896 | JGI IMG/M metagenome (GOLD analysis project Ga0116153, IMG submission 89896) | Active sludge microbial communities of municipal wastewater-treating anaerobic digesters from USA - AD_UKC028_MetaG | ecosystem: Engineered > Bioreactor > Anaerobic > Digestate | place: USA...
CTGGGCGTTATTGACGATCACGACATCGCTGGACGGACGAATGGCTCCGGGCCGGTTACCGCCGGGCCGCAGGAACGCACGAGGAATAGTCACCTGCCCATCGACGCGCAACTGTTGCTGCTCAAAGCTGACATTCAAATCGGGACTGATCTGAATGCGCAAATCAGCGGTGTCCATCGCCTGAAAATCCTGCCCTTTAATCTGGAGATCGACCCGTGGTTTCAGCGGGTCGATCTCGCCGGTCACCTGCATCTGACCGGGTTTGGAGCGGGCCGAACCGGTCAATTGCAACGGCCCCTGACCATTGCTGGCGGCAGTAATCTGCACCTCCTGCAACCGAATGCCCGCCTGGGGAATCGCCGCCCCGGCATTTTCCAGCCGGATCGCGCCACGCAGCGCGAGTTTGGAAAGATCGCCGGTAACATTGACATCGGCCCGCAATTGCCCGGAAACATTCTGCACTTGTGGGGCGAACAGCGACACAATGCTTAAATCGGTGATGGCGGCGTTGATATTGCCGTCCAGTCGGGCCGTACCGAGCGGATCCTGCACCCGAACATTGGCTTGCAACTTCCCGGTTTGCGCCAGATCAAGCTGGGCTTGTCCCGTCGCGGTGCGGCCATCGGTGTTCGCCTGGAGACTGCCGCCCTTGAGCGTGAAGCGCAGCGACTGGCCTTCCGTCACCATGCGCAGTGTTCCGGGGGCCAGCTTCAGATTGAGCGTGGCCTGCATGACGCCGCCCGGCTTGCCCGTCGCGGTCGCTTCCGCATTAACGCTGGTCGCCAGCTCCACGTCCTTGGGCAGGAACGACTTGAAGCGCTCCGGGGTGAGATTGGTCAGTTGCAACCGACCATTAACGCCCTGCGTCGCGCTCCATTGACCCTGGACGCACAACCGGGTCGGGGCGCTGGCCAGACAGGCATTCTCCAGCCGGGCCTGTTGCGCCGAAGCCTGCAACGCCGCTGGTTGCGCCAGCGCCCAGTTCCCCGCTGGCGTCTCGCGGGCGGTCAACTGGGTGATGCGGCCCTGCCAGTTCAGTTCCGGCAGACGCAACTGACCGGCCAACGCCAGGGCGAAACGTCCGGGTTCGCCAGCCAGTTCCGCCTGGAGATCGTGTGCGGCAGGGGTGCCGGAACCCTCCAAACTCACTGTCCTCCAGCGCTGCCCGCCGAGCGTCAGTCCTTCACCGGTAATTTTTACTTGTGAACGGGCGGCGCCGCCGACATCGACCCGCGCTTCGCCGCGCAGTTGCTGAATTTGCGTATCGCCCTGCCGCAGATTACGCACGGTGAAATTGGCGGCCACTTGCGGACGGTCGCGGGAGCCGCTGAGCGTGCCGGTGCTGTTGATTGCGCCGCTCACGCCGGGAACCAGCGTTTGCAATTGCGGCGCGTCCACCGTCCAGCGCAAATCCCAGCGTTGCGCCAGCGCGCCTGTCGCTTCCACGCGGTTCGCGCCCGCATTCAGCCGCAGGGTTCTGATGGTCAAATCCTGATTCTGCACGGCCACATCGGCATTGCCGCGCAACGCCTGACCGCTGAGCGTACCGGTCAGTTCTTCCAGCAACAGGTTGGCGCGTAATTGATGGTTTTCCAAACCGCCATCGCTTTTCAGCCGCAGGTTCAGCTTGCCGGGAAGCTCTTTCCATTGTGCGCCAGGATTCAGACCTTCACCGCTGAGCGACGCTTGCCAGCTCACCGCAGGAAGCCAGGCGACCTCAGCGTTGCCTTGCAGCACGCCTTCCAAAGTCTGGCCTTTGAACTGAACGCCGCGCACCGCCTGATCGGAACCCTGACCGTTCAGCGTCCAACGGCCTTTGGGAACGTCCGACCCCTGCACATCCGCCGCCAGTTGGAACTGATAGTCGGTCGGCGCGCCCTCGGCGGTGAATTCACCCTGGGCGCTTTCCACCTGGGGCGGGCCGTTCAACGGCCAGACCAAGGAGCGCCATTGCCCGGCGACCTTGAAGCGCAGTTCCTGGAATTGCAGTTCACCTTTCGCGTCCAGCGCCAGCGGTCGCTGTGGCGTGGTCAATTGCAGCGAATCCAGTTTTAACCCCTGTTCATCGCCGGCGGCGACAAAGCGCAGGTTGGTCGGGCCGAGTTCCGGCAGGGTCGCGTCGATGCTGCCTTTCCCGCTGAAGCGGGCCATCACCCCCTGTGCGTCCACTTGCACAGTTAGCGGGTTGCCCGCCAGTTCAGCGACAAAGGGCTTGAGATCAGCGACTTTCAGCTTGGCCTGGGCCGACCAGGCCGGTTCGCTGAACAGTTCGCGCACGTCGCCGGTTAATTCCAGTTCCGCTGCGCCGCTAATCTGCTGCGTCAGTTCCAGCCGCTCGCGCAAAGCGCCGCGAATTTCGCCCTGACCGTGGAAATCGCCGTAGTCGGGCGTGGGCAACCGCCAGGTCATTTGCAGTTGCAGCGGATAATTGCCGACCGGGTTCATCTGACCGTTCAACTGCGCATCGCCCAGAGGCGAACGAACATCCAGGGTTTCGATGCGCAGACCCTCGGCCCCAGCGTCGGCGCGAAGATTGACGGCATCGATCACGATGGGATCGATCCCATCCGGCTGAATGCGCAGATTGCGGCCTTGCACATCGGCAATGTGGATGGCCAGCGGCAATTGAATGTCGGGCAGGGTGAAGGGTTCGGCGCTGGGAGGACTTTCCTCGCCGGGCGGTAACTGAACGTCCAAACCCTCAACCTGCAAGCGGGTAATATTGATATTGCCGTTCAACAAGGCGCGGGGTTGCCAGTCCAGTTCACCCTTGGCGAGCGCGACGTGCAACGGGCCGTCTTCGTAGCGGAACTGCTCAATGCGCAGCGGGCCGATCAACTGACCTTCCACTCGGCCATAGCTCAACTGGCCCGGTAATAACCGCTGCGCCAGCGCCAGCACCCCGTTCAAGCCCGTTTCGGTCGCGATGGCGACGCCCAGGATCAGCAATACCAATAACACGAGTAACAACGGCAACGACAACAGCCAGGGCAATAAGCGACGCAGGCGTGACCGTTCAGATTTCCCACTCTCCCCCGGATCGGGAGAGGGCGCTTCGTTCAACTCGGGGTTAGACGACTTCCCTTCCTCCGGGGCGGGAGAGGGCGGAGCGGTTGCATCCAGGCCAGTCATAAATCCGGTCCAATGCTGAACGAGAAACGGAAGGTATCGCCGGGCGGGCGATCCAGGCCGGAGGCGAAATCGACGCGCACCGGCCCCACCGGCGAGCGCCAGCGTACTCCCAGCCCCGCGCCGGTTTTCAGTTCGGGCGATGCGCCGTCAAAGGCATCGCCGCTATCGACAAAGGCCGCAATGCTCCAGTCGCCATAGACCCGGCGTTCATATTCCAGACTGCCCACCAGCAGATTTTTGCCGCCAATGACGACGCCCTCCGCGTCCGTGGGACCAATGGTGTTGAAGGCATAGCCACGCACACTGGCATCGCCGCCGGCGAAGAAGCGCAGTGACGTCGGCAGGTCCGTGAAATCGTCGGTCATCAGGGTCGTGCCGAAGTCGCCCCGGACAATGAAGCGATGATCGTCATTCAGCGCGTATACCCCCTTCATATTCACCGTACCCTGCAAGAAATTAATGTCGGACAACAGCGCCGTCGTCGCGCCGCGCAGCCCAAAGCCAAACAGCAGACCGCGCCGGGTGTTCAGCCGGTCGTCGGCGCTGACCCAAGTCCAGTTCAGACCGGGGATGAGCAACAACGAACGGGCCTGAGGCTCGTTGCCGGTTTGGAACTGTTCGTACTGGAAATTCAGGTTATAGTTTTTCAACCATTTGCCATCCTGCATTTGCCAGCCGCCGCCCAGCGTCCAGGTTTCGTAGTCCTGCTGGTTATAGTTCTGCTGAACATAGCCCGCCGTGATGGTGTATTCGTCCGTCGTCGGGTCGCTGCCAGGAATCCGGTATTTGACGCCAGCCAGCGACTTGATCTGCGAGAACTGCACTTCGGCGTCATAGCGATGGCCCATGGGATTCACCCAGCGTCGTTCCACTTTGAATCGGCCACGGGCGCCGGTGTCCGTGCCGTAACCCAGGCCGGCGCTGTAGCGATGTTTCCGGTTCGGTTCCAGCTCCACTTCGACCGGTGCAGTTCTGGTCTCGCTATCCGGCGGGGCGGTCACTCCGACCTGGCTGAAATAGACGCTGTTGTTGAGATCGCCCTGCAATCTCAGCAAATCCTGGGCGTCGTAGGGGTCGCCCGGTTTAAAGCGGGGGTAGCGATTCAGGAATTTCGGCGACAGGATGTTCTGCTTAAACGAGACATCGCCGAAGCGGTAGCGCACGCCGGTGTCATAGTGCAGGTGAATCGTCGCGACATAGGCTTGCAGGTCAACGCGAATGACCCGTTCGGTAAATTGGGCGTCGAAGTAGCCGCGTTCAGTAGCCAGCGATTCCAGACTGGCTTTGATCTGCTCGTATTTCGGTTGATTGAGCGTCTGGCCTGGAGCCAGTGGCAAATTCTCCAGCAATTTCTGAAAAGCCGGGTCCTGCGCACCTTCGCCGAGAACGCGCACGTCGACCTCGGCGAGCGGCAAGGGCCGACCCGGTTGGACTTGGTAGCGCGCCTTCCAACCGTCGGCGGTCTGTTCCAGCGAGGATTCAATCGTCGGTTCGTAATAACCGAACGGCTCCAGCGCCTGGCGGATTTCCCGCTCGGCATTGGCGTGAAGCCAGCGCAGGCGAATTTCATCCGGCGGAGCTTGACCGGCAAAGCGGTTGATTTCCAGCAACGCCAGGGCGTTATCGCGCAAGGGATCATCCAGCCCCTCAACCGTGACCGTCAGTGTACCGTGGCTATTGGCGGGCGGTTCCGGGACGGCATCCTGGGCGAGGAGTACGCCGCTGACCAGCAGCAGACAGAGGAATAGCCCGGTCGGGAAGAGACGCCAGCGAGCGTAAAAGAGAGTGAATGTTGAAATCACGGGACAATTATTCGGATCCTGCGGACAGCGCGAGGCGGTCGGAAAATCGGGAACCGGCGTCAGCCGCTTCGTTGCGTTTATAATCATTTATCACAATTGGCGGGGTCGTGAAACGGCAACGCCGCGATTTTTTCAGACAGGAACGCGATAGACCATGCTGAATCACGACGATCCCACCCTTGAAGCCTTTGTCGGCAACACGCCGCTGGCGCGGTTGCAACGATTGCCAGGGCGCACTACCAACCGGATTTTTGGCAAGCTGGAGGGTAACAATCCCGCCGGCTCGGTCAAGGATCGGCCCGCCTTGAGCATGATCCAGCAGGCCGAAGCGCGGGGCGTGATCCGGCCCGGCGACACGCTGATTGAAGCGACCAGCGGCAACACCGGCATCGCCCTGGCGATGATCGCCGCGATCAAGGGTTATCGGATGGCGCTGATTATGCCGGAAAATCAGACCGAGGAACGGCGGGCGGCGATGCGCGCCTATGGGGCGGAACTGATTCTGGTCAGCAAGGAAGACAGCATGGAAGGCGCCCGCGATTTGGCGGCGCAGATGGAGCGGGAGGGTAAGGGGCGGGTTCTCGACCAGTTTGCTAATCCCGACAATCCGCTGGCGCATTATCAAACCACCGGCCCGGAAATCTGGCGCGATACTCAAGGTCGGATTACGCATTTTGTCAGCGCCATGGGCACTACCGGCACCATCATGGGCGTGTCGCGCTATCTCAAGGAGCAAAATCCGGCGGTGCAGATCATCGGCGTCCAGCCGACCGAGGGTTCTTCGATTGCCGGCATCCGGCGCTGGCCGCTGGAGTATCTGCCGAAAATTTACGATCCGGCGCGGGTGGATCGGGTCATCGACATCAGCCAGGCCGAGGCGGAGGAAATGACGCGGCGCCTGGCGCGTGAAGAGGGGATTTGCTGCGGCGTGTCGGCGGGCGGGGCGGTCGCTGCCGCGCTGCACGTTTCCGCAGAAGTTGAGAATGCGGTCATCGTGACCATCATCTGTGATCGCGGCGACCGTTATTTGTCCACCGGGCTGTTTGCGGGATGACTAAAAAATCCAAATTACCTGCCGAACCCTTCACCGTCCACATTGACAACCTGACCCACGAAGGTCAGGGCGTGGCCCGGCGCGACGGCAAGGCCGTATTCGTGGAAGGCGCGTTGCCGGGTGAAAAAGTCCGCTGCGTCTATACCACCCGCCGCAGTCGCCGCGATGAGGCGCGCACGGTTGAAGTCTTGCAGGCTGCCCTGGAGCGGGTAGAGCCGCGTTGCGCGCATTTCGGGGTGTGCGGCGGCTGCGCCCTGCAACACCTACAACCGGAGAGTCAATTGGCGGTCAAGCAGCGCTGGTTGCTGGACAGCCTGACGCATATCGGCAAGGTGCAGCCGGCGCAGGTGCTGGAACCGATGACTGGGCCGCTATGGGGCTATCGGCGGCGGGCGCGGCTGGGGGTGAAGTACGTCGTTAAAAAGGGCCGGGTGCTGGTGGGCTTCCGCGAGCGGCACAGTCCATATATCGCTGATTTACGGCGTTGTGAAGTGCTGGATGAGCGGGTGGGCGGGCTGCTGGAAGAACTGGCGGCGTTGATCGATGGGCTGTCCATCCGCGACCGGTTGCCGCAAATTGAAGTCGCCGGCGGCGATGCGGTGATGGGTCTGAATTTTCGGGTCTTGACGCCGCCGAGCGCGGCAGATCTGGCGCAGTTGCAGGCGTTCGGCGAGCGACACGGTTTCGCGCTGTATCTGCAACCTGGCGGGCCAGACAGTGTGCGGTTGTTAGACCCCTCACCCCTGGCCCCTCTCCCCGAGCGGGAGAAGGGGAAGTTGAGCTATCGACTGCCGGAGTTTGACCTGAATCTGGAATTCCAGCCTTGGCATTTCATTCAGGTCAACGCCGCCATCAATCGGCAACTGGTCCGGCGTGCGGGCGAATTTCTGGAATTGAGAACCGACAGTCGGGTTTTGGACCTGTTTTGCGGACTGGGTAATTTCACCTTGGCGCTGGCGCGGCAGGCGCGGGAAGTGGTCGGAGTGGAAGGCGACGCGAGTCTGGTGGAATGGGCCGGGCGCAATGCGGCGCTGAATGGTATCGCTAATGTCCAGTTTTACGCCGCTGATCTGGCTGGTGATCTGACCGGTCAGCCGTGGATACAGGGCGGTTATGACCGGGTGCTGCTCGATCCACCGCGATCAGGAGCTTTGGAAATGATGCCGCAGATTGCCGCGCTGGGGGCGCAGCGCGTGGTCTATGTTTCCTGCCATCCGGCGACCTTGGCCCGTGATGTCGGCGAACTGGTTCACCGCTTTGGCTACCGGCTGGAGAGCGCCGGGGTGCTGGACATGTTCCCCCACACCGCTCATGTCGAATCTATCGCGGTGCTGGTCCAGGCTGGTTAAAAAAGCCGAGTAGAGTCCATCGCCAGTCCGTCCCCGCTGCCGCCAGTGCTCCGGCCCAGCCGGATTCCATGGGCACATTCAGCACACTCCATTCCCGGCCAGCGGCATCGCGCAGACTCACCCGACCATCCGACGCTGCATCTTCCCGAAAACAGGCGTCCAGGGTGTTCAGCCCGCTGGCCAGCCCCTCGCCGATGGCCTTGGCGACCGCCTCCTTGCGGGTCCAGCAGGCAAAGAAGGCGTCCCGCTGGCGCTCGGCGGGTAATGCCTGAAACGCGGTCCATTCCCGCACCGTACAGACCCGTTCAGCCACTGCCGCCTCATCAACCCGTCGATCCATCGCCTCCAAATCGACGCCCACTTCGCGGCGGGCGACGGCATACAACACCCGGTTGCCACTGTGAGAAAGATTAAAATGCAGGCCCGTGGCTTCACCGGCCAGCGCCGGTTTACCCCGCACACCCTGGCGGAACCGCAGGGCTGCGGCCGGATCGCCCAGATACGCGCCTAACAGTTCCCGCAACCCACCACGCGCCGCGATGAAACGATCTCGATGTTCAGGAAAGCGGAAGCGCGCCGCCCGCTCCTGCTCGTCCACCGTCAGCGTCGCCGCCAAGGTCGCCAACCGGTCTGCCGGCAAGGTCAAGTCCGCCAGCCAGACATGAATTTCACCGTCAGCAAGATAATGTTTTTCCTGATTAGCAAGATTCTTCAGCCCGACGAAGCCAACGGGCAGGGCGCGGCCCGATGGCGGTTGCAGCGACGAGCAAGCGGTTAGGAAGGGGGTCGAGATGAAAGCGTCGGTTGAAGCGGTCAGCGCAGGTGTCCAAGTCGCGTGAACCCTATTTGACAAATTTGAACGCATGATAGGCACCGCTGAAGCAGGTTTTAAGGTGACCCAGGAGGGTATTGACCCAACCGAACACCGGCACCGGGTTGGGTTGATGCAGGTCGATGATCGTGGCCGGGTGTGGGCAGCCGGCGGCGTGATCCGCCTGACCGCCGCGGGGACAGCGAAACCCGTCCGGCTAACGCGCGTGTTCCAACGCCGTTTCGCATTGCGCCTCGGTGCCGAACTGCTCAAGAAATGTCGACAGCGATAACCCCGGTTGAAATTGAATCCGATTCATCGGCATGGTCTGACTCCAGAGTGAAGGGTGCGCCAGTCTGCCCCGGATTGGCAGGACAAAACAGGGTCGGCTGAAGAATCTTGCTAATCAGGAAGTCCTATGGGACTTTTGTGTCGTTTGTTTAAACTCACCCGGTAGGAGGCCATGGGCTTGATTCCGAATCTGGAACCGACCAACGTATGATCCTTTGAAACAGACCGTCTCCTAAGACCTTATGAGCCGGTTCGGGTGCCCCAGGAGGTGCAAGGGCGCGGAGCATGGATTTGGGCACAGAAAGGTACAATCTGATGAATTTTATCGAAAACCTGAACGGGTTCCGCACCGCGATACCCGGGTCGGACTGGGGGGCGCTGGCGTGGTTCGCGGCGTGTTGGATCGGCTACACCCTCTACGCTGATCGCGAAGGCCATGCCTGTCGCAGCTTGGTGCGCGGTACGGATCGGCTGCGCACGGTGTGGATGGAGCGCATGCTCGAACGCGAGGTTCGCATCATGGACGCGGCCTTGCTCAATACGCTGATGCTGAGCGTGTCGTTCTTCGCCTCGACCGCGATTTTGATCATCGGTAGCCTGATCGCCGCGCTCGGCGCCGTCGATCGCGAGATGCAATTGACCGCGAACCTCGGCCTGCTGGTCGCCGCCAGTCGCGAGGTGTGGACGCTCAAGCTATTTTCGCTGATCACGGTGTTCATCTACGCGTTTTTCAAGCTCACATGGTCGATTCGCCAGTTTAATCGCTGCGCGATTTTGATCGGCGCGGCACCGCCGTGCAACCAGCTCGACGAATCCCAACGGCACGCCTGGGCGCGGCGTCTGGGGCGACTCCAAGCGCTCGCCGGGGACGACTTCAATCGCGGCCTGCGGGCCTACTACTTCGGGCTGGCGCTCTTAGCCTGGTTCGTTCATCCGGGGGCGTTCATCGGCACCTCGATTTGGGTTGTGGCGGTTTTGTATCGGCGCGAGTTCGCGTCCGAATCCGCCGCGCTGCTCAGTGAGGACGAGGAAACCCATTAGCCACCGGTGTGGGGTCGGCAGCGGGAACAGGGGCGTCACTCGTCGCGCGCCTTGATCTCAACCGACGAGGCCAAACGGCGTGTATCCGGCTCACCGCCGTGGTCGTAACCGACAACGGCAGGACCCGCCCGGGCGGCACGGGGGTCCACGTCGACAGCGTCCCAAGCTGACCGATGACTAGGCATCAAGGGACGAACCGGCATCGACTAGGCATCAAGGGACGAACCGGCATCAGATGAACAAGCCAAGGATCAGGACGACCACAAGGCCGACGACGGAGTTGCACAGCTCGAGCAGGCCCCAGGTTTTCAACGTGTCCTTGACGGACAGGTCGAAGTAGCCCTTGAACAACCAGAACGAGGCGTCGTTGATGTGCGTCAGCGTGTTGGATCCCGCCGCCGTGGCCAACACGAGCAGGGCAGGATTCACGCTGGCCATCATGTGGCCGGTAGCCGGGTCCATCACGGCGGCACCGATAATGCCGGCGGCGGTCATCGCCGACACAACACCCTGACCGGTCGCTAACCGAATCAGGACGGTAATCAACCACGCCATCAGGTAGGGATTAGCCGCCGTGCCGGACATGAGGGATCCGATGTAGTCGCCGATGCCGGTGTCGACGATGGTTTGCTTGAGCGCCCCGCCCGCGCCGATGATGAGGACCACCATCGCGATCGCCTTTACGGCCCTCTCTACCATGTCCATCACCCACTTGATTCCGTGTTTGGTGCGAATGCCGAAGAAGTAGAACGCGGCGACCATCGCGATAGAGATGGCGCTGAGCGACGAGCCGAAGAAGTTCACCCACTCGTAGGTGGCGGTGCCTTTTTGCAGCCAAATGTTGGCGATGGTGGCACTGATCATAATGATCGCGGGAATGAGCGGCACGAACAGGGAGATCCCGAACGATGGGCGATCTTGGGGAGCCACCTCGTTGTCCGGGCGGAGGATCTCCGGCGTCGCGTAGTTCAGGTTGCCGAGGAACCGTGGAAGAACCCAGCCCGTGATGATGACTGTCGGGATGGCCACGACCATGCCAATGATGTACACCATGCCGGTGTCGGCCTTATAGGCGTCAATCAGCGCCACTGGACCCGGTTGGGGCACGAACAGGGAGTGAGCGGTCGTGGTGGCGGCGATCGCGGGGATGGCGATCTTCATAAACGGGATCTTCGCTTCGATCGCTACGGCGACGATCAGCGGCGCCATGATGATGAACGCCACCTCGTAGAACATGGCAAGTCCGAACACCGTGCCGGTCAGCACCATCGCGATCTTGACGTTGCCGATCCCGAACTTAGCGATCAGCGTTTCCGCAATCTGAGTCGCCGCGCCGCTGTCCACCATCAGCTTGCCGATCACCGCGCCGAATACGACGATGAGCGCAAGGGCGCCCATCGTGCCGCCGAATCCGCCCTGGATCGTCTTGAGCAGGGTCAATGGCGTCAGCGCAATCTTGCCGGCGGGCAGCCAGCCGATGCCGACGCATGCCATCTCGCTGAACCCGATGAACAGCGCTCCCAACAGGAGCGCCAGCATCGCATTGATATTCCACTTCATATTCAGAAGCAGCATCAGCCCGATGCCCAGTACCACGATAACAATGTGAAGCCAAAGCATATTTATTCTCCAGGGTGTTGAAGAGTATGTTTGACCGAATGGCGGTTAAGCAGGCTTGCGCCGCAAGCACGATGAGGGTTGAGAAGCACCCTCCTGGTCAGAGCGTAGGTTGCAAGCCGACCAATGACAACCGCTGGCGCATCAGGTGGGTTTCGCCCGGAGCGAGCGTAATGGCGTTGTCCAGGACGTTGGCGGCTTCAATGCAGATCATGCCCATCCACTCGTCATTCCCGAAGTCCGGCATGGCTTCGGCTTTCGCGGTCCACGGGTTCCACACGACGGTGTTGGCCGACCCCTCCTTGGAGATGTGGAGTTTCCGACCCCAAGTGGGATCGTCGAGAACGACCGTGCCGTGATGACGGTAGATCCGATCCGTCTCGGCGGTGATTTGTACCACACCGTCCTGGACACAGTTGGCGACACTCGCGCCACCGGCACGTTCCAAGTAGGGCTTGCCTTCCAAGCCCTCGACGCTGACATGACGCACGTCTCCCACGGCGATGTAGGTGTGGAGCGCCTCCTCGAACGTGAAAGGCTCATCGCCCGCGTTGTTGACCTTCAGGCCGATCTGGAGGTAGTCGGGGGTGAAAATGACCCGCAGCATGACCATGAAGGCGTGAGGGAAGTTGGGTTGGTGCTCGATCTTCGTGCGGTCGAGCTGGTATTCCACCACCAGTCGCCCATTGCGATCGAGGGTGTCGTCAACGTAATAACGGTTCCATGGGTATAGACGGGCGAAGCCATGCACCGGCTTGAGAGAGCCTTGCGCGCCCATGCCAAACCATGGAAAGGCCACCGGGACGCCACCCCGGAGGGGCTGGCCCGATTCATACATCGACTTGGCGCTCATCCAAAGCACCGGCCGCCCCTGAGGCTGCCAAGCGTAGACGTGAGCTCCGTAGTCGTAGACCCCGTAATGACCCGTCCCAGGGTGGGCCTCGACCCCTGCGAAAGGGTTCGTAATGATCTCGTGACTCATCTCTTCCCTCCTCAATGGATCGCCAGTCTGAGTGACACCAGTTGTGGTGATTGTTGATGACATTATCATTATAGAGCGCTCCTATACCTGTAGCGACCCGCAATCGAAAACCGGCAAACCGGCAATCGTGCGTGTTTTTCAACGGCCGTAACCCGTCGAGTGCGGGGTAGCGACGGCTGGCTGGGGTCAAGGTGGAACGGTGGGTTCCCCTGGCCGCTAAGCGCGAGCCAGTAAGATACGCGATGTTCGACTTTTCAGGCGATCAGGCCCTCAAGCTGGAGGTCTGACCGACCGACTAGCCGGTTCATGAAAATACCCAAGGTGTGCGCTAAGACTTTTCGGGCGATCCGACTCGTCAAGTGCCCAACAGCCCGCGCCCGGATTTTCTCAAAATGAAACGGCTCGGTCAGTTGACCGGATGCCGACGGTCGCCAACTCCGCCTGAAGAAAGGCGCTAATGTAACCTTTGTCGCCGATCACTAGGCCCTGAACGCCCTCGATCAAATCCCAACCTGATTAGCAAGATTCTTCAGCCCGACGAAGCCAACGGGCAGGGCGCGGCCCGATGGCGGTTGCAGCGATGAGTAGTCGATTAGGAAGGGGGTCGAGATGAAAGCGTCGGTTGAAGCGGTCAGCGAAGGCGGCCAAGTCGCGTGAGTCCTATTTGACAAATCAGGAAGTTTTTTCACCTCGCATCCCGCATCCTGAATAACCGAAATGACCATGCACGCCCCCTTCCAAGCTGTTTACACTGCGCCTTCTCAATCGTCATTCACTGGAATGTCTGCCATGAGCCATACCATTACCATCAAGGTCCGGGGCTATCATCTCGACTTGTATCGCCACGTCAACAATGCCCGCTATCTGGAATTTCTGGAAGAAGCCCGCTGGAGCTTTCTGGAAAGCCGGGGCAATCTCGAATCTCTCGACAAGAGCGGTCATACCTTTGCCGTCGTCAACATCAACATCAACTATCGCCGCGCCGCCTATATGGGTGAAGTCCTGCACATCACCACCTCCATCAAGGCGATTGGCGCCCGCAGTTGCGTCATGCATCAACTCGTCACCCTCCAGGGGACTGACATTGTGATTGCCGATGCCGACGTTACCTTCGTCCTCGTGGATACCCGAACGGAAAAAGCAGCGCCGTTGGAGGGCGAATTGCGGGAAGCTATGGAATGGATGGCTAAACCGACGTGAACCCCGGATGGTCTGATGCACTGATTCGAGGATCATCGGGCCGGCGCTTTTCATCCGCCTCCCCTCTTGTAGAAGAGGGCTGAGTGGTTACACCTCGGCGATTAAAACTATTCCTTAATGGCCTCGACGGCGATGTCGATCCGCACTTCGTCGCTCACATGCGGCACATACTTGTCAGCGTTGAACTCGGAGCGCTTGATGACGGTATGGGCGTTCGCACCAATCGTGTCCTTCTTCAGCATCGGGTGCGGCATGGCCTGAAAGGAGGTCACGGTGAGCGTCACCGGCTGGGTCACTCCCTTTAACGTCAGATTGCCATGCACCGCCACCGGTCGGTCGCCTTCGAAAACAACCCGGTTGGATTTGAACGTAGCCGTCGGATATTTGGCCGTGTCGAGAAAATCCTCGCCTTGGATGTGCTCATCGAAGGCCGCGTAACCGGTATCGACCGACCGGGTATCGATGACGATGTCCACCTCACCGGTCTTCGCCTCCTTATCCAGGATGATTTTGCCGGTGGTCTTGTTGAAGCGGTTCAACTGCGTTGAGTAACCCAGGTGATTATACGAGAAACGGGGAAATGTATGGGTTCCTTCAATCACATAAGTCTCCGGTGCCGCCAGTGCAGGAGCGGTAGTGGCGACGGTTGCAGCAGCGAGAACGAGAGCGGCTGAAAGTGAGGTCAGTTTTTTCATGGAGATTCTCCAGTTAGGGTTGAAAAGGTTATTCGCCAGCGTTGGCGGTGATACGGAACTGAATCTGGACTTCGTTGGCCACGACATCGAAAGCCGCCCACGACCCTTCACCGATAGCAAAATCGGCGCGGCGGAGGGTAAAGCCGCCGGCGAAGACGCCGGTCTGGCCCTGCGCCGTGAAGGTCGCCGGGACCACGATGTCCTGCGTCTTGCCCTTGATGGTCAGTGGGCCGGTGACTTCGTAACGGTGTTCGCCGAGCGCCTTGACGCTGCTCGCCATGAAGCGTGCGGTCGGAAACGCGGCGGTGTTGAACCAGGTTTTGCCAGCGACTTCCTCATCACCCTCGGCGGAACCGGTATCGATGCTGGCCAGATCGACGTCGATAGTCGTTTTGGCTGCTGCCGGGTTGGCCGGATCGAAGTTCAGTTGCGCGGTGAATCGACTGAACTTCCCGTCCATGGCGACGCCCATCTGTTGGTAAGCGAACGTGATCGCACTCTGGTCAGCCTGGATTTGCTGATAGGTAACGGCGTGGGCGCTGAAGGGCAGAGCCGCTGCGAGGGTCAGAATGAGGGCTATCGGTTTCATGGTCATTTGTCCGTGGGGTGAGCGGGCAACATGCGGGTAAGGATGTCGTCCTTGTCGATGAAGTGGTGCTTCAGCGCCGCGCCGACGTGGCCTGCGATCACCACGATGAACAGCCAGTTGAGGCTTTCGTGGACCGTCTGCAACAGATCGCCCAGTTCCTTGTTTTTATCCACCAGGTCAGGGATCGGCAGGATGCCGAACCAGACCGTCTGGAAGCCTTTGGCCGAACTCATCAGCCAGCCGGACAGCGGGATGGCGATCATCAGCAGATAAAGCAGTGCGTGGCCGGCATGGGCGGCGAGCTGCATCACCTTCGGCATCGCATCGGGCAAAGCGGGCGGCCGATGGGTGACGCGCCAGGCCAGACGAAACAGCACGAGCAGGAAAACCGTTACGCCGGCCCATTTGTGCCAGGAATAAAGCTGTAGCTTCTGCGGCGACAACGGCAAGCCTTGCATATAAAAGCCCAGCGCCAACAAACCAAACAACAGGAGGGCCATCAGCCAGTGCAGGGTTTTTGCCGTAGCAGTGTAGTGAGTCGTCATAGGTCACCTCATGCGTGCGGTAGAAAAGCGTAGGCGTCCATGGCGAGTACATAATCGTCGATGCCCGCATGGAAGCGTTGAACCTCGGCTGGGTCCCCGGCGGCGCCGAGCGCCACATACAGCGGCAATAAATGCTCGTCGGTCGGGTGAGCCTGGACCGCGCCCGGCGCTTGCCGACGATAATCCAGCAGTCCAGCCAGGTCGCGAGCCGTCAGGCGGTCGGCCATCCAGTCAGTAAATTCACGCACATACGCCGGGGTCTGGCCACCATTGCGCCCGGCCTTTTGGAAATCGCGCAAGTTATGCGTGATGTTACCGGAGGCGATCACCAGGAACCCCTGGGCGACCAACGGCGCTAGCGCCTGACCAAGTCGATAAGCGGCTTCCGGGCCGCCCTGACTCTGGATTGACAGCGGGATCACCGGAATGTCGGCGTCGGGGAACATCATCCGCAACGGGACCCAGGCGCCATGATCCAGGCCACGCTGCGGGTCCGGCTGGACCGGCAGACCGGCTGCCTCGATGGCCGTGACTACCTGTTGGGCCGCCTCGCGGCAACCGGTGGCTGGGTAACGCAGCGTGTACAGGACTTCCGGGAATCCCCAAAAATCGTGGATCGTGTCCGGGCGGTCGGCGAAACCCACAGTCGGCGTGACCGTATCCCAATGCGCGCTGATGATCACAATCGCGCGCGGTCGCGGCAGCGAATGGGCCATAGTAACCAGCGCCGCGCCGGCAGCGCCGGGGCGTAACGCGAAAGTCGGCGCACCGTGAGGGACAAATAAGACCGGTAGCGTGGGGGTCATGGCAATTTCTCCAAAAATGATGGATGAAGTTTACCCTTCCCGAATGGAGCGAAATAGCCGACAATCCGCAAATCTTTATTGCGGAAATGGCAACAATGGATCGGCTTGAAGCGATGAGTCTGTTTGTGCGGGTGGCGGAACGGGGCAATTTTGCCGCCGTGGCCGAGCAACTCGGTGTAGCGCGTTCGGTGGTGACCCGGCAGATCGCCGCGCTGGAAACCCACCTCGGCATCAAGCTGATGACGCGCAGCACACGCCGACTGGCGCTGACCTCGGCTGGCGCGGTCTATCTGGAAAAATGCCGGGTGATTTTGAATCTGGTGGAGGCCGCCGAAACCGATGTCGCGGAAGAACACCTGACGCCGCGCGGGAATCTCCGCATCGGCCTGCCGCTCATCTTCGGTCTGAAGCGTCTGCTGCCTGGGCTGCTCGACTTCGCGCAGCGCTATCCGGAGGTTAGCCTGGACATGGATTACACCGACCGGCGATTGAATCTGATCGAGGAGGGATTTGACCTGTCCATCCGCATCACCGATCGACTGGAACCGGGCGACATTGTGCGCAAACTCGGTTCCTGTCGATTGCTGGTCGTGGCCGCCCCGGACTACCTCGCACGGCACGGACGCCCGCAGCATCCCGCCGAGCTGAAGCATCATGAATGCCTGACGTACACCAACGATGCCCGCAACGCGAGCTGGTTATTCCAGGCAGAGGGTCGCCTGGAGCCTGTCGATGTACGCAGCCGTATCAGCGCCAATAACGGTGATGCGCTGATGGAAGCGGCGGCTTCCGGGATGGGAATCGCCCTGCAACCGGATTTTATCGTCGAGCCGTTTCTGGCGGCAGGGAAAGTCAAAGCCCTTCTGGAGTCGTTCACCCCGCCAACTCTCGGCGTTTATGCGCTGCTCCCCAGCAATCGCTATATGCCTTATCGAGTTCGGGTCTTGATTGACTTCCTGGCGGCTTGGTTGAAAGGGGCGGGATCGTGAGTTGTCGTAGGCGGAAAAATCCCGCTGAAATTTCACCGGAGAAAGACGCTCCTGGGCCACCAGGGGGAAACCCTGAGATCAAGAATCCCGCGTTTCCCATCGCCAGGCGTGGGCGATAATGGTTGCTAAATCCGCATAACGCGGCGTCCAGCCCAGTTCTGCCTGCGCTCGCCGGGAATCGGCGACCAGCCGCGCCGGGTCGCCGGGCCGCCGTGCGCTGTACTGCACAGGAATTTCCCGCCCGGTCACTTGGCGGGCGGTTGCAATCACTTCCTGCACGGAGAAGCCGTTGCCGTTACCGAGGTTGTAAGCGGCGCTGTTCCCGCCTTCCCACAATCGTTGCAACGCCAGCAGGTGCGCCTCGCAAAGATCGTTGACGTGGATATAGTCGCGGATACAGGTGCCATCCGGGGTGTCGTAATCGTTGCCGAAGACCGTGAGGTACGGTCGGCGGCCACTGGCGGCTTGCAGGACCAGGGGAATCAGATGGGTTTCCGGGTCATGGCGTTCCCCCAGTTCGCCATCCGGATCGGCCCCGGCAGCGTTGAAGTAGCGCAGGCTGACGGATTTGAGACCGTAGGCGGTGTCGTAATCCTCCAGCATCTGCTCGACCATCCATTTGCCCCGGCCATAGGGATTGATCGGTTGTTTGGGGTGTTCCTCGTCAATCGGAATGCGTACCGGCTCGCCGAAAATCGCCGCCGTGGACGAGAAAATGAAGCAGCGCACCCGTCGCGCCACCATCACGTCCAGCAGGTTTTGGGTCTTGAAAACATTGTTACGGTAGTACTTGGCCGGCTCGCGCACCGATTCGCCCACCTGGATGTGCGAGGCGAAATGCATCACCCCATCGAACCGAATCTCCCGGCACAGGTCTTCGAGGGCGTCGCGTTCAAACAGATCGCCCAACACGAATCGCGCGCCCCGGACGGCATCGCGATATCCAGCGGACAGATTGTCCAGCACCGTCACTTTGAACCCGCGCTGAACCAGTAACTTCACCATGTGAGAGCCGATATAGCCGGCTCCGCCCACCACCAGTACATGCATTGTCTTTTCCTCGTTTTTTTCCAGCGCGCGGCGTCAAGAAGGATGAATCGACTGTCCCGCTGGGCGTCAAGGAGCGACTGACTCCCCAGCCGGTTTCATCGCCTCCGCCACTTGCCGTTCCGCCAGTTCCGCCGCTTCCTCGGCGCTGTGGTGAATTTCGCGGGCCAGCAGCGTGTACGCCACCGGCACTACCGACAGGGTCAACGCGGTGCCCAGCAGCAAACCGCCGACGATCACCCAGCCGATTTGCTGCCGACTTTCCGCCCCCGCGCCAACCGCTAACGCCAAGGGGATGGCGCCAAGAATGGTCGCCAGCGTGGTCATCAGAATGGGCCGCAAGCGTAAGGTCGCTGCCTCCAGCACCGCCTCGCGCCGATCCAGTCCGGTCAGCCGCAGTTGGTTGGCGAATTCGACGATCAAAATGCCGTTCTTGGTGATCAGCCCGACCAGCATCACCAGCCCGATCTGGCTGTAGACGTTCAGCGTTCCCCCGGTCAGCCACAGCGCCAGCAACGCCCCGGTCACCGCCAGTGGCACGGTCAGCATGATCACGAACGGCGACACGAAGCTCTCGAACTGCGCCGCCAGCACCAGATAGATGAACGCCAGGGCTAGCACGAAGGTGACATACAGGGTTGCGCCGGACTCACGGAATTCCCGCGACTGTCCGTCCAGCGCGGTTTGCGCATCCTCGCCCAGCACTTCAACGACGGTTTGATCCATGAAGGCCAGCGCGTCACCCAAGGCGTAACCGGGCGCGACATTGGCGGAAATCACCGCCGCCCGCTGCCGGTTGAAATGGTTCAGTTCCTTGGGCGCCACGGCTTCCCGCACCTCAATCAGATTGGACAGTTGCACTAATTGTCCGTCGCGGCCCCGGACAAAGATGGCGGTCAGATCATTCGGCTGTTGCCGGTCCTGACCCTTAAGTTGCACCATCACATCATACTGTTGACCCTCCTGCTTGAAGCGGGTCACCTGCCGCCCGCCCAGCAGCGTCTCCAGCGTTCGGCCAATGTCCTGCACGTCGGCCCCGACCGCGGCAATCTTGTCCCGCTTGAGGACGACCGACAGTTGCGGCTTGTTCAACCGCAAGTCGGTGTCCACGTTCGCCAAGCCAGGATATTGCCTGGCCTTGGCCATGACCTGATCGACCATGGTCTGCAATTCCGCATAGCTGTTGCCCTGAATGACGAACTGAACCGCCGGATTGCGGAAACTCTGCCCCAGCGACGGCGGATTGATCGGGAACGCCAACACGCCGGGCAGCCCGCCGGCCATTTTCGGGGCCAGTTCCCTGGCGATATCCTGCTGTTTACGCTCGCGCTCTTCCCACGGTTTCAGCCGGACAAACGACAGGGCGCTGTTGACCGGATTGGGCTTTTGCAACCCCGGCGCCACGAACACCAGGTAGGAACTGACTTCAGGAATGGCTTGGTAAAACTGCTCCAGTTGCCGGGCGTAGCTATCGGTATAGTCTAGCGTCGCCCCTTCCGGCGCAACCACCACGCCGATGATCGTGCCGCGATCCTCCAGCGGCGACAGTTCCGACTTGAGATGCATGAATAGCCAGACCGCGCCGACCCCGGTTGCGAAAAATACCGCGATAATCAGCCAGCGCCAGTTCAACGCCCAGACCAGCGCCTCTCGATAGCCGCGATTCATCCCGGCAAAAAACCGCTCGCTCACATTGAACAGCCAGTTATGTTTCTGCTCGTGATGCAGCAGCTTGGAACACATCATCGGCGTCAGGGTCAGCGCGGTGAAGCCGGACACCACCACCGCCGCCGCCACGGTGAAGGCGAATTCGGTGAACAGCCGACCGGTGTTGCCGGACATGAACGCCAGCGGGGTGAACACTGCGGCCAAAGTCACGGTCATCGCCACCACGGCGAAGGCGATTTCCTTCGACCCTTGCAGCGCCGCCCGGAACGGTGGCAAACCTTCTTCGATGTGCCGGTGAATGTTTTCCAGGACGACGATGGCGTCGTCCACCACCAGACCAATAGCCAATACCAGTCCCAGCAAAGTCAGGGTGTTGATGGTGAAGCCGAGCGCGTAGAGGAAGATAAAAGCGCCGATCAACGAGACCGGAATGGTCACGAAGGGAATCAGCGTCGCCCGCCAGTTGCGCAGGAACAGGAAAATCACTGCCACCACCAGCACCAGCGCCTCGATCATGGTTCGATAGACGGCTTCGATGGATTTTTCGATGAAGATCGAGCCGTCGTAAGCAACGGTGATCTTCATGCCTTCCGGCAGGCTGGCGGTCAGGCTCGGCAACAGCGCCCGCACTGACTGGGCGACGCTCAAGGTGTTGGCGGTGGACTGTTTGACGACGCCCAGCCCGACCGAGGGATTGCCGTTCACCCGCATCACATTGCGCTCATTGACCGCGCCAATTTCCGCATAGCCGATGTCGCGCAGTCGAATAGGATAGCCCTTGGTTTCCTTGAGAATCAGATCGTTGAATTGCTCCGGGGTGCGCAAATCGGATTCGGTCAGCACGGTGAATTCCCGCTGGCGCGATTCGATCCGCCCGGAAGGGAGTTCGATATTCTGGGTTTTCAGTGCGTTTTCCACATCCTGCGGAGTCAAACCATACGCGGCCATCCGGTCGCGATCCAGCCACAGGCGCATGGCGTAGCGCCGTTCGCCGCCGATGATCGCGCTGGCGACGCCCGGCAGTGTTTGCAGGCGGTCAACAATCACCCGGTCGGCGTAATCGGTAATTTCCAGGGCGCTGTGCCGGTCGCTGGAGAACGCCAGCCACATGACCGCCTGGGCGTCGGCTTCGATCTTGGCCACGACCGGATCTTCGGTTTCATTAGGCAATTGACCGCGCACCCGTGATACCCGGTCGCGCACGTCGTTGGCGGCAGAATCGACATCCCGCTCCAACAGGAACTCGACGGTAATCTGGCTGACCTCTTCGCGGCTGACCGACTTCATGGTGCGGATGCCTTCGATGCCGGCCAGCGAATCCTCCAGCGGTTGCGTGACCTGGCTTTCCATGATCTCAGCGCTGGCCCCAGGGTAGACGGTGCGCACCGACACGATGGGCGCGTCGATGTTGGGATATTCGCGCACCGGCAGGCGCAGGAAGGTGATGACGCCAATCAGAATAATGGCGAGGCTCATGACCGTCGCCAGCACCGGGCGCTTGATGCACAGTTCGGGGAGGAACATGGGGATTTATTAGGAAATCAGGTTGTTAAGCAGAATGGCCAGCAAAAATGGACCATGGTGGAACCGCCCCATAACGTTCTTGCCGCCATCGCTTGAAATTCACCTTGGCAGGATCAAGGAAAACAGTCCCATCACGCAGTTTCGTAGTTCCCTTCAAAACCGTTGTGTAAGTTTCCGTGCGACGCGACCCGGTTTCTGAATTTTCACGGCTGCCAAGATATTGCCAATCGGGGTCTATATCTTTATGACCGTTCAGAACCGCAAACATGACATGGATAAATTGTATGCCCGCATCGGTGATTTCATAACAGACCACCGTATGCCAGCCGCTATGGCCATTGTGGCTTTCACCCCCTTTGCCCACGCTGATCGTTGCCTTGACTTCAAGCCCCATGCCATTGCTGTTATCAGCCATCTTATTGATGAGGTCAGGGTAGCGTTGATCGTGGTTATGCTTGTAGGAGCTGTTGGCATCCATGGCGTCCGAAAAAATATTGGATACCAGCCCACTAAAATTGTTGCCTTGGATGAAGTCTCGAAGCGGGCGCTTTACTTCAAGCAACATATTTCGGTTGATCAGGTTGAAAATGGATTGGGTCTGATTCATCGCCGCCTCAAGTTGCGCTAGCGTCAAACCTTCCGGCAGCGGCACATCCGGGCAAAAATAAGCGGGGTTTACTTTAGGCGCTTCAAAGCGTTCCACATCTTCAAAGGCCCGAATAACAATACTTTTAAGAGAAGACTGGAGTGCTACGGCTAACCGCTCCAACACTTGAATGCTGAAATTTTCCTGACCTCGCTCTAGTGAGGACAGGTATTGATAGGTAACGCTGGCTTGGGCGGCCAGAGATTCCAGCGTCAAACCCTGTCGCTCCCGGATGGAGCGCAGGCAAGCGCCGATGACTTCTTGAGCTTTTTTCATCGGCAAAGAGTGTATACAATGACCAACAGACCGTCTTTCAACTATAGTTGAAATTTCATGAGCTACGAAATTTTCCAGGCAGACTGTTTCGATTGGTTAAGTGACCAACCGAAAAACTCCATTCACGGCGTCCTCACCGACCCACCCTATGGCCTGATTGAGTTTTCGCGGAAAGAGCTGGACAAGCTGAGGAACGGGCGCGGGGGCGGCGTCTGGCGCATTCCACCCACCATCGGCGGCTGCCGGCGCGATCCTCTGCCCCGGTTTACCGTGCTGTCCGAGCGAGAAAAATCCAACTTGCGCGAGTACCTGCGTGACTGGGGTCAGGCGCTCATGCCCGTCCTCGTTCCGGGCGCGCATGTCTTCATTGCTGGCCATCCCATGCTGCAATACCTGGTGCAAACCGGCATGGCCGAGGCAGGTTTTGAAGTACGCGGCGCGATCATGCGACTCTATACCAGCTTTCGTGGCGGGGATCGTCCCAAAGGCGCGGAGCAGGAATTTGCCGAGGTTTCCGTGACGCCGCGCAGCGCCTGCGAACCCTGGATGCTGTTTCGCAAGCCACTGAGCGAACGAACGGTCGCGGAGAATCTGCGGCGCTGGGGAACGGGGGGCCTGCGACGACTGGCTGTCGATAAACCTCTGCCGGAAGCCATTGCCAGCGGACGCACTCCAGAGAATGAAGCCGCCATCAGTGACCACCCCTGCCTCAAACCGCAGCATCTTTTGCGGATACTGGCGCGAGCGCTCTTGCCGCTCGGATGCGGCGTTATCCTTGATCCCTTCCTCGGCTCGGGTTCGACCGTAGCCGCAGCTCAGGCGGTGGGTTATGACGCGATGGGCGTGGAAATCGACGAGACTTACTTTATCCAGGCCAAAGAACACCACATACCGTGCTTGGCGGCGCTTTATCCGGATTTCACCGGCGACCGCCTGGACTGGAAGCCATCAACCCCGATCACTTTGCCCAACATGGCCTGCGCCTTATCGCTAACCTACCCCTTGTTCGCGGGCTGACCCTCCGGCGGCAACACCGTCACTGGCGCGCCATCGCGGATTTTCAACTGTCCATCCGTCACGACCACATCGCCGGCGTTCACCCCTTCCACAATCTCCACCTGGCCGGGCCGACGCAGTCCCAGTTTGACCGGGGTCATGGCCGCCTTGCCGTCCACTACCCGGTAAACAAAGGTCTTCTGCCCGACCGGCACGATGGCCTGCTCCGGGGCCACCAGGGCATTTTCCCGCCGCTCCAGCACCAGATTAATCCGCGCAAACAGGCCTGGACGCAGCTTGTTGCCCTTGTTTGGCAGCCGCGCCCGCAGCAACACGGTGCGGGTTTCCTCGTCCACGCCCGGTTCAATGGCATAGATCGCGCCCTCAAACGGCTGGTCAGGCCAAGCGTCGACCCGTACCGCCAGCGTCTGGCCGGACGCCAACCGCGCCAAATAGGTCTCCGGCACCCGAAAATCCAGCTTCATCGACCCCAAGCTTTCCAGATTGGCGATATCGTCGCCCGGCTTGACGTAAGCGCCGGGACTGACCTGACGCAATCCCACCGTCCCATCAAAGGCCGCCCGGATCACCGTCTTGTCCAGCCGCACCCGGTTGAGTTCGTGTTGCGCGCGGGCGGCGTCCAGCTTGGCTCGGGCCTCGTCGAGATTTTGCTGGCTGGTGAGATTCTTGCGATCCAGATCCTGCAAGCGGCGGAAACTGCTTTCTTCCAGCGCGAGTTGAGCGGCGCTGCTGGCCAGTTGCGCCTGATACTCGGCCTGATCCAGGGTCGCCAGCGGCTCGCCCTGGCGCACCGCCTGGCCTTCTTTAAAATGGATAGTTGCCACCCGCCCGGCGATTTCGGGACGAATCACGACTGTTTCGTCGGCCCGTAGCGTACCCACTGCCGTTACTTCCACATTCAGCGTTTCGCGGGTCACCGTGGCGGTTTTGACCGGCGTCGGCTCCGCGGACTTTGGCTGGCCTAAAACCGAGGGGATGAAAATAATCAATACAGCGCTCAACGCTGCCTGTTTCAGCCAGTGGTGCATGGAAATTCCCAGGGTTAAGGGAACAGCAGCGCGCCGACAATGGCGTACAGCAGCGCTGGCAGCAGGTTGCCGATATGAATCCGACCGAGGTCCAGCAAATTGATGCCGATGCCCAGAATCAACAGCCCGCCTGTAGCATTGATAGCGTCCAGCACTGCCGGTTCCGACAGAAAGGCCAGTTGCCCCGCCAGCAGGGTGATGCCGCCCTGCACCAGCAAGATCGGCAGCGCCGAAAACATCACGCCAATGCCCAGCGACGACGCCAGCGCGACCGAGGCCACACCATCGAGCAGCGATTTGATTAACAAGACACTGGGATCGCCGACCGTGCCATCCTGGATGGAACCCACGATGGTCATCGCCCCCGTCAGGTAGAGCAGGGTCGCGGTGACGAAGCCCTCCACGAAGCGGCTGGAATCGGAGCGCAGTAACTGGCGCAGCGTTTCAGCCAGATTTTCCAGCCGCCGTTCGATGTGCAGCAACTCGCCAGTCAAGCCGCCCAGCAGCAGACAGGCAATGGCCAGTAAGGCATGTTGCGCCTCCAGCGCCATGCGCAGGCCGATGACTACGACGGACAGCCCCAGCGCCTGCATCAGAATGAGTTTAATCCGTTCCGGCAGGCGCGGTCCCACACCCAAGCCAATGGCGCTGCCTGCTACGACCGCTCCGGCATTGACCAGGGTGCCAATCATCGAGCACGCCTTGTCTTTTTCCGCTGATCGCGCTTGAGAAAGGGATTAACCCACCGACGCGCCACGCCAGACACCGGGACCGGGCTTGGAGTATTCCGCTTCGATGCGCCAGACGCCGGGGCCGGGTTTGGGATGTTCCGTTTCGATGCGCCAAGCGCCAGGGCCAAGCCGGGAACGCTCGACTTCCATACGCCAGGCAGTTCCGGCGGCGGGCTGCGGGAAAAGGTGGTGCGGCATCAGTGCAACCCTCTCCTCCCTGGCGTCGTCCAGCGCCGAGAAGGGCTGGTAGGCCAGCGCCTTGCGAGCGAACAAGTGGCGAATCACCTCTGATTTGGCGCTTATTGATGCCACGCTTTCCCGCAGATCCATCAGATATGGAGTGCGCCAGCCTCGATGTTCGATGGCGACGCCGGTCTGATGCATCACCAGGCCCAGCCGTCTCAACAACCGGGCGAACGCGCCGGTGACCAATAGATAGTAGTGCTTGATGCCCTGTGCAAGGCCATAGAGGATCCCCGCTCGGATGAGACCGAGTAGAACTTCAGGCTCCCCATTCTTGCCCACATGTCCGAAGCTCCAATCCAGGTGTTGATTGATCTCGTTAGGGTTTGGTGAGTGGATGATGCAGATGCGGGAGACTTCACCGAATTCACGGCGATGCAGGTGATTGGAGTGGTTCGGCTCCATGAGGCATTGCATCGTCTCCAGCGGAAAACTTGCTGCCTGTGGAAGAACAATTCGCATAGCAGCGACCCATTTTCCTGAAGTTCGCTGCCGGACAATGAACTGTGCAGCGTGGATGTCCCAAGGGTCATGCTCTTCGCCAAAAGGGAAAGCTTTGGGAGATTCAAACGAGCGCTCCACACAATAAACGTGGTAGCGAACCTTCCGGTGGGTGGCGCGGGCGGCTTCCGTGTCAGCCAAAATGACTTCGTAGTTGGAATCGAACATGGAGAGACTCAGTTGGAGGAATAAGGAATATGTTGTCCCTGATGTAAACCACCCAGACATTTTTTGTTGCTTTTTTGATTTTTTGTGGTTTTCCTGAATTACAATTTGTATCTTCTCATAAAAGATCGGCTACAGCACATATTTTCTTAGGAGAAATGCCATGAGCGTCGGTTGCGAATTACGGGAGCGTGATGCAGGAACCGGGTCCGCTATCGATGCAGAGGACTCTGTGCGGGAAGGGGATACGGTGGTGTGGCGGGGTTGCTTCGAGCAAATCCATGTCAATGTCGCCCGATTTTCGACGGACGATTTCAATCCGTTCCATGATCCGGGCAAATGGCGTCAGATCACGGGTAATCCGTTTGCCGGGCCTTTAGTGCTGGGATTCCAGTGCGAGGCGCTGATCGAGAGTCTGATCGCTCATCTGCCGAACCACCTGGAGGATGAAGCGTTTGCCACGGAACAAGGACTGGCTTGGACTCATTATGAATTCACCTTTGTCAGTCCGTTGCTACCCGGCGAGCGGTTTGCGGCCAGTGCGCGGGCTGGCCGGCGCAAGGTAACGCCTGCACCTTCGATGGCGCATCGGATTCTGGTGCGGACAGCAGATCGCCCGGTACTCACCGGCTTCGTGCGGCGTACCGCCGATCCGCTGAATGCGCTGACGCTGGCGGATACCCCTTTCGCTAGTCCATTGCGTGAGGCGCCGGATCGTTTGAGCCGGAAGGGTTGGTTTCTAAAGCGCAAATTTGCGAGTACGGGCCATGCCAAGAATTTTTTGGCCAGTGCCCTGGTTAACCCGGTGGACTGGTTTGATGAGTTGGAAGGACGGGTGAATTTCCCGGATTTATTTCCCCCGGCGTTGTTGTCCTGTGCATTGCTGGAGCAAGCTCATGCCAGCGGCCATGATTTTTTCAATGCGCCTTTGGTTTATGCGGCGCATCGAATCAGTGTGCAGGGTTCGGCGGTGCGGGCGCTGCGCAGCAATGAACCGATTCATCTGTTGGTGCGCACACCCGAACCGATCGCCGGTCGGGGAGGATTGGCCGGGCATGCAGCGCGGCTGAGCAGTTTGGCGCTGGTGTGTGCCGGGCAGGAGGATCGGTTGCTGGCCCAGGCGGAGGTACAACTGGCGCCGCTGGCGGGTTTACTGGAACCGGGGGATTGAACCCCTTGAATGCAATGATGCAGGCGGCTTGGTCAAAATCGGGGAATTGAACCATGGTAATCTTGGACCGGGTTTTTTGTCCCGGAAGCAGACACGGGGACCGATGAGGAATCGGTCGTTGACCACGCCAGATTGGGGGAGCTTGCACAATATGACTGCATCTTTCGATTACGACATCGCGTTCTCGCGCAATCTCGGCTGGGTGACTGAGGCGGAACAGGCGGTTCTACGAAGCCGGCGGATTGCTATTGCCGGATTGGGCGGGGTGGGGGGGAGTCATTTGCTGACGTTGACCCGCCTGGGTGTCGGAAAATTTAACATCGCCGATCTCGATGTGTTTGAGCTGGCGAATTTCAACCGCCAGGCAGGAGCGAGTCTGAGCCATATCGGTCGGACGAAGGTGGAGGTGTTGCGGGAACTGGCCCTGGATATCAACCCGGAACTGGAGATTCGAACTTTTACGGAAGGGGTGAAGGCCGAGAATGTTGCCGAGTTCCTGGAAGGCGTCGATCTTTATGTGGATGGTCTGGACTTTTTTGCGGTGGATGCGCGACGGCAGGTGTTCGGAGCCTGCACGGAACAGGGGATTCCCGCCATCACCGCCGCGCCGCTGGGGATGGGGGTGGCGTTGCTGAATTTTTTACCGGGGAAGATGACGTTCGAGGAGTATTTTGGCCTGGAGGGTCAGCCGATGGAGGAGCAGTTGTTGCGCTTCCTGCTGGGGCTGTCGCCGGCGATGTTGCAGATGGGCTACCTGGTCGACCCCACGCGGGTGGATCTGGCGCAGCACCGGGGGCCGTCGACGCCGATGGCCTGCGAACTGTGTGCGGGTTTGGCGGCGACCCATGCGTTAAAAATTCTGCTGGGACGTGGCAAGACGCCCGCTGCGCCGTGGGGGGTACATTTCGATGCGTACCGCAACCAACTGGCGTTGACTTGGCGGCCGGGCGGTCATCGCCATCCGTTGCAGCGGCTGGGGTTGTGGGTGGCGCGGCGGCGGTTGGGCCGCACATTGCGAGACGCCGCCGAACGGCGTTAGGTTTGAAGGGTGATTGCGTCCGCACAGGGTATGAATGATGGACCGCTTTCAGAATGAACTTCGACGCATGATGCATTTTCAGGCAGATCCTTTGAAAGCTGCCGCTCATCTTAAGAAGTACGGTGTCAGCTTTAAAGAAGCCGCGGCCGTCCTGCTCGACCCGCTGGCGCGGATTCGGGAAGATCCGGATGCTCTGGATGAACAACGTCTGGTGGCGCTGGGAATGAGCCACCACGGTCGAGTCTTGGTGGTCGTTTATCCGTTGCAGGGTGAAGCTCCCCTGATTTCGGCGCGCAAGGCCACAAAGCAAGAGGAGAGACAGTATGCGTGAAGAATATGATTTCAGCAGTGCGACTCGCGCTCAGGACATGCCGGAACTGGCAAGGCTCCAGACTGAGGAGAATGTGGGCCAGTTGGCGTTGGGCAACTTGTTGGAAACGCTGGAGATCGCGGCGCAAGGGCGGGTGGGCTTTGGCTCGGCGCCGACCGCGCGGTCGCTGCGCTGGCCGTTGGACCGGCTGATTTTATCGGCCAAGACTAAATCCTGATGACGACGCAACTGCACGACCACAGCTACAAGCTATTGTTTTCTCATGCGGTCATGGTGGAGGATCTGCTGCGGGGGTTTGTACGCGAGGACTGGGTGCAGGCCATCGATTTCGCTACGCTGGAGAAAGTGCCGGGCAGCTATGTCAGCGACGATCTACGCGAACGGGCCGATGACGTGGTGTGGCGAGTGCGCCTGCGCGACCGATGGTTATATGTTTATCTGCTGTTGGAATTTCAATCGGCGGTGCGGCTGCTGACCTATGTTGGATTGCTGTATCAGGACTTGATCCGCGCCGGGCAATTGACTGCAGAGGGCCGCTTGCCGCCGGTGCTGCCGGTGGTACTGTATAACGGTCGCCCGTGCTGGACCGCCGCAACCGAGATGACTGAACTGATCGAATCGCCGCCGGCCGGTTTGGAGCACTATCAACCGCGCCTGCGCTATCTGCTGCTAGCGGAGAACCGGTACCGCGACGCGGAGTTGGGGCCATTGCGCAATCTGAGCGCGGCGTTGTTTCGGCTGGAAAACAGTCGGGGGCCGGCGGAGGTGCAACGGGTCGTGGCGGCGTTGGTGGAGTGGTTAAAAGCGCCGGAGCAAACCAGTTTACGGCGGGCGTTTGCGACTTGGTTGCGGCGGGTGTTCTTGCCAGCCCGGTTGCCGGGCGTGCGGATTGATGAAGTGAATGAGTTAAGCGAGGTGCGGGATATGTTAGCGGAACGGGTGGTGGAATGGACCGAGGAGTGGAAGCAGCAGGGTTTGCAGCAGGGTTTGCAGCAGGGTTTGCAGCAGGGTTTGCAACAGGGTTTGCAACAGGGTTTGGATGCCGAGCGGCATTTGCTGTTACGGCTGGTGCGGCGCCGTTTTGGAGAAGTCGTGGCGGCGGACAGCGCGCCGCTGTTAGCGCAGATTGCCCAGCCGGTGGTGTTGGAAGAGTTGGGTGAGGTGCTGTTGGATTGTGCGGACGGGGCGGCGTGGCTGGCGCGGTTGAAGGCGATTTTTGCGGTGGGGGGGGCGGGCGACAGCCAGTGAAAGGTAAATCCTTTGCAACGCAAGAGTTGATGGATTGGGGGGCGACCGCTACATCACTGGCGTTGCCCGCCACCTTGGATAATGCGCCATGAAAGGCCCGAACCTGTCGGCCTGGGCGCTCGACCATCAACCTGGTATGACGTTCGCAAAAAAGTGGCTGATATTCGCCACGAATTACCCGCTGGAGTGCAAGGACCGTTTTTTGATGATGAATTCGGCGATGTCTTCGGCTCGATCTACGCTTTTACCGCCGACGGTTTCAGCCATGCCGAACTCAAGGACTCTGTGGATTACGTGCGCCAGTTTCGCGGTGGTCGGCATCGCCTTGATTTCGTCATGGATTGTCGCGGTGGTCTTCACGCCGTATCTGGCCTATAAGTTATTATATAAGCAGGAAAAACCGGCTGGCAACGTGATGATGCCTCCCCAATCTTTCTCCTCCGGCGGTGGTCGGTTCGGAGTATGCGTTCACCCCCTCCCATGTCGGGGAGTCCGATAACTGACTGTTTCATAAAACGCCTCCCCCTTGTGGGGGAGGGCTGGGGTGGGGGGTCTGAACGGTTACGGACGCGAAAAGACGCACGTTGCGGGATGCCGCCGAACGGCGTTAGATCTGGAAGGTGGTTGACGGAGAAACAGTGATGACGATGTGCAGTGTGATGGAGCAAATTCTGGATTTGGCCCGCTGGGCGCCGAGTGGCGATAACACGCAGCCGTGGCGGTTCGAGATTCTGGGTGAACGGCATCTGGTGGTGCAGGGTTTCGATACCCGCGATCAGGTGGTCTATGACCTGCAGGGCCGCGCCAGTCAGTTGGCTTTGGGCGGGTTGTTGGAAACCTTGGAAATTGCGGCGCAAGGGCGGGGCTGGCGGTGCGAGATCCGCCGCCGCGAGGATTTGCCCGAGACTCAGCCGACCTTCGATGTCAAATTTTCTGACACTCTGGCTGAACCACATCCGCTGGAGGCAGTGATTCGCACCCGGGTCACGAATCGCCGGGCTTTTAGCCGACGACCGCTGGGTCTTCAGGAGCGGAGCGCGCTGGAGGCGTCGGTGGGGGCGGGGTATCGGGTGGTGTGGCTGGATGGAAAAGTGATGCTACGACACATGGCGCGGCTGCTGTTCGCGAATGCTGGAATCCGCCTGACTACCCCGGAAGCCTATGAGGTTCACAAGGTCATTATCGAGTGGGATAGCCAGTTTAGTCAGGACCGGATTCCCGACCAGGCGGTGGGTTTGGACCCGGTAGCGTTGCGCCTGATGCGCTGGGCCATGCAGAGTTGGGGACGGGTGGATTTTCTGAACCGGTATTTGGGCGGTACGCTGCTGCCTCGTCTGCAACTGGATGTGTGGCCAGCGTTGAACTGCGCGGCGCATTTCGTGATTGTGGCTGAAGGGCTGTTGCAAACGGTAGATGACTACGTGGCCGGTGGCCGGGCGATGCAGCGGTTCTGGCTGACGGCAACGCACCTCGGGCTGCAATTTCAACCGGAGATGACCCCGCTGATTTTTGCTTCCTATATCTACAATAATGTCGCGTTCAGCCGGACGCCGCGTTCCCTGGAGCAGGCGCGGCGGCTGACGAACGCTTTGGAGAGTTTGATCGGGGAGGAAGCCTGCCGGCAGGCGGTGTATCTGGGGCGGGTGGGCTTTGGCTCGGCGCCGACCGCACGGTCGCTGCGCTTGCCGTTGGACCGGCTCATTTTATCGGTCAGCACTGAACCTTGATGACGATGCCATCCCACCAAGATTTTCGTCCCTGCAATGAACCCTCATTGGTGCAACAAGTTGTGAAAAGGATCCATTGCCTGATCCGCGGGGTTGTATTCCTGGGACCTTCGCCAGCTCCCTGAATTCGCCATGCCCGCGTCGGTCGGAAGGCTGGGACGCAGCGGGGCGGCTCCAGTGGACCGCCCCGCCATAAGCGCACCGCCGAAGGTAGAAGATCAGACAGCGGTCTTGCGCCGACGCAGCAGACCCAGCGCACCCAGACCCAGGCCCAACAGCGCGAGGCTACCGGGTTCGGGGACATTGATGGTGACTCGCTCGGTGGTGATCACTGACCCGAATTGGAAAGTGGTATTGGCCCCTTCCGGAGTTCTGAAGCCGAGGCAAGGACTGATTACACCCACGGCGTTGCAGGCTGCGGTAGGTAACGGGTTAAGCCCGCTGGTGACTTCCAGGAAGCTGATGAAGTACTGGCGGTTCAGGATCGCGCCATTCTCCAAGTTTTGTTCTGCGGTGAGGTCCGGGTCGTAATCCGGATCGTCGTAGAAGAACGGGAAATTCAGTGAGTCCTGATCGATGACGAAGATGTCAGCGCAGCCATTGCTGTTCACTCCCACGCCGTAAGTGCCGCCGTCAGCACAGAGGCTCGGGCGTGGGTCGTTAGGCGTCTCCTGAAAATCGATCAAGAACTCAAGGGTATCCGAAGGCAACGCTGAACCAGGCGGCGTGAACGGCGTCAGCGTCAGGGTAGATGCCAGGCTTACCTCATCGAGAGTGGTTCCGAAGATCGGCTGGTTCACATGGGTGACTGATATGTTCGCGACCGGCGGAAGGACGACACCGATACCGGTGTTAACTGTAGCCGAAGTTGGCGAATTGGTGATGTCCAAGCCGCTTTGCGCGCTATCACCCCACCGCAGCCTCTTGTCGGAATTGCTTATGGCGACCCCGCTCGACGGGGACGGGCCAGTACTGCCATTGGAATCTACGATGGAGCTGGCAACGAACACCGCACTGACACCCACCGTCCACTGAGTAACCAAGCCTGCATGGGCACTGCTGGCAGCGAGAGCGGTAATAGCAGTTAACAAAACCTTCATGGCAGATGCTTTCATTGAGGTTCTCCTGTGAAGTTGTGCAATTATTTGCCGTCTTATGGTTCGAGAACAGTAAAGCGATTTTCGTGCCATTTTAATAATTTATATAAAAATCAAATAGCTAAGCTCATACTGATCTCACCTCTCCAAATCAGAGTCTTGAAACTGTAAAAAATCCTGACAAGCCAACCGGCGAGTCGTCCGCGTTGCGGAGGGACGCGAACGCCAGCCAAAGGCTGACCCGGACTGCATTCCGCTAAGAAGTCATTGTTTTTAAAATAATTCTACTCTGAAGTAGCCCTTGAATCCCGTCCGTCCAGCGCAAATCCGAGGTGTAAAAAATCCTGACAACCCCCTCCGCTTCCAGCGATAGATCACCCGTGGGAACCGGCGAAAAAAGCGCCCGCGCGTCGCTGGCTGCAACCGCCCGGCTGACGAATTCCGCTGGACGGGCTACACTTGGCAACCAACCTCTCCGCACTCGATCAGCGACCCATGAACCCACTCTTGGTGATCCCCGCCGCCGCCCTCCCGCCGCCGCCCGCCTGCTGGAATAGCGCGCCATGACCGGCCCCAATCTGTCGGCCTGGGCGATCCACCATCCCGCGCTGATCCGCTACCTGATGGGCCTGCTGTTGCTGAGCGGGGCGTATGCCTATTTCACTCTGGGGCAGATGGAGGATCCTGAGTTCACCTTCCGGGGCATGGCGATCACGGTCTACTGGCCCGGCGCGACCGCCCGTGAAATGGAACAGCAGGTCACCGACAAGCTGGAGGAGAAACTGCAGCAAACTCCCTGGCTGGACTACATCAGCAGCTACTCCAAACCCGGCGAGGCTGTATTGTTTATTCTGGTCAAAGAATCTGCGCCTCCCCGGGAAGTACCGAACATCTGGTATCAGGTGCGTAAGAAAGTCGGCGATATGCATCATGAATTGCCATCCGGGATACAGGGTCCGGTCTTCGACGATGAATTCGGCGATATCTTCGGTTCAATCTACGCCTTCACCGCTGACGGTTTTAGCTACGCCGAACTGAAACGCTATGTCGACTATGCGCGTCAGGAATTGCTGCGGCTGGACAATATCAATAAGGTGGAGATCATCGGCGCGCAGGACGAAAAAATCTATATCGAGATGCCCGACAAACAACTCGCCGCGCTGGGTATCAATCCTTTGCCGGTCTTCTCGCTGCTGGCGGCGCAGAATTCCATGGAGTCCGCTGGTGTCGTGGTGACCCCTGAAACCCGGGTGCCGCTACGGATGGAGGGGAATTTTAATTCCCTGGACAGTATTCGCGCCATCGGGATCCGTGGCAATGACCGGACCTTCCGTTTAGGTGATGTTGCGGAGGTCTGGCGCGGCTATGAAGATCCGCCCGTGTTCAAAATGCGCTTCATGGGCCAGGAGGCCATTGGCCTGGCGGTGTCCATGGTCAAGGGTGGCGATATTTTGCAACTGGGCGTGGATCTGCGTCGGGCTTTCGAGAAATTACAGGCGGAATTACCGATCGGCATCGATATTCATCAGGTCACCGATCAGCCCCGGGTGGTCAGGGCGGCGATTAATGAATTCATGAAGACCTTCCTCGAAGCGCTGGTGATCGTGCTGGCCGTGACGTTTTTCAGCCTGGGCTGGCGAGCCGGCGTGGTGGTGGCGCTGTGCATTCCGCTGGTGCTGGCGATGACCTTTCTCGGCATGAAGCTGTTTGGCATTGATTTGCATCGCGTTTCGCTGGGGGCGCTGATCATCGCGCTGGGTCTGTTGGTGGATGACGCGATCATCGTCATGGAGATGATCGACCGGAAACTGGAATTGGGCTGGGAACCGCAAAAGGCCGCGACGTTCGCCTATACCAGCACCGCCTTTCCGATGTTGACCGGCACTCTGGTGACCGTGGCCGGCTTCCTGCCAATCGGTCTGGCGCAATCCTCGGCCGGCGAATACACCTTTGGCCTGTTCGCAGTGGTGGGCATTGCTCTGATCTCGTCCTGGCTGGTGGCAGTGTTGTTCACCCCTTATCTGGGCTACCTGCTGCTGCCGCAACGGCACGCCGATGATGCGGCGGTGGATTCCCAACGCGCTTTCAGTCGGCGCTCCGGCCGATTCCTGCGCTGGCGCCAACGTTATCAATCGTGGGTCATCCGTGGGGAAGAGGCTATCAATGACGGCTTATTGCGCCTAGTGGAGGGGTGCCTGCGCCATTACCGGTGGGTGATCACCCTCACCGTAATGGCGTTCATTTTGGCGGTGATCGGTTTCGGTTTTGTGCCGCAGCAATTCTTTCCCTCCTCCGCCCGGCCTGAATTGCTGGTCGATGTGTGGCTGCCGGAAGGCTCTTCCTTCGCGGCGACCGAGGCGGAAGTCAAGCGGCTGGAAGCCCGGCTCCTGCAGGAGCCGGGCGTGGTCAATGTCGTCAGCTATGTAGGCAGCGGTTCCCCCTACTTTTATCTGTCCATGGAAAAGCAACTGGACAATCGCAACTACGCGCAGTTGGTGGTCATGAACCGGGATGAAGAAGCCCGCGAGGCGGTGCTGAAAAGCTTGAATCGCGGGTTCGAGGAGGACTTTCCGGCGGTGCGCGGCCGAGCGTCCCGGCTGGAGAATGGCCCGCCGGTGGTGTATCCGGTGCAATTCCGGGTGGTGGGTCCCGACGCCGAGCGCCTGCGGACCATCGCCGGCGAATTGATCGAAGTCATGCGCGCTCATCCCTCTACCCGGGATGTCCATACGGACTGGCGGGAAAGGATTCTGAGCGTGCGGCTGCGGGTGGATCAGGACAAGGCGCGTGCGCTGGGGATTGATGCGCAAACGCTGTCGCGCAATCTGAACGCCGTCCTGAGCGGCATGCTCATCACCCAGTACCGGGAAGGCGATCGAACCATCGATGTCCTGCTGCGCACCCGCCAGGACAAACCCGGCAATTTGGAGAGTCTCAAGGACCTCCAGGTCTATACCGACCGCCAGCGCTTCGTACCGCTGGGCCAGATTGCTTATATCGAAAAAGCCTTCGAGGACGGCGTGGTGTGGCGGCGTGACCGATTCCCGGCGATCACCGTGGTCGCCGACCTGCCGGATGGCGTGCAACCCCTGGACGTGACCGCGCAGATTGATCGCGCTCTGGAACCGTTACGCGCCCGGTTGCCCGATGGTTACCGCATCGAAATCGGCGGTGCTCAGGAAGCCAGCGCCAACTCCCAAGGCTCTATCTTTGCCGTCATGCCGTTGATGATGGCAGTGATCCTGACTTTGCTGATGATCCAGTTGCACAGCTTTTCGCGGACGCTGCTGGTGTTGCTGACCGCGCCACTGGGCATTATCGGCGTGACGCTGTTTTTGCTGGTCTTTCAACAGCCCTTCGGCTTTGTGGCGATGCTGGGCGTGATTGCCCTGTCGGGCATCATCATCCGCAATGCGGTGATTTTGCTGGATCAGATCGACCAGGATTTGCAAGCGGGGATTTCGCCATGGGATGCCGTGGTCGGTTCGACGGTGCGCCGGTTTCGGCCGATCATGCTGACCGCGCTGACCGCGATTCTGGCCTTGATTCCGCTGACTCAGAGTACCTTTTGGGCGCCGCTGGCGGTGGCCATCATGGGAGGGTTGCTGGTGGCGACAATCCTGGATCGATTGGCGCTCCCGGCGATGTATGCGGCGTGGTTCCAGGTGCGGCCGCCGGCTTCCTGAACTCTGGCCGCACTCATGGAATCGCCCACAGTATTGTAGTCGATTTTCATCCACTCTTCTCCCAAGCAACTCTTTTCTGCAGATCAAAAAAAATGGTTCCATCTTTCGATGGAACCATTGAGGTAATTCAGCAGGATAGCGCGCTTAGCGAAATTACACCTTCATGCTTTGCTCTTTCCGGCGACGTCCCATGGCGCCGAGGGCCAACAAACCAGCGCCGAAGAGGCCGATGGTAGCGGGTTCGGGGACAGCAGTGATAAAGTCGTTAGTCGCGCGGGTTTGGAACATGACGTTTGGTCCTGTCACGCCGTTGATAGCGCCGATAGTAGAACTGGCACTATTGTTTGAGCATGTTCCTGCCCCACCGATATAGGTCGATCCAGTCCAGAAGCAAGCCGACGGATTCGTCTGCTGGAATGGCAGGTTCTGGAACGTATCAAAATTCATGGCAAGAAGGTTTAAACCTGGCGCAAAGAAGTTCGGATCAGCCAAGTTCACCTTAACGATCAAATCGCTCGAACCCGCCCCCGTCGCAGTAGTGACCGTCGGATAGTCGTTACTACCGAACCCATCCAGAGGTGCAAATACAACAGGCGGGGGTGGATTCGTGAAGCTACTAACGCCTTCGGGAAGGATTGTTCCTGACAGAATAAGCGTCCCGTTATTGAATCCAAGCCCTGACAGATTATTCGAATTCTTATCCGGATCATACCAAATTTCGAAGAAATTGGTTCCACCTGCGATAGGTTTGAAAGTAACCTGTCCCGTAACAACTCCGGGGACCTCAATGCTAATTACCTCCTCCTGAAAACCGAAGACGTAAGTCCATTCGTAATTAGCAGCAGTTAATCCATTAAGATTGAGTCCGCCAATCGTGTCACCCTGATCATCAATAAAGGTAGCCAGCGCAGCGTGTCCATAAGTCTGAAACTGTTGACCGACGGAGATACCATCTACGCCTACGCCTAAGCTTTGACCTTCTCTGGCAACCGAAATTGCGTTGCCGTTATTCCAACCCAGGGAACCAACCTGAATCGCAGGATCGACTCCAGCTCCATCAGGGTTGATTGTAATAATCTGACCCGCTTGAGCTGTCACGGCTGCGAGGGACAATGCCAAGGCTGCCGCCAATTTAGAAGTTTTCATGATTCTGCTCCTCAAAAGTCTAAAAATTTAGGTTGTTTGCTTTCCAGATGCTCTTGATGATCAGTCTTGGTTGAACACCAATCGCTACAAAGTCATCTACGTTTCCTGAATCAATGCCAAATCCGTGCCATTAATTAAAATTAATTTATAAACAATAAGTTAATAGAAAAAACGTTTTTTGGATCTTCAAGTTGTGTAAAAAAAGCTGACACCGTTTGTGTGCTTAACTAAAGCGAAACGCGAGGGCTAAAAAATATTATGTCGTTGTTTTTCTAATGGATAAGCCCAAATTCTATCTCACGTCACCTCCAGCCAGTGGTTCAAGGCCTCAGAAAATGCTCTGAATGCCTGTAAAAAAACCTGACACCTTCGTTGGCTGTTAATTGGCTGTTAAAACGAAAACACTGGAGTCAACCGGTGTTCCCGTTGCGCTGGGAATGACCACACCAGGCGCAAAGCGCCAGAACGGGTCGGTGTTGTAGATCGGCCAGCCCCTGGTCGCGGTGTCGATCAATTTTACAGTGGGAGTATTCCCAAGCGATCAGATGATGAACGCTGACACGATTTCGAGTTTTTCCACGAAAACCCGCTCCGTATCCTATGAGTGGATGACCTGCTGCAACCGACTCACCGCCTGCCGACCGCCGGTATCCTCTAGCCAGCGTTGCGCTGCCGTCCGCACCTGCTCCACGGTCAACTGTCCCACCCGCAACCGCGTCCCCACGCCCCCCCGCTCCAGGCACAGCATGTTGATTCGAGTGGCCGCACGCGCAGCCGAATGGGTTGGACCTTTAAAAAGCTCGCCCACAGTGCCGTTTCCTGGTTCAAGCGCGGTCTGCGCGCGCTCCAGCGGTGGCTCCAGATGCCACGACCCTTACCACCCTTACTATCGCGTCTGCCCCGTGATGAGGAACTGATAGGTAGGCCTTCAGACTCATGCCATGGTTGGAAAAGACTCAGGATTGACAGCGACTACCAGGGCCGGTGATACTTTCACGAAAGCATCGCCGTTGGCTGTGCCTGGCGTGGTCAGTGGTCTCCCCATACGATGTGGTCAGGCCGGCTTGGATTGAGGAGCAACTTGGTGAAAGCGAGCTATCTTGACTTCTTACTGTGCGGCGGCGCGATCAGCGTCATCCTCGCCGGCACCCTCGGTTTGATCATGCTCCTGCTGCCTCTGTCGATAGCCTTGACGGCCGAGTACCATGTCCTCATTGATTTCCTGCTGGCGCTTCTTTTCTATGGCCTTCTCTCGGCCCTGTTCGTGCGCCTGCTCCTGAGGTTTCGCCCGATGGAGTCCGGCGAATACGCCATGGATTCTCCGGTCTTCACCTACTGGAAACTGCTGACCATTGTCTACCGTCTGGGACAGGGTGCGCTCCTCCCCTTCACGCCGGTTTTCGTCAAGCCGGTGGTCGAGGCGCTTTTCGGCGCTCGGGTGGGCGCCAACGTGGCGCTCGGAGGAACGATCGACGATCCTTACATGGTAACGATCGGCGACGGTGCCGTGCTTGGCAATGCATCCTTGGTCTCGGGAAACATGCTCCATGGCGGCAAGCTGACCTGCGGCCCCGTAAAGATCGGCGCCGGGGCCACCGTCGGCGTCAATTCGGTGCTCCTTCCGGGTACGGAGCTGGGTGAAAATGTCACCCTGATGGGGGGTTCGTATGTGATGCCGGGCACCAAGATTCCGTCCGGGGAAACCTGGCGAGGCAATCCGGCGCGCAAGTGGCTGTGACGGAACTGGAGCATTTCCGGGCGGCTCCACAGCGAGGCGGCATCGCATCGTGAACATTGACGAACCGTGCAGAATCTGTTGCCAGTCGAGCAGCGGTCCCTAACAAGTCAGGCGGGTGCCCGGCGCCACGCGCGATGTCGAGCAAGCGTTCGCTTACAATCCCCATAGGCACCGCCCTCGCAGCGCTTCAGTCCAACGAGGTTTTTATCTGCCGCGGATACGCTAGAGGCCGCCGACCCAGCTCGGCATCCCGCGTCACCTGGTCCAGTTCCTGATCCAGAAATTCATACCCGCGCGCCCAGTCAATTCCCGCGTGAGCCTCAGGGAAAAAAACCAGGCCAGAAAGTCCGGAACATATTGCTCTAACAACCCTTTCCAGGGGCTATCGTAGTCATCCACTTCTCGTTCGTTATCTATACGCCCCCTTCCCCGGCTCCTGTTCAGACCCAGACGAGTTTTTCCACGAAAACCCGCCCTGTATCCCATGCGTTGATAACCTGTCGCAACCGGCCCGCTTCCTGCCGGTAGCCCGTATCATCCAGCAAGCGTTGCGCCGCCGTCCGCACCTCTCCCGCGATCAACCGCCCCACTCGCAACCGCACGCCGACCCCCGCCTGCTCCAGACAGAGCATGTTCAAATGCTGGTCCATGTTACCGGCAATTCCCAATACCGGCACCCCCGCCGCCAACGCCTGCTGGGTTGCCAGGCTGCCGCCATTGCAGACCACTAGATGGGATCGGGCCGCCGCCGCAACGCCAGGCAGAAAATCCGCCACATAGGCATTCTTCGGCGGTTCAATGCCCAAGGATTGCCCAGCGGTCGCCGCGATCACCGTGACCGGCAATTCCGCCAATCCCCGCAAAATCACCGGCAAGGCCCGCACATTTTCCCCGGAACTGCCCAGAGCGACATAAATAATCGGACGATCACTGGGCAAGGTCTCCCACCAATCCGGCAGCTCCATCGCGGGTGACCACAGCACCGGCCCCAACCAGTGATGATGTGGCGGTAAAGGCGCAGTCGGGATGAAGTCTGGAATATCCGCATACAAGGTCTGGTCAGCATCCGTATAAATCGTCCGCAAGTCATATCCCAAGCTGGGCAGACCATATTCACGCCGCACCCGGTTCAGCGGCAGCGTATGCAGGGCGAACACTGCCGGCCGCGCCAAATTAAACAGGGCCTGCGATAACCCCACCCCGAACACCGGGATCATCGGATGTTCTGGCAGCGGAAACGGCAGACGGGAATAAGGACTCCAGTAGGCATTAGTGATCGTGAAGTAGGGCACACCCGCCACCCGGGCGCTCACCCCCAGCGAAATCCGGAAATCGCCCACGACGACATCCGGCTTGACCGCCTCCAGCAGCACCAAATCCGCCCGGACATAGCGCCGCAAGGTGTCAAGGTCATAGACCGGCCAGCCCCGTGCAAGGTTGTCAAGAAATTTTACAGTGGGAATGGTCTCGATGGGTCGCCAGGCCAACGGCAGTTGACCGAACAATTTCAGGTAACGATTATCGCAGGCCAGCACCACTTCATAACACGCCAGGTCCAGCGCCTGCGCCAGTACCACAGGTCTAACAACATGGGCCAGCGTCACCGCCTCGCCGACGAAGAGAATGCGGCGGTGCAGACTTTGAGGTGCAGCGCTTGTACTCCAAGCAGATTCGATAACCATCGGGTGATTCCATCAATGATTGAGAAGCTGTGTCGCTGAAATCCTGTTCTTTACGAGTTCCAGCCCCGCCGCTTTGATGTGCTGCAATCCCAATGGATGAAGATCATCGAGGCTGATTTCCATCCAGAGCATCCGACTTCCGATCCGTCCGGCCCCGCATTTGCCTTTCAAGACTCTCGTAAACAAAATCATAAAGATACTGAAGTTCGCCTTGGATATTATCCAGTACCCCCTGCACCGGCACATAATAAGCCGCGCGTGGCCCGTGATATTCCATGATGTCCCCGACCTGTACGAACGGCAGACCCACCATTTGCAGGCGGCGCGCCAGGCGCGGCTCCACCATGACAAAGGCGTCTGAACGGCCGGCCAGGACCATCAAGGCGGCTCCGCCATAAAACAGCGCCAGACTCAACAAAGGAAAGGTGCGGCGTTCATCCGGGCTGAAACTGGCCGCCGCAATGCCTATGGGCGATTCGGATTCACCCAGACGCCGCCGAAACCGGGTATGCACTGCCAACCGTGAGACTTCGGCAATGCGGGAACGCGGCAAACGCCCCGGATGCCAGACCGGATCGGTCAGGCTGTGGCCGCAAAAGCGCTCCATCGGTAGCAAAAAGTCGCTCTCAGTCACCGCTGGTACGACTAACCGCATACAACCCGCCCCCGAAAGGGTGTCCTTGTGCAGGATCAGCGTATGCAGGGAGTATTGGTCATACTCATCCCGCTCCAGACCGCCCGGACAGTCCTCTTCCCGCTCATAGTGAAACTCCCGACAGTACACGTCATAGCGGATGCGATGCACCTGCTCCCGCAGTGCCGGACTATCGGCAAGGAACACGTCAAAGTAGTTCTGGAAATGGTTATTCAGCAGTGGAATACTCATGGTAGTGGCGATCCATTGGTTTTCAAGTCATGCGTGATGTCAAAGCTCAGGAAGGCGGCGGCCGCACCGTGAACCAGGCCGCATACAGAGCCGACAGCATCAACCGATCGAGAACTGTCGCGCCAACTGCTTGAGTACCCATTCACGGATCGTTCTGGTTCAAGGTTAGGGCCTTTCATGGCGCGCCATCCAGTACGCGGACCGGCTGATCCGGGTAGAGCTTGTGAACCCCGGCGGTCACCACCCGCTGGCCAGGCGCAAGGCCGCTGGCGATGATGACCTGATCGCCGTGAAATTCGCCCAGATGAACCGTGCGCCGGGTAACTTTCAGCGTCTGGGGGTCCACCACCCACACCGCCGGCTGGCCTTCGTGTTCGGTCAGCGCCGTCAGCGGTAGACGAATGGCGGCCGCCGCCAGACGCCGGCTGGCCCGCACCGAGGCGGTCATACCGAGCTGCACTGCGCTGTCTGGATCGATGAACGTGATCTTGACTGCGTAAGTGCGCGTCAGCGGATCGGCCAGCGGGGCGACTTCCCGCACTTGGCCGCGATACGTCTGGCCGGGTGCCGACCACAGACTGATCTGCACCTCCTCCCCGATGCGTAGTTCGTCGCGGCGATTTTCCGGGACGCTGATGGCGACTTCCTTCTCGCCAGGCAGCGCCAGGCTCAACACCGGCTGGCCGGCCGCAACGACCTGCCCGACTTCCGCATGAAGCGCGGTGACCACGCCGGCTTGATCAGTGCGCAACTGGGCGTAGCCGGTTTGCCGCGCCCCGCCTGACAGTTGGGATTCGGCCTGTTGCACCCGGGCCTGCGCGGTGTCGTAAGCACCTTGCAGGGTGTCAAAGTCATTGCGACTGATCAAATTACGAGCCAGCAACACCTTGGCGCGATTGAATTTGGCACGAGCCTGGTCACGGTCGGACTGAGCAGCAGTCAATTGCGCACGCAGCGCCTGCTCGTTCAGCGCCAGATCGCCGGAGTCAAGTTGCATCAGCACCTGATTGGTCGTCACCTGCTGCCCGATCTCCGCTTGACGCTCGGTAATCTTGCCGCCGACGCGAAAAGCCAGCGAAATTTCATGGCGGGCGCGCACCTCGCCGGCGTATTGCGAAACCCGGTCGAGGGATTCAGCCGTTGCGACCACGGTTTTCACCGGACGGACAACAGGCGGCGTTTCTGAAGGGGCTGGCGAGCAGGCGGCCAGCAGCAGAACAACAGCAGTGGGGATCACCCGTGGCGAACTCATGGCGCTCAGCCCTCTCCAGTTTCCCGTTCCAGACGTTTCTTGTGGCGGGTCAGATCGCCGGAAATCTGCCCGATGATTTCGGATGCCGCCTCGATGATTTGCCCGGAACTGAAACCGGCGGCGGCAAGATCCTTGTAAAAGGACTTAGCCAGCATCTTGGCTAATCGGGACGGCGGCAAACTGCCATCGGTAAGCCGATTGGAGACCTTTCGGCTTTCTCGGGCCAGCGCAGCCTGAGCGATGCGAGAACGCACCAGTTTACGCAGCCACTCCACCTGTACCGACCGTCCGATCAACGCCGCAACGATATTAGCCAGGGTCAAATCAGCATCACCGAAAGGGGCAGCCTCCGGACGGCCGGATAGATTCATCACCCCGACAGTCCGTTGACCTGTACGAATGGGGGTGCTGATGAAGCTGAAACCGATGCTGGCGCGGCGACGGGCCATCGCGGCGAATGCAGACTCCTGAATATCGGCGATGAGGATCGGTTCGCCCCGTTCCAGAACCCGTCCCGCGATGGACTCCACGTTGTCCGACTTTCCGCTCCAGGCGTCAGCGGGCAATTTTTCAGTGCAGGCCCAGAGTTTCAGGGAAGCCGTCCCGCTCTCATCGTCCGCCAGCAGCATGATGGAACAGCCCGCTGCTGAAGTCGCCCGCGCCGCTAACCGGGCCAGCTCATCCAGCCGTGATTCAAGGTCTTCTTCGGCATTCAGAAATACCGCCAGCTCGTGCAGATCGACGAGCGGGCTTAACTTCTGCTGCGCTTCTCCGCGAGATTCCTGGATCGACATCGAGGTGTCTCATTACACAACATCATGGGTCGTTTAAGGATACAGGATTCGAACTCAGTAGAGGATAGTGAATCCAGCCGCTTTCCCGCACGGGGCTGGATGGAAGTTTGCGATTCTTGCTTCTGACATAATAGACTTACAAATCTATTTCTTTTCCGCTAACCCCCATCAGGAGTATCTTTCGTGGAGATGAAGAATATCGAACATCTGCTCCGATCGTTCCGGGAGGATCTGCCTGAGGGCAGTCACACCGCAATAGCGATTGACCGTTGCGCCAGCCTGGAGGAGATTTCCGAACTGGCTGAGGCCGAAGGTTTCCACAAATTCGCCTCAGTGCTGTTTGAAGCCGAACAGGAAGCGCTGCGCGTCGACCCGGCGATGGTGGAAAACGCGACGACAGCGACTGAAATGTTCCTCCGGGAAGCCCGCAAGGATCTGCCCGAGGGAGGTAAAACCGCTGCCGCTATCGACCGCAGCGCCTCATGGGAAGAGATTTCCGAACTAGCCGAGGAGGAGGGCTTGCACCAGATCGCCTCAGTGTTGTTTGAAGCTGAACAGGAACAACTGCGCATTCCCGCTTCAACAGTCAGTGTTCGCTGACAATGAATTAAAGCCTCTTCCGGTAGTCATTGGATTGCCGCACGGCTTTTCCGATTCCCGTTCTCACGTTCTGCGTGGGAACGCACTTTTTGGATGGTTCAATCTTTGGACAGGGTATGAAACGTTTTGTGAAGGCTCTGCTGGAAAGTCCGAGCGCCGCTGCCTCGCTGGCGCTCTTCACCCGGGAAATATGGGCGAATCCACGGGCCATGGGTGCGGCCTGCCCCAGTGCGCCGGCGCTGGCCAGTCGTATGGCGGCCAGGGTGCCCCTGGATCGAGAGGGATTAGTGGTGGAACTGGGCGGGGGAACCGGCGCAGTGACCGCCGCCCTGCTCAAACGAGGCATACCAGCGTGGAAACTGGCGGTGATCGAACGCTCACCCACCCTGGCCCATCACTTGCGCCAGCGTTTTCCGCAACTGCGCATTATTCAGGGCGACGCCGCACAACTCGAACATCTGTTGGGCCATGATCGGTCGCGCGGTGTCGGCAGCATCGTGTCCAGCCTGCCGCTGCGTTCTCTGCATCCTACGGTGACCCGCGCGATCAGTTGTCAGTTTGAAACTCTGCTGGAACCGGGCGGACTGCTGATTCAGTACACCTACGATTTACGCGGCACTCAACCCCGTCTGCTACCCTATTTCCGCCGGCTGTCCAGCCGGATCGTTTGGGGTAATCTGCCGCCAGCGCGGGTAGAGGTGTTCGAGCGAATTTGACCCCCTCATCCCCGCCCCCTCTCCCACAAGGCAAGAGGCGAGTACTGTTCCCTCCTCCCTTTTGGGGGAGGGGAGGGTTGGAGTGAGGGGCAAACTCAGTGCTGATCGCGTTCTCGCGCGGCCGCCTGCTCGGCCTGAATCGCCGTCAGGGCAATGGTGAACACGATGTCCTCCACCAGCGCCCCGCGTGACAGGTCATTCACCGGTTTGCGCATCCCTTGCAGCATCGGGCCGATGCTGATCACATCGGCGCTGCGTTGCACCGCTTTGTACGTGGTGTTGCCGGTATTCAAGTCCGGGAAGATGAACACCGTCGCCCGGCCCGCCACTTGGCTATCCGGCGCCTTGCTCTGCGCAACCGCTTTGATGGTCGCCGCGTCGTATTGCAATGGACCGTCGATCAGTAAATCCGGACGCCGTTCGCGGGCGATGCGGGTGGCTGCCTTGACCTTCTCCACATCGCTGCCACTGCCGGACGCGCCCGTGCTGTAGCTCAACATCGCCACGCGCGGAGTGATGCCGAACGCCTGGGCGGAATCAGCGCTCTGGATAGCGATATCGGCCAGTTCTTCGGCGTTCGGATCGATGTTAATGGCGCAATCGCCGTAGACCAGCACCTGCTCGGGCAGGCACATAAAGAAGATGGACGAAACCAGATGGACGCCGGGCGCAGTCTTGATCAGTTGCAGGGCCGGGCGAATCGTGTTGGCGGTGGTATGCACTGCGCCGGACACCAGCCCGTCCACTTCGCCCAGGTACAGCATCATGGTGCCCAACACCACGGAGTCGTGGAGTTGTTCCTCAGCCAGACCCGCGTTCAGTCCCTTATGCCCGCGCAATTCCACCATGGCGTCGATATAGCGCGGGTCGATCTGGGTCGGATCGATGATCTCAATGTCCGGGGGAATAATCATGCCGCGCCGGGCCGAAAGCCGACGCATCCGCCCGGCGTCGCCCATGAGGACGCAGCGAGCGATGCCGCGCTGGTGGCAAATCATGGCGGCCTCGATGGTGCGCGGCTCATTGCCCTCGGGCAGGACAATGCGCTTATGGGCGCGGCGGGCGCTTTCTACCAGCATGTGTCGGAACGCGGGCGGGCTGAGCCGCCGTTCTTCGAGGGTGGTGAGTAGCGGTTCTTTCCAGTCCAGGCTGATGTGTGAAGCGACGGCTTCTACCGCTTGCAACATTCGGTCGCGATCATCGAGCGGGACTTCCAGATTCATATAGGGCAAATACAGCACCGATTGCAGAGCGCTGGCGGCGATAGTCAGTACCGGCAAACCCGTGTCGAGTCCCGGCCCGCACAGTTTCCAGACGCGCGGGTCGGGCTTGAGACCGCCGGTCAACAGCACCGCCGCCACCTGGGTGCCGCTCATCGCCGCCATACAGGTCGCCAGCAGCAGGTCGTCGCGGTCGCCGGGGATGATCATCATGGCGCCGGTCCGCAACTCCCGACAACTGTTGGCCAGGGTGGGCGCGCCCAAGGCGACATGGGTGACGCGCCGGTTCATCTGGCCTTCGTTGAGGACCTGAGCACCGATCATCTGCATGATGTCCTGAACGCGCGGCGCGCTCAACTCACGCTGCCAGGGGATGCAGCCCAGCAGTTTGAACGTTTCAGGCCAATGGCGGGCGCACTCGGTACGGAATTCCGCCTCATGACTGGAGCTACCGTTATCGGCAGCGCGGCTGAAATCGAAGCGGATATGGCCCGTGGGGTCGACCGGCGCATCTATCAGGTTCAGGATGCCACCGAGCATTCGTTCATGACGGATGCCACCGTAGGCCTGGGCGACGACTTCCACGGTATCGGCGACCTGGCGCGGGGTATCGTGGCCGGGAACGGCGACGATAATCACCCTGGCGTCCAGCCCCTGCGCCATCTTGGCGTTGAGGTGCGTGCCATAGGGTTGTTCCTCGGTATCGACCAGACCCTCGACAATCACGACACTGGCGTTTTGCGCCGCCCGTTCATAGCGGGTGATGACTTCCTCCAGCAACACGTTTTCCTGATCATGGCCCAGCAGGCTTTCCGCCTCGGCCACCGGGATCGGTTCCGGTGGATTCAGGCGGGTGACGATACGCGCCAGGCGGGTTGAGCGTTCCGGGCCGGTATCGGAAGCGTGCGGCTGGCTAATAGGTTTGCAGAAACCGACCGGGATGCCCTGACGGTCGAGCGCGTGAACCAGACCGAGCGCGACGGTGGTTAATCCAACCCGTTGCTCGGTGGGGACGACAAGAATGGCGGTAGTCATAGCCGTTCCCTCTTTGGAATGTCAATGTTGCAGTGCAACGTAGCATACACCAGAACGCCCCAAAAACCCTAACCCCGGGCATCTCTCCCTCAATTCCATCCCAGGGCGTTGCCTTGGGCTAAAAGCAGGCTCATGGCGGTGCGCGTCCTGACCTGCATTGATTTACTCTACCAAAATCTGATTCGCAGTCGGCAACTGGGAAAGTCCCGGCGGTTACCCGCAGTGTTCCCCATCGTCTTGTATAATGGTCGGCGACAGTGGACCGCCCCAATCGACCTGGACACGCTAATGGAGCCGGGACCGGCTGGCCTCGCCGCGTATCGACCGCAGGCGCGCTACCTGCTGATTGACGAAAGTGCGTATGTCGATGCGGAGTTGTGTACCGATGAGAGTGCTTGGCTGGCGCGGTTGCAAGCGGCAGTAGAGGAAGACCGACACTGAATGACCCTGCCCTGTCGGATTGCAACGCTGTGGTTCGCGGTAACGCTGGGCGTCGTGGCGGTAGGGGTGTTGAGTGTCGGTGGCCGGCGGACTGGATAACTGTTGCAATGGTCAACAAATACAGACAACATGCAATTAAGTGGGTATTTGAGCATGACTCACTGAAATTGATGTTGATTCTGTGCTATCAAATCGACGAGCTATTGAAGATTATCCGAAGGACTATCCATTACCCAGTTGTCTGTGGGTTGGCTATATCAATAATCGGCCAATTCATGTTGTGTTTGCCAACAATGATAAACTTGGTCCTGTAAATTTTCCCGTGATGAAATATTAGTATATACTAATATCGAAAGTTTATAACTTAACATGAGGAACAACGAATGCCTACTATTGAATGGGTTCTGCGCGATGACGATAACCAA